>Ga0315280_10010796_pt1 | contig 11362 bp, 12 predicted proteins | sample YL17G06_40_MG_FD_203697 | JGI IMG/M metagenome (GOLD analysis project Ga0315280, IMG submission 203697) | Sediment microbial communities from Yellowstone Lake, YNP, Wyoming, USA - YL17G06_40 | ecosystem: Environmental > Aquatic > Freshwater > Lake > Sediment | place: USA: Wyoming | collected... | reverse complement strand
TACGAGTTTTGCATGTGGATGATGATGCTAGTTTCTTGAAAACTGGACTGAAAATTGTCTACGTGAGAATGTCGAGCTTGGTGATAGGTATTATGAGCAATCAGTCTACTATGTCCATGAGGACGCTTGCGGATTTATATGATTGACATTACCGAACGAAAGAAAACAGAAGCTTGGCGCGTAAGTGAGGAAAGATTCAAAACGTTGTTTGAGGAGGCGATGGACGCTATCTTCGTGGCTGATGCTGAAACAGGTATGTTGATAGACTGTAACCGTGCAGCAACGAAGTTAGTCGGCAGAAGCAAATCAGAATTGATTGGCAAACATCAGCGAATCCTTCATCCGCCGCAAGAAATCATAGAGAAAGGAATTAGCAAAACTTTCAAACAGCACCTTGAAGAAAAGGAAGGACAAATTCTGGAAACTCAGATCATTACAAAAACAGGAGAAATCAAAGAAGTCGCAATCAAGGCCAGTCTCATCGAATTTGGAGATAGGAAAGTCCTTCAGGGAATATTCAGAGACATCACAGAAGCTAAGCAGGCAGAGGCAACATCACGGAAATCATCGGAGCAGGCAAGAAATCTGTTGGAGTTTCAGAACAAAGTCATTGACACTGCGATTGTGTGGATTGATCTGCTTGACAGGGAAGGAAATGTGACCTTGTGGAATCGTGCCGCGGAGCTTATTTCCGGGTATACTCGCGAAGAAGTCACTGGACACAGGAGGATTTGGGATTGGCTCTATCCAAACCCTCAATACTGTACCGAAGCTTTTACCCGAGCCAAAAGGATTATCGACGAGGAACTTGGACTAAATTTTGAGACAGAGATTAGGTGCAAAGATGGCGCATCCAAGACTATTTCTTGGTATACAAACAGCATAACCGACGGAAAAGGCAACCCCGTCGGCAGCATTGCCGTCGGTCTAGACGTTTCTCAACTGAAAAAAGCCGAGAGAGAACTACATGGGGCAATGGAAAAGCTTCAGGTGTTGAACGAAAAATTGCGAGTGGTCGGCGGACTTACAAGGCATGATGTGCGGAACAAGCTTGCTGCAGTTGGGGGAAATGCTTACTTGGCGAGAAAGAAACTTCCCGGGAACAGCGAAGTCCTGAATTACCTAAAACAGATTGAAGCATCTATTGAACAGACTGTGAGGATTCTTGACTTCGCGAAGGCCTACGAGATGCTGGGCGTCGAAGAGTTGGTTTACCTTGACGTGGAGAAAACGGTTGATGAGGCCGTTTCACTCTTCCCAAGTCTGAAAGACATTAAGGTTGTAAATGATTGTCATGGCTTGGCTGTTTTGGCAGATTCGCTGCTGAGGCAGCTCTTCTACAATCTGGTTGACAACTCATTGAAGTATGGCAAGAAACTAAGCCGGATCAGAGTTTTCTACGAAGAGAAGAATGACCATCTGAATGTGATCTATGAGGATGACGGTGTTGGCATACCACACGCTGCGAAGCCAAAGCTTTTTGACGAAGGCTACACTTCTGGGAAAGGTTCTGGCTACGGACTCTATCTGGTAAAGAAGATGATGGAAGTCTACGGCTGGACAATCAGCGAAACAGGCACGCATGGCAAAGGAGCCCAATTCACCATAACAATACCTAGAATAGGCAGCACTGAAAAGGGAAATTACCAAGTTCAAAAGACACAACAGCGTCAGAAAAAATCGGCGACAAACATGGAAGTTCCAAACGCGCACTCTCAACCGCACTCATGAACCCTCAAGTGAAGTCAAGAATCATCTGAACTTTGAAGTCGATTTTCTGATGTTCTACGCTCAAAACGGGCGAAATTTGAGCGATACCAACCAATCAAAGTGCGGGAATGGGGTTCAAATCAGAGAAATTGATAAGCAGAATAATCGTCGCAGGAAATAGACTTGAACCCGTTTGGGTATGTGGACGATAGAAACCTGCCCCTTTTTGGGAATACATCTCAACAAACTCGAAAAATGGGATCTGAAGCTGAGAATTGTGCGGAGAATACATGACGATAGTACGAAACCTTTTTTCGAGTGGAGCAATAACCTTAGCCCTTTTTAAATTCAGAAACATCGTCAAAACGACAGGGTCACGGTGTCAAGAAAATATGTGGCTGTCCGATAGATTCAAATCCCCGTTTAGATTCCCCGTGTTAAACATTTTACGTAAGTCCGCCGCAAACGATAACCCCTCGGATTTGTGGACGGGTTAGGTTGACGCTTGAGATCTTCACAGATTAGTATGGTTCAACTTCCTTCTCCGGCGCTGATTTGGAATTTGAATTAAACAAAGGCATTAGAATATGCTCTGGTGGCATAACAGAAGGGGCAGTAGAGCTTTTGCATTTTGTTTCGGGTTATCGATCTGTTGATTACAACGACCTTTCCAAGTGCAGATTGCGTATCCAGTTTTAGGCTGAGACGATTTTTCCTTAGTAGTTGTTTTTTTAGAGTAGCATTCGCCTTCGAAGGCACAGAAAATCTTTTTCTTTTTAACAAAAACCTTTTCAGTTGTCATCTGTACACTTTTCCAAAGTTTGTGTCTATTTTATGATTATTCTGATTTAATCATTATTCAAAACAGTGTTACGATGACTGTGTCGAAAACTGGCAAGGTTGACTTGCGGCTTTGTTAACGTTGAAAACCGAGTATACGCCATGTAACAGCGTAGGTTGGTCTTCGAGTAATCGGTGTTCAGATTCGGAAGTCGTCCTAATCTTCTTAGGTTAAACTGTGCAGCTAGAACCATCTTGAGGAAAACTAGGGTGGTTAGAGGTTGAAAAACCACTTCATTGCCAAAATTGTTGCGGGTCATCGCATTACAGTACCTAAAGAAGTATGCGAAGTATCCGGAGTTAAAGATGGAGACATTGTCGACGTCGACTTAGAAATAATAGGGATGCCTCAGAAATCTGAAAAACAAATTCGTGAGGGGAGAACAAAGTGAAAGTGAATGTGGAAGCGGTGAAGCCAAGTCCGTACCAGCCTAGGTGCAATTTCAATCTTGACAATTTAGAGATGGAAATAAAGAAGGATGGTCTGTTAAGCGACCTAGTTGTTCGCAGGAAAGGCAATTATTATGAGATAATAGACGGCGAAAGAAGATGGAGAACCCTCAAGAACATGGGATGGAAGACTGTGCCGGTTAGAGTGGTAGATGCAGACGATGCGAAGGCAAGGCTGCTAGTGTATAAGCTAAACCAGATTCGAGAAAACTACTCGGTTGAAGAGGAGGCACGGTATTTCAAGAAGCTTGTAGATGGAGGCATGGCGCCGTTTGAGATCAGCAAGCATCTGAATGTGGACTTTCATTGGGTCTTGGCACATCTTAACGTATTCAAGTTTCCCGAAGAGATTCGAAAAGCTGTGTGGGCCAAGCAAATCAGCTTATCTCACATGGTAGCGCTCGAAAGCGTGATAGAGAGAAACATCAAGGAAGCAGTGTTAACTGCAAAGGAGATTCTCGAGAGGAAACTAACAGCGTCTGAAACTAGAAAGATAACTCAAAAGCGTGATGACGAACTTGAGGCGAGGGTTGACGAGATGCGCATCAAAGCGGTTGAGAGGGTGTTGCCTGCGATTGCGCCCAAGGTTCCGAAGCTGGAAACTCCAGAAGATCTAGAAAAAGCCGCGGATGCTCTTAAGGGAAAAGCGATATTGATGCGTGAAGGGGCTTTGATGCCTGAGGAAGCTGCGAAAATGACAGCGCCTCTCGTAGGATGGGAATCAAGAGTTGAAATTGAGGAGGATATCACGGGATCAATACAAACCGCAAAGAGCATGCGAGAGAAAATCCAAGCCTTAGAAAAGGAGAAGGAGGATCTTCTACAGAAAAAGGGGTTCCTCACAGAAGCATTAAGCTTCAGTTGTCCCCACTGCAATAATTCTTGTGTCGTCTACAGAGAGGGTGCCAACTATTGGGTAGAGTGACCACATCAATTGTAAGATGAGAAATGTTGGGCGAAAAAGTTCAAGGCAATGGAGAAAAGATTGCTGAAAGACACGTTAAGGCATTTCTAGACCTGTTGATTTTGGGAATCTTGAACGGCAAAACCATGTATGGCTACAAGATTATTGGGGCTATTCACAAAGAATTTGGGGTTTTGCTCAGCCCAGGTTCCCTTTATCCCCTTCTCCACATGCTAGAGAAGAAGAAAATGGTATCATCCGAATTTTGCGGAGGAAAGATAAATTATTCGGTGACTTCTGTTGGGAGGAGAGCATTCCAAAACACATTCGCAGAGTATAGAGCAGCGGTAAAACAGTTAGACATTTTCATGAAAGCTAGTGCAAGAAGCCCCCCTGAAGGCTTGTAGGCATTACAAATAAGTGCTACAGTAAGCCCTAAACCTATCTTTCTCCATGGATCGCTTCTAACAGAGTTACCATCTCTTTCAATTTTTTCATCTCTTTTCCAGCGTCTTTGTAGGGCGCCTCTTCAATTCTCTTAACCGTTTCTCTGATCTTTCTTATCTCTTCACCGAACGCTTTGTCACTCAGTCTTTTCTCTACAGAACACATCAAGATCTTAGCTTGACTTACTGTTTTCACTTTCATCGTCACTCCATTCACAAGCTCCAACAGTCCGTCAGTGTACTCTCTGATTCTCTGGGCATTACCGACATTTAACGCTGCGTGAAGTTTTTCTGAAGTTTCTTCGAGAGTCTTTTTCTCCCTCTCAGAAATTCTACCGGTAATCTTTTCTGTCGTTTTTTCCGTCTCGTAGATTACAGCCTTTGCCCTGTTACAAGCTTCAATGTTTTCCTTTTTCCTTTCGTCTACCTCGCTAAATCTGGTTGCCTCGATGATCATTCTGGTGATTTCCTCTGCTGACAGCGCTGTTGGCTTCGTTATTTTTATCGCTTCTCCTTTCCCAGTTTCTAGAATTTCGGCAGAGACGCTTAGTATGCCACTAGCGTCGATCTTGAAGGTTACCTCAACTTTCTGTTCGTACCTGGGTGCGGGTGGAATGCCGTCTAGCTTGAACAAGCCTAGGGATACGTTGCCCCTAGTCATTTCCCTTTCTCCCTGTAGAATGTGGATCATCATTGAAGTCTGGCCATCTTCTTCCGTTGCAAAAATCATGTTCGTCTCAGTCGGGATCGTTGTGTTTCTCTTGATCAACCTCGTAAATACTCCACCAGAAGTCTCTACACCTAAAGAGAGAGGAGTAACATCCAGCAAAAGCATGTCTCTTAATTCGCCTTTCAGAACGCTAGCTTGGACACAGGCACCAACAGCGACTATTCCCATGGGATCTATGCCCTCTTCAGGTTCCAACCCCAAGAAGAAGTTTTTGAAGTATCTCCTAACAACTGGCATTCTAGTCGGCCCGCCCACGAAAACAAGTTTATCTACATCTTGAGGCTGTAGCCCTGCGTCTTTCAAAGCCTTTTCTAATGGGTCTCGTAGTCTATCGAGCTCTGGTCTCATGAGTCCCTCCAGTTTGCCTTGTGTTAGAACGATATGCGGGTTAATCTCAGACCCATCTATGTTTAGCTGAGTCTTCATGGTCGTTGAACGTTTACTAGAGAGACGGATCTTTGCCATTTCGCCGGCGTCCCTGAGCCTATTCAAATTTTTCTGGTCTTCTCTTAAGTTAATGCCGTACTTTTCCTCAATTTCGTCGACGAGATAATTTAGGATTCTATCGTCCAGGTCTTTGCCGCCTAGATGGGTGTCTCCGCTTGTGGATATGACTTTTAAGATGTCGTTGTTCATCTGCAATATTGTTACGTCGAAGGTTCCAGCGCCTAAGTCCAGCACTGCTATCTTCAGGTTTTTTCTTATTTTGTCTAAACCGTAGGCTAGTGAGGCGACTGTCGGTTCGCTGACTATTCTCAAAACCTCAAGTCCCGCTATTTCTCCTGCCTCTTTTGTGGCGTTTCTTTGGTTGTCGTTGAAGTACGCTGGCGCTGAGATCACTGCTTTGTCTATTTTCTCTCTTAGGTAGGTTTCTGCGTCCTTTTTTATCTTCTTTATTATCAGGGCGGAAATCTCTTGGGCGGTATACTTGTAACCGTCTATCTCCACTGTGTAATTCGTGCCCATTTTTCTTTTGATCCATCTTACTGTCCTTTCAGGATGGACATAGGCGTATTCCTTTGCATTTTTCCCCACAACTATTTCGCCGCCTTCTTTGAATGCTACAATGGAGGGAAACATTTTTCCGTAGGGAGTTGGCCCTTCAGCTGCAGGAACAAGCCTTATTTTCCCATCTTTCATAACGGCGCCCGCGGAGTTTGTGGTTCCAAGATCAATTCCTATTGTTCGTCCCATCGCGATCTCCTTTAGAGAGGCTTAGCTGGTGTTTTCTTGTATTAGAATGGTTTCTTCGACCTTTGTTTTCTCGAGGGAGCAGAGGTAATGCTCGCAGTACTTCGTCAATACTTCATATGTGTTCTTTATTTTCTTAAACTTCTCTTCGGCGAAGGGATCATCGGGATGCAGGTCTGGGTGGTGTTTTCGCGCAAGTTGATTGTATGCAGAATTTATTTCGGACATGCTTACCTCCTGACCTAACCCCAGAGTCTTTCTCGCGTCGTCTACGGTCTTAAAATCGACCTTCTTTATCTCAATCTCCGTGAAATTGTATGGTGGCAAGGGACCGACGCAGAGAAACCTCAGTTTTTTCTCGTACCTTTTCTCCAGTTCTTCTAGTTTGTCGTAAAATCTCTGTTCTTTTTCCTTGTCTGCGAGAAAGGAAGCATCCATTATGGTGTCCTGATGTGTGATTTTGTTTTCTTTGAACCCACTTGACACATCTCCTAGAATGCCACGTATGTCCTTCATGTATTCGTTTTTTCTTTCATCCAAAGCTGACTTAACCTTTTTTCCCAGTTCAATTTTGAGGGATTGATTGGCAGTCTCCTTCACTTTCGCGCTTAATGTTTGTATTTCTTCATTTTCTTTCAAGATGTCCATTAGAATGGTGTTGTCCCATGAAATCTTGACGTTGATCTGTAGCTTGTTATCTATTTTCTCCAGCGTGTTCTTGAACTTCATTTGACCCCGCTTAAGGATGTTGGTTATTCCTGATTCGTTCCTAGCTATGATTCCGAAACCCACAGGGATGATCGTGTGAGTTTCCATAATTTTTTGCAAAGTTTTCTCGTGGGTCATGGCTTCTTCTATTTCGACTTTGTAATCCACTGGGATGTCGCTAACTACCGCCCCAATATCCGTGCATTGAACGGTGTATACCTCGCTGTTGCCCAATCCAATGTTTCCGAAACTTTCTCTCCTCTCTGTTTCTATTATTCCGTACAGGTACCTTCCAGTTTCCACTCACTTCACGTCCCTATCTCCCTTTTAACTCGCCAATCTCCGCTACAAAAGAATATGGAGGCCAAGGTCCAGTGTATCTGACAGCAAAGCCTTCTCTTCTGTTAACCTTTTCCAGCAATGTTGTCAACTTTTGAACTCTGTCTTTGCGCACTAAACAGGCGAGGTTCAAAATCATCAGTTTGTCTCGCCATTTTTCTGGAGCTTTTTTATCAACTGGCTCAATTCCAACTTCATCTACAAGCTCCCTGATATCATTGCACAGCCTTCTGGCGTGACATTCGATTAGTGCTAGTCTTTTTTCTTGTTTTTTCTTAAGGAGGTAAGCCGCTCCCTTGGTTTTGTTCTCTATCTCCTTTCTTAGATTCTGAATCTCCTCGTTTTCCTCTATTGTTTTTCTGACAAACTCGTTCTCAAGGAAGACTTGGACTTCATACTGTTCTTTTCCTTCAAGCCTTTCTAATAGCGTCTTAAGTTGACTGTAGTGCCCGTCAAGCCACTTCCTCACGGCTTCGTCGTCTCCCGCCAGAATGTTGTTAAAGGCTAAGGGGATCAGTGTGCCAAATTCCTTGGTAGCTGCGTCAATTATGTATTGATGGGTTAAAAGCCACTCTAGTGTTTTTTCTTCATCCTCTGTTTTGTAGAGCTTGATCTCACAGCGGTGGACGATAGCGCCTATATCTCTAACGGGCAAAGTGACGACAAAACTATTTTCGACGCCCATATGCCCAAAATCTGTTTCTTTGCCCGAATTTGCTACACAGTAAACGTATCTTCCCTCACAGGTGTTCTTAGTGGACATTTCAATCCTCCAGCCGCAATTTACGTTTTCATCACAATGCTTGGAACTAAAGGTTTCAGAAAGATCTCTTGGATCGCGGATTCCATTTCACAAAGTTTTTCCACTTTCCCGCAGAATAACGCACGACCGCCGTCGTACACCACGTTAAGAACTTTGTCTTCAGCTTTGATTCTCGGCGCCAAAACATGGGCTTTCACGTTTGCACCGGTGACCTTGTCCAACGGCACTTCAAACATTTTTTGGTTACCCACTCGGCTCACCCAGAACAGCCTCTTGTTTGTTAGGCATAAACGTCCAGGCCTCCAAGTCTCGCCTAATATGCCCTGTGCGGGGAACTGATACCATAGATTCTCTTCTCTGATGATTTCTTCTCCTTCAGGAAGAGGCGTAGGTTCGGATGGAATCACAATTCTATTTTCCAGTTCTTTCCCTACTATCATTTTGATCGTTTGCTCAAGTTCTGTGACGTTTGAAACGTGGATGCGGGCAACCTCTCCACAATCGAATTGAAGATAAAGTTCCTGCCTCTCTTTTTCGAAGTGATTTTCTTTCTTTACCATAAGCCTTTCAATCTTGTTTAACGAGACCTCAAAAAGCATTTCAGGCGGTTCTTTCCTCCATAGGAAAAGCCTGTTATTTGTAAGATATAGGAAGCCTGGCTTCCACGTGTTAATGATGCCTTGGCTGCTCCAGATAGATCCAAACGTTCTGATGATTGCTTCCTCGCCCTTGACCAGTGGCGCCGCCATTCTTCCCGCGAATTCTTTTGTATACCATTCTCTCGTGTTTTTGTCCCATGCCTCCATCATCCCATATTCAAGCATAGTCTCCATGCCTGCAATCGCCGCTCTGAGATTCACCCCCAATAGTGGGATGCCTGCAACCGATATGATCAAGTCTGCGTTTAGCACTAGCCCTTTGTTTAATAGTTTGTCTAGAACATCGTTGATGTCGCACTCTAAGCGGCTGGGCTCCATTGTCAGATTTCCCCAGGCTTGACGAAGCTAAAGGGTGCCCATGGTCCAGTGAAGCGAACCGCATGTCCTTCTTGACTGTTTATTTCGCCTAGCGCATCACCGAGCCTTTTCACTTTTTCCTTGTGGACTAAGCAGGAGAACGCCACGATTAGTTTCTTGTCTTTGTAGCTTTCTGGCACATGTGAAGCCTTTTCCTCAACCTTCACTTCTTCTACATGCTCCTTCATCTTTGAGGCGAACTCTTCAGCAAGCTTGCCCCGCATCACATTATAGGCATCCTTTACTTGTAGCTCAAACTTTCGCTGAAACAGGTATGCAGCTCGTTTAGGCATCTTTTCGATTTTCTCCTTCAGTTCCCTTAAGCCCTGATTCTCGCCTACGATTTTGTCCGTTAACCTGCTTGGGTCGCAGAAGATCTGCACCGTATACTCAGCTTTGTCCCGGAGTCTCTCGAGCTCTTGTCTGAGCTTCTCGTAACCCTTGCTCAACCAGTTTTTGACGACGTCATCATCGCCTTTAACGATGGCGTCAAAGGAAAACGGCAAGACCGTACCGAAACGTTCTGAGGCTTTATCGATTACATTGTTATGGCTGAGAATCCACTCTTTGACTTTGTTTTCGTCCCTAGACTTATATGGTTGGGTTTGACAGGCATGTACGACTGCCGCGATATCTTTATGGGAGACCGTATAGACCTCTGCGTGTTCTATCCCTATGTTGTCTAGACTCATCTCGTCTGCACAACTGGCGATGCAGTAAACGTATCTTCCTTGTGTAACCTCGGTTTCTCGGGTTAACTCTGCTTCGCTCATGCTTTCTTCAGCTCCTTCTCCCACCTTTCCGGGTTCAGGAATATGTCAGCCACCTCGGTGAGCCCGTCATTAACAGATTTGACAACATCTTCGAGGTCGTTTTCCTTCTTTATATGTTCAAGCGCCTCATCGAGGTCTGCTAACGCCTCGCTGAGCCTTGCTTCTTCATCAGCACTTAACTTGCCGCTCTCAATTCGCCTTAGGGCTTGCCTTTCGAGAGCTTCCTTTATTATCTCAACCAAGGCAACTACGAGACCTAACAAACCTTGTTTGAGGTTGTCTTCATCAATGCTTATTACCATGTCTCCTCACCTAACTTTGTTCAGCGTGACTTCTAAAACGCCGTTATTGATGGTCTTCCCTACCTCGCCTTTAACTGGGCAGAAGAGAGGAACCTTTTGGTAGTATTTTTCCCCGGATATTATGAGAAAATTCTCTTTCACCTCGACTTTAACGTCCTTCTCTTCCAAGGGCAGAAAAGCTATGATCCTTAAGGCGTTCTTCTCGTCTAGGATATCCAGTAATCTATCGTTACATGTGTTATCTATCAGGTCTTCGTTCAGCCACCACGAAAATGCGATTTTTTCACCCGTGAAGGGGTCGATCTTTGAACGTTCAAAGATGATGAGGGGGACCCGTATTATCTGTCGTGCCTTTGGATTTATGATCTCTCTAATCCTGATCAACACTTCCATATCGGAGGACGCGTGGATTAGATCTGCCAGCTTTCTGATTCCCGCATGCTGCTCTCTCAGAAAATATGTTATAATCTGCCTGCTTTTCTCGTCTACCGCATTTATGAGCTGGTCTGTGTTTCCTGACAGTAGCTGTGAACTTGGCGGTTTGTGAGCCATTTCATCACCTGTTAACCCGGCTTGAGGTTTGACTTGAAACATTTACCTTCGCCAGGGCCTTCTCTCCCATCTGGGCCATCACGCTCTTCCATCCACACCATGGGCACGTATCAATGAGCAACTGCTCTCTCTCCACCATCTTACCGCATTGCGGACACTCCTCCTTGTCTTTCATGGCTTCTTTCCATGCTCCCATTTCCAAGTTTGTTCCGGACGGAAACTCTAACCCGTATCTTGCTGCCGTCTCAAAGGAAGCTAAGGCGGCCCTTATCTTGATTCCGAGTAGTTCAACGCCGGAAACGGAAACGGCGATGTCAGCGTTGATCACCAATCCCTTGTCTAAAATCTTGTCTATAGCTTCTGCCAAGCCTCCCGTAGAGCTTTCTTTTTGAGGACTAAATATTGACATTCCTTCACCTCCCATCGGGTCTGTAGTTCCATCCGCACCATGGACAGCCTCCTTCTTTGAGGTCTTCTGGTTTAGATTTCATTCCGCAAATTGGGCATGGTTGTTTTGTTATCAGTTCTCGCCATCCTGGCGCGTCAAAATTTGTTCCTTTGGGGAGGTCTAGACCTGTTTCCGCCGCTGTTTTGAAGGAGCTAAGGATCGTGCGGGCGTTTATCCCTATAAGATCTGT
>Ga0315280_10010795_pt1 | contig 11367 bp, 9 predicted proteins | sample YL17G06_40_MG_FD_203697 | JGI IMG/M metagenome (GOLD analysis project Ga0315280, IMG submission 203697) | Sediment microbial communities from Yellowstone Lake, YNP, Wyoming, USA - YL17G06_40 | ecosystem: Environmental > Aquatic > Freshwater > Lake > Sediment | place: USA: Wyoming | collected... | reverse complement strand
CTTGCTACTCGCCACTGGCTACTCGCTACTTGTCAATCACGCACTGAGCTTGCAGCCCGTGATCCGCTCGGCGACGAAATTCATGTCGGCGAGACGGCCCGCCTGGAGCGCGATCGCGCCGTTGACGTCGGCCAGCTGGCTGAGGCGGCAGAAGTCCTCGCGCGACAGGGCATCCGAAGCGCTGATGGCCGCCAGGATCCGAGCCGGTGCGCTCAGCGCCACCTGGCTCGCCCACACCCGCGCCTGCGCCTTCAGCAGATCGTCATCCTTCTGCGCGGCCGTCCGCACCAGGCCGATTGCCGTCTCGATCTCGGTCATCGACGTCGCGAATTCAAAGGCGATGTGCTGCTGCCTCACGAGCTTCGCGCGGAACGCCACCTGCGCGGCGTCGGCCAGGAACCGCGCCGCGCGCGCCGCCGCGGCGCCGCCGTCGGCTGCGCCTTCCACCTCGCCCGCCATGCGGCTGTAGAACTGGCCCTTGCTGCGCACGTTCTCGCGCATGCGGAAGATGCTGATGATGCTCTGCTGGATCTCGGAGGTGCCCTCATAGATGCGCAGGATGCGGGCATCGCGCCGGATCTTCTCCACTTCGAAATCCACGCAGTACCCGTATCCGCCCAGCGCCTGAACCGCATCGTCGGCCGCGATGTTGCCGACCTCGGTTGCAAACAGCTTCGCGACCGACCCCTCGACCTGCCGATCCTCGGTGCCGCCGTCGAGCAGGTCGGCCACGTACTCGATGTAGGCCTGCGCCGCCGCGAGGCGCACGCTGTTCGGCACCAGCAGTTTGTGCGTGAACCCCTGCTTCTCGGCCAGCAGCGTCCCGAACTGCTTCCGCTGCTTCGCATACGCGATCGCCTTCTCGAGGGCGGCCTGGCCGGCGCCGAGTCCGAACGCGGCGACCATCAGCCGCGTATAGCCAAACACTTCGTTGGCCTGCTTCAGCCCCTCGCCCTCGCGTTCGCCAACGAGGTTGTCGGCCGGAATGATCACGTCCTGGAGCAGAACCTGCGCGGTGTCGGAAAGACGGATGCCGTGCTTCACCTCGTGGCGACCGGGCGTCAGGCCGGGCGTGTTGCGTTCGACGACGAAGAAGGTGGGACCATCGGGCGCCTTGGCGAGAATCGTGTACAGGTCGGCGATCGATCCGTTGGAGATGAACTGCTTCACGCCGTTCAGCCTGTAGTGCGTGACCCGGCCGTCGCCGTCGGTGATGCGCGCCGCCTCGGTCTTGAGGTTCTGCACGTTGGAACCCGCTTCGGGCTCGGTGACGCCATAGGCCACGATCAGGCCCCGGTCGGCGATTTGGCCGATCCATTTCGCCTTCTGCTCGTGCGTGCAGCCGACGCGGATCGGATCGGTGCCGAGCGCGACCGCGAGCATCGCCGTGGCGAGACCAAGGTCGATTCTGGCGAATTCCGTCGACAGCCGGTACACGTCGTAGGCGCCTCCGCCCATGCCGCCGTACTCGGCGGGCAGGAACACCAGGTGCAGGCCGACCTGGGGGCTCAGCATCGCGCGCACGACGTCGGCCGGGCACGTGTCGGACTCGTCCCACTTCAGCCGGCGATCGAGCGGCGCTTCCCGATCGGTGAACTCCTTCAACGTCCTGACGATCAGGTTGATGTCCTCGGCGTCCAGGCGCTTCAGCTCCATGTCGGCTTCGTCTCCAAGTAGTGAGCAGCGAGCAGCGATTAGTCAGGAGGGGCGGAGCCTGCCTCCGCCCTGCCAGTAGCGTTATCGCAACGCGGCGGCCGCGCGTGCCTTCGCGATGCGCGCGCCGGCGAGGCAGCCATCCAGCTTCGTGCGCAGCCGCACGAACTCTTCCACCCCTTCGAATCGCACGCACGGCCCCGCCTTCGGGCGGTGCGATCCGTCCGCCTCGATCACGTCGGAGTAGGCGCGCGCGGTGCTCGACAGCCCCGGGACATACTCCTCGAGCGCGTCCAGATCCTCGGCCCGATAGCAGGTGTGCGCGTCGGTATCCCACGCGGGATGCCGAAGCAATCCGAACACCAGTTCCGCGCAGATGCGGCCCACCTCGCCGCAGGCGTGTGCGACGTGCGCGTGGCACAGGTCGGTCAGCGCACCTTCGCCGCCAGCCACCGCTTCCATCACGAACGCACGCGACGACAGCAGCCAGCCGAGCGCGTCAATCAGCGAACCCGAGGTCGGGTCGTCTTCGGGAGTCTTTCCCCCGCCCCGCGTCCGTGCAAGGCGATCGAAGGTCCACGACCAGACTTCCATGGCCGTCGCCACCGTGCACGCACCCGTCGCCGGGTGCTCGCTGGCGACGCGCCGCATCTCGCCCATCCATTCCGGCAGTCGCTCGCAAAGCGCGCCTGCTCCCATGACTCCTCCCGACGGTGCCAGGCGTGAAAAAACCGACGGTTTTAGACCTGACCCCAAGGGCGTGAAAAAAGCGACGGTTTCAGACCTGACCCCACAGGCGTGAAACCTCGACCCGTTGTTGGTGGGAACGCTCGCCGTTTGGGACCGGCTGAGCGGAGGGAGTATACCCGATACCGGTGACTGCCAAAAGCGTCGCGCCGGCAAAACCCCTCGGCCGATTTGCCGGATTTCCGGCACGGCGCGGCGCGTCAAATCTGCTTGGTCCAGGTGGTCGCTTGGGTTAATCTCCCCCACTTGAGCGGCTCACGGTGCGAGGCCAACGGCTTACGGCGCAAAGGGCTGCCCGCCTGGGCCACTGGTACTCCCCTTGCTCTCTCGGGAAACGACTGCCCCCGGTCGCCGTCTTTTCGGCAGTCGTTCCACGTGTCTCCATCACCACCACTGAGGCTGCCGTGCACCGTATCCTGAGCAAAGAAACGCTTGCGCCAGACGTCGTCCGCTTCTGGATCGACGCGCCTGTCGTCGCGCGCAAACGGCGTCCCGGGCAGTTCGTCATCATCCGCCTGAAAGAAGACGGCGAACGCATCCCGCTGACCATCGCCGACGCCGACCCCTCGCGCGGCGCCATTTCCCTCATCATCCAGGGCGTCGGCAAGTCCACGTTCGCCCTGAATGCCATGGAGCCCGGCCAGGCCATCCTCGACGTCGCCGGCCCCCTCGGGCTGCCGACGAAGATCGAGCCGAACCGCGTCTGCTGCATCGGCGGCGGCATCGGGGCCGCGGTCGTGTACCCGATCGCCTGCGGCGTGAAGGCCGCCGGCGGCCATGTCGTCGTCATTCTCGGCGCCCGCACGCGCGACCTGATCATCCTCGAAGACGATCTGCGCGCCGTCGCCCACGAAATGGTCGTGACGACCGACGACGGCAGTTACGGCGTGCACGGGCTGGTGACCGACGCGCTGAAGAACCTGGTCGCGAACGGTCACACGTTCGACGAGGTCGTCGCGGTCGGCCCGTTGCCGATGATGCGGGCCGTCTGTGACGTGACGCGGCCGCTCAACCTGCGCACGATCGTCAGCCTCAACCCGATCATGATCGACGGCACGGGGATGTGCGGCGGCTGCCGCGTCACCGTCGGCGGCGAACAGAAGTTCGTGTGCGTGGATGGCCCCGAGTTCGACGGGCACCAGGTGGACTTCGGCGAGCTGTCGGCGCGCCTCAAGGCGTACCGGGAACAGGAAGCGATCGCGCTGAAGCGCTATCGCGAGATGACCGCTCCGAGCGCATAACGGAGGCGGCAGGCGGAAGGCGAAGGGCGGCTCACACCCGCCTTCCGCCCGCCGCCTCCCGCCTGTTACCGACCCGGATAACGAGTCGCTATGGCAAAAAAGATCGGCCTCAAGACGAAGACCCCGATGCCGTGCGCCGACCCGCAGGAGCGCCGGCATGCGTTCTCGGAGGTTGCGCTCGGGTACACGACCGAGATGGCGCTGGTGGAAGCGGACCGCTGCATCCAGTGCAAGAACCGCCCGTGCGTCGCCGGCTGTCCGGTCGAAATCGACATCCCGACCTTCGTGCGCCAGATCGCGGAGAAGGATTTCCAGGGCGCGTTCAACACGATGGTGTCGAAGAACGTGCTGCCGGCCATCTGCGGGCGCGTCTGCCCGCAGGAAGAACAGTGCGAGAAGCTGTGCACCCTCGGCGTCAAGTTCGAGCCGGTGGGCATCGGCCGCCTGGAGCGATTCATCGCCGACTTCGCCGCCGAGATGAAGCTGGTGGACACCGCGGAGCGCAAGCCGCCGACCGGCCACAAGGTGGCGATCGTCGGGTCGGGGCCCGCGGGCCTGACCGTGGCCGCCGACCTCGCGAAGATGGGCCACAGCGTGACGGTCTTCGAGGCACTGCACAAGCCGGGCGGCGTGCTGATCTACGGCATCCCCGAGTTCCGGCTGCCCAAGGCGATCGTCGAGCGCGAGGTGAACGGGCTCAAGAACCTGGGTGTCGAGATCAAGACGAACCACGTCATCGGCCGCTGCTTCACCATCGACGAACTGTTCAACGAGCTGGGCTTCGAAGCGATCTTCATCGGCACCGGCGCCGGGCTGCCCCACTTCCCGAAGATCCCGGGGATCAACCTGATCGGCGTGTTCTCGGCGAACGAGTACCTGACGCGGTCGAACCTCATGAAGGCGTACCGCTTTCCCGAGTACGACACGCCGGCCATCCACAGTCGCAATGTCGCGGTCATCGGCGGCGGCAACACGGCGATGGACAGCGTTCGGACGGCGCTGCGGCTGGGCGCCGACCATGCGTATCTCGTGTATCGCCGGACGCGCACCGAGATGCCCGCCCGAAACGAGGAGATCGAGCACGCGATAGAAGAGGGCGTCGAGATCATGATGCTGGCGGCGCCGACCGAGATCTTCGGCGACCCGCAATCGCGCGTGCGGTTGATGCGGTGCATCCGGATGGAGCTTGGCGAGCCCGATGCCTCCGGCCGTCGCAGCCCCGTGCCGAAACCGGGCTCGGAATTCGACCTCGAAGTCGACACGGTCGTGTTCGCGGTCGGCCAGGGCGCCAACCCCCTGATTCGCTCGACGACGCCCGATCTCCCGGTGAACAAGTGGGGCAACATCGTCGCCGAGCCGTCCAGCGGCGCGACCGCCAAGCGCGGGGTGTTCGCCGGCGGCGACATTGTCACCGGCGGGGCCACGGTCATTTCCGCGATGGGCGCCGGACGTCAGGCCGCGCGTGCCATCGACAAGTTTCTTCGCTACCCGGGGAAGGACGACGCAAAAGCCGTAGCAAGTGGCGAGTAGCGAGTAGCGAGTAGGGTAGTGAGTAGGTCGGTAGTCAGCAGTCAGTAGAGCGCAGATGGGTCAGGGGCGGCCCCCATGGCCGTCTGGTCTACGCTACAGTCGAAGGCTGGCCTCCGTTCAGAGCCACGGGTACAATCTCGTGGCTCGTGTCGTCTGGAGGCGGAAATGTATGCTCGCCGGTTGTTCGTCTCCGTAGCCGCCTTCGCTCTCATCGCCGTCGGCCTGCCCGGCGGTGCCTTTGTCGCCCGGCAGGCGCCCGCCGCGAAAGCGCCCGCTGCCGTCACGGTTGCATCATTTCCGCCGATCGACGAAATCCGACAACTTCTCCAGGCCCGTCTCGGCGATCATCCCGGCCTCGGCATCGTCGTCGGGCTGCTGGATGCGGCCGGCAAGCGCACGATCATCACCGCGGGAACGGCCGGCGAAGCGACGAAGCGCCCGCTCGACGGCGACACGCTCTTCGAGATCGGCTCCATCACGAAGGTGATCACCGCTGCCCTGCTCGCCGAAATGGCGCAGCGCGGCGAGGTGAGCCTGGAGGATCCGGTGGCCAGGTACCTGCCGGCCGGCGTGCGCGTCCCAACGCGGAGCGACCGCCAAATCACGCTGGCCGACCTGGCGACGCACACCTCGGGCCTGCCGCGACTGCCCGGCAACCTGGATCCCCGCGACCCGGACAACCCGTACGCCGACTATTCCGCGAAGCAGCTGTACGACTTTCTGTCGTCGTACGAGCTGACCCGAGACATCGGTGCGCAATACGAGTACTCGAACCTGGGGGGAGGCCTCCTCGGGCACGCGCTCGCCCGGCGCGCGGGGGTCAGCTACGAGCGCATCGTCGCCACGCGCGTGCTGGCGCCGCTCGGCATGCGCTCGACCGGCATCACGCTGTCGCCCGCGCTGCAGGCGCGCATGGCGGTGGGGCACACCTCGCTCGGCTTCGCGACCGAGAACTGGGATTTCCCGACCCTGGCCGGCGCCGGGGCGCTTCGCTCGACCGCCAATGACATGTTGACGTTTCTCGCGGCGAACATGGCGCGCGGCACGGGTCGCCTGGCGACGGCGCTGCAGAGAGCGCAGGTGGCGAGGCACGATGCCGGGGCGCCCCAGCCGGGCCGGCCCGACATGCACGTCGGGTTGGGATGGCACATCCGGAAGATCGCCGACGGCGAGTTGATCTGGCACAACGGCGGAACCTACGGCTTCCACTCGATCATCGGGTTCGACCCGAAGAAACGCATCGGCGTGGTGGTTCTTCACAACAGCGGCGGGATCATCGACGACATCGGCTTTCACCTGCTCGATGCGGCGATTCCGCTTGCGACCCCGAAGCCGGCCAGGTCGCCGGTACGCAAGGAAGTGGCGGTGCCGCCGGACAGGCTTGTGCCCTACGCCGGGCAGTACCGGCTGTCGCCGTTGGCATCGATGACGGTGACGGTCGATCGCGGCATCGTGTGCATTCAACTGACCGGGCAGTCGAAACTGCGGGCGTATCCTGAATCGGAGACGGCGTTCTTCCTGAAGGTCGTGGATGCGCAAATCGAATTCACGAAAGACCCGTCTGGCGCCGTGACGGGACTCGTCTTGCATCAGAACGGCCGGGACGTAACCGGAAAGCGCGAATGACCTGTGGGATCCGCCGTCAGGCGATACCGGCAATCCGGCTGGAGCCGAATCCCACATGATCGGTGGGAGCCGCCGTCAGGCGGATTGCATATGATGGAGCCATGAGCGAGAACCCGGATCACAGCGCGTCGGTGGCCCCGGCGCTGTTGCTGTCGATGCCGCAACTGGACGATCCGAACTTCAGGCAGAGCGTGGTCCTGCTCTGCCAGCACTCGGACCAGGGCGCGTGGGGGCTGGTGCTGAACCGGCCGACCAACAAGGCGGCAACGGTGGTTTCCGAGGAAGGCAAGCCGGTCAGCACCGGGCTGGAAGTGTGGCTGGGTGGTCCGGTGGAACTCGAATCCGGCTGCATCCTGCTCGGCAAGCTGCCCGAAGAGGGCGAGGCGTTGCGCATTTGCGACGGGCTGTTCCTCTCCGGCTCGCAGGCGCTGCTGCAGAAGCTGCTGGAGGCGCCGCCCGTGGGCCGCATTCGGCTGCTGATGGGATATGCAGGCTGGGGACCGGGGCAACTGGAGCACGAGTTGCGTCAATCGGCGTGGCTCATCTCGGACGTCGATCTCGACATCGTGTTCGAAACGGCAGCGCCCGCGATGTGGGAAGCCGCGATTCGCCGCCTGGGCGCCGATCCCGCAAAGCTGCAGATGAGCCCCGGCGTCCACTGACTGCCTCGAAAGCTCCCACGCTCGCTCCCCCGCGATTCTCCGCGTCGGTGCTTCCCACGCGCTGACTGCATCCGCTCTTTGCAAAGAGGCCCACCCTCGGGCACGCCACGTACGGATCCGCCGATTACACCGATTACACCGATTAGACGGTCGGTGCGCTTCCACGGCGGACCGCGACGCGGTTCCGCCTGCGACGTGGGTGGCGCACTCGTTCACGAAAGCCTCTTGATCGTCGGGCTCTCGTGAACGGGTGCGCCACCCACGTCGCAAGCCGCCTCCGGCGGCTGTGGAAGCGCACCTCCGGCGTCTTATGCGGCCCTCGCTCGGCGTGTCAGCCGTCCGTAATCGGTGTAACCCGCCTGCGCCGCGCATTCGATACGTGGCTCGCGACACACGGAGAGGCGAGCGAAGGCGGGTCGGTTGATGAATTGAATCTGCGTGAATGTGCGTGAATCTGTGGACCGGTAAACTCTGCGTGAATCTGCGGACGCGTGAATCTGCGGTCACCTCCAGCGGAAAATCTTCAGCGCCACGCTGAAACACACCACGCCCCACAGCGCCAGCACTCCGATCTGCGGACCCAGGCGAACCAGCGGCAGGCCGTCGAGCATCACCGCGCGCAGCCCGTCGTTGAGCGCGGTCAGCGGCAGCGCGCGAATGAAGGGCTGGATGACGGCGGGAAAATTCGCGGACGAGAAGAAGACGCCGGACAGCACCCACATCGGCAGCATCGCGAAGTTCATCAGCCCCGACACCGCCTCGATCGTGCGCGCGCGGCTGGCGAGCAGCAGGCCGAGGCCGCCGAACGACAGCGCGCCCAGCAGCGCGATTGCCAGAAAGGCGACCAGCGAGCCACGCATCGGGACCTTGAACGCCAGCCACGCGAAGATCATCAGCGCGGCGACCTCCAGGCCGAGGAACACCAGGCGTGCGAGCAGGTGCGCGAGCAGGTACTGGGAACGGACCATCGGCGTGGCGATCAACCGCTTGAGCAGCTTCTTCGTGCGCGCCTGCACGATCGTGAAGCCGATGCCCCACAGCCCCGTCCCCATGATGTTCATGCCCAGGAGTCCGGGAATCAGCCAGTCGATGTAGCGTGACCCCGGCAGGATCACCTGCTCGCTGCGCGCCCGCCACGCGTCGCGGCGTCCCGCTGCGGCCTGCAGCGCTTCGTCCACCGCGAGGCGCGCCAGCCGGCTCTCGGCGCGGCTCGGATCGTAGCGGTACACCGGCGGCGTCCCCGGCTTCACCACCAGCTGCACGTCCCCGTTGCGCAACGCGACGTCCACGCGCGCGGGAGGAAGGAGTCGCGCATCGATGCCCGGCGACGATCGCAGCGTGTCGAGCAGTCGATCGGCACCCGCCGCCTGCTCGACGGCCACGTAGACAGGCGGATCGACTTTCGTGCGGAACGCGATGCCCAGCGCGAAGGCCAGCAGGATGGGAAAGACGAAGACCCAGAACACGGCTTCCGGCTCGCGCAGGAACTCGCGCAGCCGCGCCCTGGTGAGCTCGACGACGGGATGGGATGCGCCCCCTCGGTCAGTCATCGCGCAGGTGTCGTCCGGTCAGGGCCACGAACACGTCTTCCAGCGTGGCGTGGTGCGTTGCAAGGAGCGAGAGGTGCAGATGATATCGCCCGACCTCGCCCAGCAGCGCGGGAACCGCCTCCTGCACCTCGGCGGTCACCAGCGCGACCCCGCCGTTGGACGCGCGCACGTCGCGGACGCCCGGCAGCGCGCGCAATGCCGTCATCAGGTCGGCCGGGACCGCGCCGTCCACGCTGAACTCCACCACGTGGTCGGCGCCGAGCGTGGCGATCAGTTCGCGCGGCGTGCCGGTGGCAATCACCCGCCCCTGGTCGATGATCGCCACACGATCGCAGAGCGCCTCGGCCTCTTCCATGTAGTGCGTCGTCAGCAGGATGGTGCCGCCTTGCTCGCGGAATCGTTCCAACAGGCCCCACAGCTGGCGGCGCGACTGCGGATCCAGGCCGGTGGTCGGCTCGTCCAGGAACAGCAGATCGGGCTGGTTCACCAGGGCGCACGCGACCGCGAGCCGCTGCCGCTGCCCGCCCGACAGCTTCCCCACCCAGCTCGTCCGCTTCACTTCGAGCCCGACCAGTTGCAGCACCTCCTCGACGCTGCGGCCCCGCCGGTAGAACGACCGGAACAGTCGGATCGTTTCCTCGACGGTGAGCTTGTCGTTCAGCTGCGTTTCCTGCAGCTGGATGCCCAGGCGCTCGCGCAGGGCGCGCTCGTGGTGGCCCCAGCGCATGCCCAGCACCTCGGCATCGCCCGCATCGGGCGGCAGCAGCCCCTCGAGAATCTCCACGGTCGTCGTCTTGCCGGCTCCGTTCGGCCCGAGCAGGCCGAAACACTCGCCTGTCCGCACCGCGAGATCCAGGCCGGCGACCGCGACGACGCCTTCGTAGCGCTTGACGAGACCCGTGCAGCGGACGGCAAGAGGCGGGATTGGCGCGGAGGAGGCCACGAACCGATTGTGCCACAGCCGGGAGGAGCGCGCGCGAGCAATCCGGCTATAGCCGCATCGCACGGCCAGGCGGGCCGACGTGCCTGTTGCGTTTCGCGCATGGCTGCCTTAGACTCATGCGCGTCATGGTGCGGGCGTGCACGGTTCTCATCGCCGCGCGTGATCTTCTCGATCCCCTGCGGCAACGGCTCGACGTTGGCGGCGAGGTCCTGACCTTCGCCGATTCGGAACCGCTGCGGGCCCTGGAGGCGATCACGGAACGCCGCCCCGGGCTCGTGGCGCTGGAACGCCTCTTCGCCGCCAGTCCCCGCGGCGCCGCCCTCATCAATCGGATCAAGGCCGACCCGATACTGGCGGAGGCGGAGATCGTCGTGCTCTCACACGAGAACAACTCGTCGCGCACGGTCCATCGGCGCACGGCGCCGCCGATGAAGGCGCCGGCCGACCAGCGGGGCACGCGGCGCGCCCCGCGCGTGCGCGTGCGGCCGGGCGTCGACGTGATGGTGGACGGCAACAACGCGGCGCTCATCGACCTGTCGACGGTCGGCGCGCAGGTGCTGTCCGTCGTCTGGCTGCGCCCGAACACCCGCGTGCGCCTCACTTTGAACGAGGCAGCGGACTCGCTCCGCGTCAACGGCGTCGTGGCATGGGCGCGGTTCGAGATCCCCGGCGGCACCGGCGAACCGCGGTACCGCTGCGGCATCGAGTTCGTGGAAGCAGAGGCCCGGGCGGTCGAGCGCTTCTGCGTGAAGTGGCAGGTGAGCAGCCAGGATCCCGCTACGACCTGAGCGCGAGGATCTCGCTGTCGGCGAAGATCGTTTCGTCGCGGTCCGAGCCGGTCGAGACGATGGCGGCCCGGACGTGGCTCAGTTCCTCCAGCCGGCCGATGTAGGCGCGCGCCTCGCGAGGCAGGTCGGCCAGCGATCGCATCCCGCGCGTCGATCGCTTCCAGCCGGGCACTGTTTCGTATACCGGTTCAGAGCCCGCCACCACCGACAGATCCGACGGGAACTCCTCGAAAATCTCCCCGCGGTACCGGTACGCCGTGCAGATCCTGATCTCGTCCAGGTCGTCCAGCACGTCGAGCTTCGTGAGTGCCAGCGCGTCGAGGCCGTTGATGCGCGCCGCGTAACGCACCGTTACCGCGTCGTACCACCCGCACCGGCGCGGGCGGCCGGTCGACGCGCCGTATTCCTGGCCGCTCTCGCGCAGTTTCTCGGCAAGGCTGCCCGACAACTCGCTGGGCAGCGGCCCGCCGCCCACGCGCGTGGTATACGCCTTTGCCACGCCGAGCACGCGATCGATGGCGCGCAGGCCGACGCCGAGCCCCGTGCAGATGCCGCCGACCGACGCGTTCGACGAGGTGACAAACGGGTAGGTGCCGTGGTCGATGTCCAGCATCGTCCCCTGGGCGC
>Ga0315280_10010794_pt1 | contig 11367 bp, 7 predicted proteins | sample YL17G06_40_MG_FD_203697 | JGI IMG/M metagenome (GOLD analysis project Ga0315280, IMG submission 203697) | Sediment microbial communities from Yellowstone Lake, YNP, Wyoming, USA - YL17G06_40 | ecosystem: Environmental > Aquatic > Freshwater > Lake > Sediment | place: USA: Wyoming | collected... | reverse complement strand
GCCACCACACTGCTTTTCGCCTTCATCTTTGCCTTCAAGCTCATGTATATCAGCCGCTTGCTGCTGGGCTTCTATGCGGCGAGCGACCTTGTCCTGATGGTGCTGTTCCGGCTCGTCGCCCGTCGGCCGAGCGTGGGCGAGCCCCAGCATTTTCTGCTGGTGGGCGCGACGTCCGAGGCGATGGACATCGCGCGCACACTCGAGGCCAACGAGCATCGTGGCCCGCGCCTGGTGGGCTTCGCGCGCGTGAAGCCTGGCGCCGGAGAGGAGGTCTCGCCGGGCACCTCGGGCCTGCGGCGTTCCTACCCGCTCTACAACCTGAGCCAACTTCCCGAGCTGCTGCGCCGGCACGTCATCGACGAAGTCATCTTCGCCGTCGGGAAGGATGACTTGGAGAAACTGGAAGAGACTTTCCTGAGGTGCGAGGAAGAAGGCGTCAAGACCCGCTTGGTGCTCAGCTTTTTCCCGCACGTCATCTCCAAGGTGTACCTCGAGCGCCTGCGAGACATGCCTCTGCTGACCTTCTCGACCACCCCCGAGGACGAGTCCTTGCTCCTGCTCAAGCGCATCCTGGATTTCGTGATGGCCCTCGCGCTGCTCATCGTGCTCTCGCCGCTCTTCCTGATTCTCACCTTGCTGATCATGCTCACTTCGAAAGGGCCCGTCCTCTTTAAGCAAGTCCGTTGCGGGTTGGGCGGCAGGAAGTTCACGCTCCTCAAATTCCGCTCCATGCATCCGGACGCCGATCTGCGCCGCGAGGAACTCGCGGCGCTGAATGAAATGGACGGCCCAGCGTTCAAAATCCAGGGCGACCCGCGCTGCACGCTCGTCGGGCGATTCATGCGGAAATTCAGCCTCGACGAGCTTCCGCAACTCGTCAATATCCTGAAGGGGGAAATGTCGTTCGTCGGTCCGCGCCCGCCCCTTCCCGAGGAAGTCGAGAAATACGAACCGTGGCAGCGCCGCCGCCTGCGCATGCAGCCGGGGCTCACCTGCCTGTGGGCGCTCGAAGGCCGTAGCCGGCTCAACTTTCGGCGCTGGATGGAACTTGACCTTCAGTACATCGATAACTGGTCGCCGGCACTCGACTGGAAAATTCTCCTGAGGACAATCCCGGTGGTTCTTCTCGGCCGCGGCGCGAGCTAGGTAGGGAACACTCTTGCGGGGCGCAAGAAGGGGCCAAACGCTCGTTCACTTCAGCGCGGCTTCGTAAGCTCGGAGCAGTGACTTCTTCTCGATCTCCCAATTGAGTAATTCCTCAATCCGCTTACGGCCGATCTCACCCAGTTGGTTCCGGAGGGATTCGGAATCGAGCAGCTTGAGGATTTGCTCGGCAAAATCCACAGGGTCGTTGGGGCGGGCGTAGAGCGCGGCGTCGGCGGCCGACCGCCGGCCTTCCGTCAGATCAAAGAGCACGACGGGCCGCGCGTAGGCCATGTATTCCAAAATCTTGTTCATCGTGGACTTGTCGTTCATGGGATTCTTCGGATCGGGCGCGACGCAGACGTCGGCTGTGGACAGGTACGCGCCCAGTTCATCATCGGGAATGCGCCTGGTGAAGGTCACAAAGGCGTCCACACCTGTCCGGGACACTTGTTCCCGGAGGCGAGGAATTAAGGAGCTGCCGCCGATCAGGACAAAGCTCACATCCTTGCGATTCCGCTCTTTCACGATGTGCGCGACCGAGTCGATGAGGAGGTCTACGCCTTCCTGCGGTCCCATCGTTCCCAGATAAACAACCAGGAACGCGCGGCCGCGTTTGAGTTCCGGCTGCTGCGGCCCGCGGCGGATTTTGGCCAGGTCCGGACTGCTGCGCACGATGAAGACCGCATCGGGCTGCATCCCGCCGCGAGCTAGAGCAACCTGGCGATAGGACTCGTTCGTGGCGATCGACACGTCGGCCGTGTGGTAAGTCAGCCGTTCGGCGAGCAGCAGCAGTCGATGGAAAAACCTGTGCCGCTTGCCGAATTTCACCTCGAAGAGCTCCGGATCCAGGTCGTGGTGGTCGAAGATGAAGCGCACTCCAAAGAGCTTGAAGAAGAGGGCGATCAGAAAAATCGTGTCGGGCGGGTTGCAGGCGTGCAGGATGCGAAAGCGTGCCTTCGCATAGACTCTTAGCGCCAGCAGGAATTCCCCGATGAGTGCCCAGGCGTATTCGAGGAGGTATCCGAGCGGCCCCAAACCTTCTCGCAGGCTGTGCCGATAAATGTCGATTCCTTCCAGCGTCTCGCGGCTCTTCTCAAAGCCCGGGCCCTTAGGAGAGATGATCGAAACTCGGTAGCCGGCTTCCGTCAACGCCCGCGCCTCCTGCCAGACGCGTCGGTCGAAGGGCACCGGAAGGTTTTCGACGACGATGAGGATGGGAATGGAGTTCGGGCTCATTCTAGGCGATCTACAAGTTGATAGCCCACAGTCGACAGTCAAAGAACTCTCCATTTGGAACTGCCAACCGTTGACTGTCAACCTTCAACTCTTGAGCGGCACCACAGTTCAAAATTCACCAGCGCCCAGAGCTGCTTCTGCCGGTCCCGAACGCCGTCGAAGTGCTCGCGGACGAGGCGCTCCATAGCCTCCTGGTTGAAGTATCCGCGCGCCTTCGCTTCGGGCGAAAGCACCAGGTCCGCGACGAGCGATTTGAGCGATCCCCGGAACCAGGCGCCGATGGGCACGGCGAAACCCACCTTTCGCCGGCGGAGCGTTTCTGGCGGCAGATAAGGCCCCAGCGCACGGCGGAGCAGCGCCTTGGTCCGGAAGCCGCGCGTCAGCAGCCGACTCGGGAGGCGCGCCGCGAGTTCGACGAGCTTGTGGTCGAGGAAGGGAATACGCTCTTCAACGCTGGCGGCCATGGTCATCTGGTCGCCGCGCAGGAGGAGGTTATCCGGTAACCAGATCTTCAGGTCGGCGTAGAGCATACGTTTGAGCGGCGACCGGTCGCGCACTCTTTCGAGCTGTTGCTCGAAGATGCGCGCCGGGTGGGCCACGTCTACTTGCCGGAGGAAATCCCGCGAGAACAGCGACTCTCGTTCTTCGCGCGAGAAGGAGGCAAACCACGTCGCCGAGCGCTCCGCTTCGTCTCGAATGGAGAGCGTCTGGAGCGCGAGTTTGACGCGCCTCTGCCGATACGGCAGCCAGCGCGCGATCGCGCGCGTGACTTCCTGCGGCAACGCCGAGATCAGTCCGGCCAGACGGTCGGCGGCGTATTTGGGATAGCCGGCAAACAGTTCGTCGCCACCCTCACCTGCCAGCACCACCTTGACGCTTTCGGACGCCAGGCGCGAGATCCTGTAAAGCGCCACGTCCGTGGGCTCGGCGACGGGCTCATCGCGAAAGGCAATCAGGCGCATCAGATCCTCGGCCATGTCCTGAGGACGGAGCAGCAATTCGCGATGCTCGGTCGAGAAGCGCTCCGCGACGCGACGGGCTTGTGGCAGCTCGCTGTATCCGTGTTCCTCGAACCCCACGGAAAAGGTGCGCAGCGGCCGCGCGCCGAGCTCGGCCATGAACGCCACGACCGCACTAGAATCCGTCCCGCCGCTCAGGAAGGCACCGAGCGGCACGTCGGCAATCAAGTGCAGGCGAACCGATTCACGCAGATGGGCGACGACTTCATCCGCGTATTCGGCGGCGGAGCGCGCGGCCTCCTCTTCGGGAGGCACATCCCAATACGGCACGACGCGCACCCCGCGGGCATCGACGAGGAGGTAATGGCCGGGGAGGAGTTTCTCGACGCCGCGGTAAAACGTGTGCGGCGCGGGGATGTAGCGGAAGCCGAAGAAGTCGTAAACCGCTTGCGGCTCGATTTCGAGCGGCTGCCCGGCGAGCTCGCGCAGCGCGCGCAACTCGGAGGCGAAAACCAGGCGGCCGGGTTCGAGACGGTAATAGGCTGGCTTGATACCCAGACGGTCGCGCGCGAAAAACAGGCGCTTCTCGCGGCTGTCCCAAAGGGCGAAGGCGAACATGCCGCGCAGGTGATTGAGGCAAGCCGGCCCGTACTCTTCATAGAGGTGGACGATGGTTTCTGTGTCGCTGGATGTCCTGAAGCGGTGGCCACGCGCTTCGAGCCCCGGGCGTAGCTCACGGTAGTTATAGATTTCGCCGTTGAACGTGATCCAGACGGTTCCGTCTTCGTTGGAGATCGGCTGGTGCCCACCCGGCAGGTCGATGATGCTCAGGCGCCGGTTGCCGAGCCCGATATTACCGTCGAGATGGAAGCCCTCATCGTCTGGCCCGCGATGGGACATGGCGTCGGCGGCGCGCTTCAGGGCCGCGCGATCGGCGGGAGCGCCGGTAGCGAAGTTGTAGACCCCGCAGATGCCGCACATTTTAAGGGCAGTCGACAGTTGACAGTTCACAGTTGACAGTAAGAACTTCCATCGGGCTGTCAATCGTGGACCGGTCTCTCAAATCCCTCGCCACATGTCGGATACAGCATGTGGAACAACGTCATCACCAGCGGGCGCGGATAGGAGCGCGAGTCGCGTAGGAATCCGTAATCTCCCGTCGAGTACACAAAGCTACCGTCCGGCCGCTGGCGGTCGAGCAAACGAGCATAGCAGCGGTCACTCAACCCTTGCGACGGCAGGATGCCCCGCCGGGCGGCCTCATAAAGCGCCGCCGCTAGCACCGCTGTGTAATAATCCACTTCAGGTGTTTGGTGTGAGCAGTCCGCGGCGCTTGCTCCGTCGGCGGTGATGCCGCCCGCCAGAAATCGCGCAAGCGGCGGAAGCAAGGAATCCGCCCGCGTGCCGGGCTTGAGCCGCGCCGTCCAAGCCAGCTTGAGGAACTGGAAGGCGTTGTACTGATAGCAGAGATAGTGCACTCGCCCTCGCTCGTACGGGCTTTCGACAACATACGGCAACTCGCCCGAGGGGAGTTGCGCCACGGCGAGGAAATCGAGGAGGGCGTCGAGGTGCTCGACGAAGCGCGCCTCGCCGGTGGCTTTCCGAAGATGCAGGAATAGCCACGCCGCTGTGACGGAGTTGTTCGGAACTTTGCCGCGCGGCCGGTCGAAGTAATTGATTGCCTTCCCCGGCACGTGATCCTGAAAGCCAATCCTCGTTACCAGATACTCGTACCAGTGCGCGGCGCCCTGCAGGAAGTCTGCGCGCGGCACGCGCGCATGGCTGGCGAGCAGCGCAATGGCGCCCCAATTGCCTTCGACTGTAGCAATCAGGTCCTTGCGCTCGGGCAACGGGCATCGCCAGTAGCCTTCCGGTTGCTGAAGCCGGAGTGTTGCCTCCGTGCTTTCGAGCGCCAGTTCGCGGTAGCGAGGCTCGCCGGTCGCCTGGTGGAGCATCCAGTTCGTGAGCACCCAGTAGCCCTGCGTCTGCATGAAGACATAGTCGTCGCTCCAGGGAATGAAGTCGATGGCGCTCTTCAGGAATCGCCACACTCGAAGATTGAGCCGCACCCCGGCGTCCGGGCCACGCACGAGGCCGCGGCAGCAATGGCGGCGCAGGATATGCGCGTGCAGGCGTTCGGCGGCGCGGAAAAGTTCGTCGCAGTCGGGCATGGAGATGAGTGAGTTTAATCGAAAGCGGCAGAATGCGTGGCAGGAAAGAGTACGCGGGCGACCCGTCCAGGGTCGCCCCCGGCAAACTACCGTCCGCCCGAGGACTTGCCGCGCGAGGCGCGCAGTTCCTCAGCCTCGTGGCGGATTTCGTAGAGGTCGCGTTTCATCTCCGCCCAGCCGTACCAGTGCTGGTAGTCGGGGTTCATGTGGAACGCGCCCTGGAAGCTGCGCATACGGTGTTCGAGGAACATCGTGTAAAGCTTCTGCTCGATCGGGTACTTCACCTCGTAAAAGCGCAGCAAGTCGGGGTGGGGCGGCCGGTCCTTGGGCCGCTCGAGGATGCCGTCGCGATAGAGGCCCTCGACAACGTCGATGGCTTCAGCCATCAGCTTGTCGGATTCTTTGATGATGGAATCGGCGGCGTCGAGATTCTGCTGCGCATAGCTGTGCGCGTGGCAGTTCGTGCAGACGGCGATCATGCGGTCGCGCTCGGCCTGCCACTCTTCGGCGGAGAGGCGCGCAACTTTTCCCACCTTGACGACGTCGAGGCGCGCCGTGGGCTGTCCCTCGGGGGTCAGCACGCCGAGCCCGATGAGGATCTTCTGCCGGTATCCGAGCCATTCGGGGTCCTTCTCCGGCAAGCGCAGCGCGAGGAATCCCCAGGCCGTCCGCACGGTGTGATCGCCTTTCGGCATGTGGCAGGTAGAGCAGACCGGAGCGCGCGGCCGCTCCAGTGATGCTTTTTCCGGGTTGTCAAACCAGTCGGCTAGCTTGACATTCCAGTCCCAGCGCACGCCCTGCGTAGCGTAAATCGAACCGTGTTTGGAGGTGGAGTACATCTCCCACTGCGGATGATCGAAGCCCATGTGGCAGGTCATGCAGGCTTCCGGCCGGCGTGCTTCGGCCGCCGCGAAGAGGTGGCGCGTGTGGCAGGAATCACATTTGCCCTCGTCGCGGCCGATGCGGTGGCAGCCGCCGCAGCCTTTCTCGCCTTCGATGATGGCCTTGGGCTGCTCGGCGGTGGTGGGCATGGCGGTCATCGCCACCCACGCTGCAGCGTGCTTTCCCCTGGAGAATTGCTCGAACTGTTCTGCGTGGCAGGCAGCGCAGTTGTGCGGTGAGACGCCGCGGCGCACGCGCTTGTCCTCGCAGGATGTGGAGGCGCCGGTGATCGCCGCTGCCGCGCCCTCGGCAGGCAGATGGCAATCGGCGCAGCCAACACCCATCTCGAAGTGCTTGCTCAACTGCCAATCGCGAAGCGCGCTCCCGGTGATGCCTTTTGACACGTGGCACTTCAGGCAGGCACGGCTGTGTTCGGAGACCTTTTCCCAGGCAATCTGATCCGATGGGACTGGGCCGCGGCCCACGCGTGGCACAATGGCTGCCGGCGCGCTTCGCGCGGCCACTGCGAAAGATGCAAGGATCAAGAGCAAGCGGGCGATCTTGCAGGATGTTGAGGCGCGCATGCTTCGCCCTCCAAGGCAAAAGCTTCAGACTTCAGCGAGGGGCCTTCTGGGGGCCGACAGATGCGGATTCTAGCTTCTTTGCGGACGCTTGAAAAGACGGATGAAGAATTCTTCTTTTTGGCACGGTGCCCCCAATAGTGTCCGGCTAATTGCGAACCACATTGCGGTAGACCTCGATCACCTGCTGTGCGACGGTTTCCATCGCCAGGCGGGCGATCCACTCGCGGCCGCGCGTACGACTTCCGCGGCGGCAGACTTCCACGATCTTCTCGGCGATCGTTTCAACGTCGCGAGGGACAACGTAGCAGCCTTCCGTCGGGCCGATCAAATCCACAGTATCGCCCACATCGACGGTCACCACCGGCAGGTTCACAGCCATCGCTTCCTTGACGGCGTTCGGTGAGCCCTCGAACATCGAGGCGAGAACCAGCACGTCGGCGGCATTCATGTAGAGTGGCATGCGCGCTCGCGGTACGCGGCGCGCGTGCAGAATTTTAAGTTCCGGGATCTTTTCGCGCGCACGGGTGACAGCAGCTTCGATCAAATCGTAACGCTTGAGCTCTTCTGCCGGGTTGTAGGGGAAGAGCACGAACTTCTTCTTCTTGTCGAGCGCCAGCGAGCGGCGAGCCTCTGCTTGGTCAAGGGGGCGGAAGAGTTCGAGGTCAACGCCGTTGGGAATCACCTGAGCCGAATCGAGGTGCAGCTTTTCCTTCATTTGCCGGCTCTTGACGATCACGGCGGGGACCATTCGCGCCAGAGCGTAACCCGCAATCTGCAGGAATCGCCCGTAGAGCGTGATGCGGCCGCTGCGCTTCGGCCGGCCGAGAACGTCATCTCCCATGAACGAAACGAGCACGGGAGAGCGCAACTGGCAGCGCGCCACCCAGCCGGAGAGTCCGAAGTGGGCGTGGATCAAGTCGTAGCGCGCCGCGCGCAGGCGCCGTCGCAATTCGCCGATGGCGCGCAAGTAATTCCGCCGCGAGCGGCGACCGTCGATGAAAAGCACATCGTATTCGATGCCCAGCGGCCGCAGCGACTCCATCTGGGCCTTCACGAAGCTGCCATAGCCGGGATCGGCTTCGGTGGGCCAGAGATTGGTCACGACGAGGACGCGCAGAGAAGCCATCAAGGTTAAAGAGGCAATCGACGAGTGCCGAGTGACAAGTGACGAGTGACGAGCATGGGCACAAGAAAGTTGGGGAGCAGATCAGTCCGCAATTCCCAGTCGTTCCTCACTTCACGCGCTTCAAATAGCCGCGCGGGCTGAACGTCAGAACGAATTTCTCGCACTCCGCGTCGATCTGGAAGCGGTGGCTCAGTTTTCCTCTTGCCGTGCAAGCACCGCTCTCAGGTGAGCGAGGGGAACGGCGCGCGTGGCGGCCAGCGTCGCGAAAAAGACGATGCTCCCTGCGCCGCACACGCCGCACAGGAAAAGAAAATTCCCTGTTCCCGTTGCGGGCATTCCGAGCCAGAGGTCCAATCCCCAGACGGCAAGGGCCGCAACCGCGGCGCCGAGCAGGTTCTTCAGCGTGAAGACCCCCAAGGTGCGATCGAAGAGGTCCTTGAGGTCGGCAAGATTCCGCCGGTACACGAGTCCGGCCGTCAGGAGCAAGCTGGTCAGCAGGCCGAGCGGAATCCCGCGCGCCCCCAGGTGCAGCGCTCCCACATAGAGCAGGTCGAAGGCGACGTTCAGCCCATACAGAACCAGTGCCAGCCGGAAAAAGATCCCCGATTCGTTGCGCGCGAAAAGATAAAAGGTAAGAACCCGCACAAAGGAAAAGAGCAGCAGGCTGAGGCTGTAGCAGAAGAAGACCAGCGTCATCAGATCGGTGGAATCGGCCGTGAAACGGCCGCGCTCGAAGACCAGCCGGATGATGTTGCGATCCAGCAGCAGGCAGAAGACTACGGCCGGGGAAACCAGGGCGAGGCTGATCTCGACCACATCCTGGAAGAGCTTGCGCACCTCGTCCTTCGCGCGTTGAGCCACGGCTCGAGAAAGCGCCGGGAGCGCCACCGTGCCCACGCTTCCCGCCAGCAGTTCCGCGAGCGTCGACATGATCTTGTAGCCCCAGTTCAAGGCCGTGATCGTGCCCGGGGGCAGGAACGAGGCGATGATCCGCTCGGCCACCACGACGCCTTGCCAGCCGACCGCTGTGCCCACCTGCGTCGTGCCTGCTCCGCGTAGATTCCGGAACGCCTCGCCGCCTCCTGCCAGCGTCAGGGAGTAGCGCGCCGGAAAGGACATCACGATTTGCCCTCCCAAGACGGCAAACTGAAGCAGGTATCCCGCCAGATAACCCAGCACGATGCTGTATTCGGCGTAGCGTGGGAAGAGGACAACGATGCTCGCAATGACCGTCACGTTGCGGAAGAAGCTGGCGGCGGAAGAAAGCGCGAAGCGATGCCGGCTGAGGAGGAAGGAGCGGAAAACTTCTGAGACTCCCGCGGGGATGATGATCAGAAAGAGCCAGCGGCCGAGGTGCGTGGCGAATTCGGCCTGGGAAGTACTGATGCCGGGGGCGATGCCGCGCATCAACCACGGTGCTGCTGCCGCGCCGAGAAGGGCGATCCCCGCCAATCCCAGAAAGATGACGCTGACCACGTAGCTGAAGCCGCGCCACAGCTCTTCAACCGAGTGCCGCGCTTCGAGCGCGGAGAAGAACGGCACGAGCGAAAACTGGCCGGTGGCCCCAATCAAGTTCGTGATGATGTAGGGCACCGTGAAAGCCACATAGAACGTGTCCGAACTGCGCGACAGGCCGAGCTTGGCCGCGATACTGGTGTCGACCAGGATGCCCGTCAGCCCGCCGAACAGGGAGAAGAATCCCACCACCATCGAGCTGCGCAGCATTTGGCGCTTGGAAGCCATCGGTCGGGTCAGTGACAAGTGACGAGTGACGAGTGACGAGCAAACAGGGTTACGGTGGAATTCCGCTTCTCGCCTCTCACGGCGCTCCTCCCGCCTGGTCAACCCTTGCTGCCACGAAGGGTGTGGTGGTGACGAACAGAAATAGCATCAGCACCGGCGAAGTGCCGAAGTTGAACTCAAAGCAGCCTTCCACCAGCAGAGCCAGCCAGCCGGCGAAGGCGGCCTCGGCAACCCAGCGCCGCGCGCGGAGTTTTCCGCGTAACCGCCAGAAGTGCCAGCCCAGAGCGCCCATCATCCACACCCACGCGCCGAGCACCGGCAAGCCGCGCTCCGCGCCGAACTGGAAGAAGTTATCGTGCAGGTGCGAGTGGTAGCCGGGTTCGGGAGACTTCCCCGGGGGAAGATAGAGCACGTAAACCTGCTCGATGTTGTTCGGCCCGACCCCCAGCCAGGGATGCTCGCGAATCATCCGCCCGGCAACGTGCCACATCTCGAACCGGATGGCCAGCGCCGGATCGCTTTGCGGATGGCGGAGAACCTCGATCCGATGCCGTACCAGCGCCGGAGCGGCGAGGTAGCCGGCCACGATGAGCGCGGGGACCAGCCACAGCCAGCGCGGTTTCCAGTGCGCCACCAGATACAGGCTGGCGGCGAAACAGCCGAGCCACACCCCGCGGGTGAAGTTCAAAACAATGGATACCACCACGATCATCCAGACCAGCCACCGGAGCGGTCTCCATGGAGATCGTTGGAAATTTTCCCGAATCCCAGGCGCCGAATTCCGAACACGACAGGCGTGAAACAGGAACGCCAGCAAGGCCGCGTAAATAAGCATCTGTTGCCCACCGAAATTCATCCAGTGCCCCATAAAGCCGGAAATGCGATCGGAGGTCAACAAAGCATAGACGTGCTCGGGATGAAGCGCACGCGTCGCGCGATACTGCACGATAAACTGGCCCACGGCCACTACGCCCGCCAAAGCGGATTCGACAAAGAGGCCACGAAAGAGAAACTCCAGGTGTTTCCCGCGCGCCACGAGGTTAGCCCCGAGCAGCAGGATGAGAAAGAGCACGAGCTTGCGCACGGCGAACCATCCGACACCGGGATTAGCGGCAGCGAAAACCGAGAGGACGGTGCCTAGGCAAAACAAGGCCAAGGGCAATTTGATGGGAGGAAACTGGATGGCCGGACGGTCGTGGAGCAGGTGAATCGAATAGCAGAGCCCCGAAGCCCCCAGCATCGCCTGCGAGGCCGCGAGCGAAATCAAGAACGTCAGAACCGACAAAGTGAAAAAGAGGGAAGCCCAGCGTGCGAACGTTGCTTGGGGAAGTTCAGCGCGCACCGTTGCGAGAAAGTTACGAAGGCTGATCACTCGGGCGTCCGCACTCTACGCAATTCGCGGGCGTAATTCAAGCGGCCACGCCTGAAAGCGATTTTGCCGGGCCGGCAGCCACCCCCGAGCATCACCGAGACCGGAACGAGCCACTGCCGGGGACGCGGAATGCTCCGCCTAGTTGGGC
>Ga0315280_10010792_pt1 | contig 11368 bp, 12 predicted proteins | sample YL17G06_40_MG_FD_203697 | JGI IMG/M metagenome (GOLD analysis project Ga0315280, IMG submission 203697) | Sediment microbial communities from Yellowstone Lake, YNP, Wyoming, USA - YL17G06_40 | ecosystem: Environmental > Aquatic > Freshwater > Lake > Sediment | place: USA: Wyoming | collected... | reverse complement strand
ATCATACATTGACCTAAGAGGAAGGTCTTATTATAGCCTCCTTGTGACTGCATCACTTTTCCAGTTAGAAACTCAAATCCAGCCGATTTCTTTCCTCCACATGGAGGCCAGCATCACGAGCAAATAATTTAATGATTTCAATAAATTATAAGTTAAATATTTTTTTCTTGACAAATTTTTTTAACAATGATATTTAACGAACGTTCGATAAACAGTGAAGTTTCTATTTGTTCATTCGAAGGTAAGATTGTGAAGAAATTGACCACCAGAAAAGAAGTCCAGACCCAGATTAAAGATAATGAACTCGTCCGTAAAAAACAGTTACAGATAGCTATGGGGGCTTCAAAACTATTCATTAAAAAGGGATATCATAAAACGAGTATGCGAGAGATATCAAAAGCTACAGGTCTTACAATTGGAAACTTATATGACTACATAACAAAAAAAGAAGATGTCCTTTATTTAGTTTTTGATGTTTTTCATTCTATGTGGGTCAATAAATTAGAAGCTGAAGGAGTCTTTGAAATAGAAGATCCAGTTATACAAATTAGGACTGCCATTCAAAAGATGCTTGAATTAGTAAATGAACACAGGGATATGGTCTTATTGATGTATACTGAGTCAAAATCATTACCTAAATATTTTTTAAAAATAATTTTGGAGAAAGAAAGTGGACTCGTGGAATGTTTTGAAAAAATATTAAAGAGAGGGGTTGAAAAGGAAATTTTTAAGGTCAGAGATCCTTTCTTATTAGCTAACATTATTGTTTATTTACTGTCAATAGAGCCCTTAAGGGGATGGAATTTAAAAAAAAGGTATAAACCTGAAGAAATTCATAATTATATTATGGAATCTATTTTGGATGGAGTTTTTATACGTTCATAGGAGGATTTTATGAGTAAAATACCTGAAGAATATCTTCCACCGAGAGAATATCTTCCACGCAAAGTTTATCTTTTGCCAGAATTAAATTATCCTGAGAAACTTAATTTAGCGAAGGTGTTGCTGGATGAAAATGTGGAGAAGAGGGGCGATAAGGTTGCTATCTATTTTAGAGACCAGCAGATCACCTATAGGGACCTTCAAAGACTCGTAAATCGTTTCGCTAATGCTCTGAGGAAATTGGGGATTGAAAAGGACGACCGAGTAATGCTCCGATCCCCAAATATCCCCGAGTACCTAATCTGGAACTTCGCTTGCTGGCGCATAGGGGCTATACCGGTATTAATCAATCACATGAATCGGTATGAGGAAGTTGAATTCAAGGCGAACGACTCTGAGGCTGTGGCTATCTGTGTTCATTCAGCTTGGTATGAAGATGTTGGGAGGATTCGGAACAAATGTCCCAAACTGAAACATGTCATTGTGGTGGGAGATATAATCTCGGATACCCTTTCTTACGAAGCCTTGATCGAGAAACAGTCGGAAAAAGCGGAAACAGAGAATACCTCCCGGGAGGATATAGGGCGAATCATATACAGTTCGGGGACAACAGGCAAAGCAAAGGGCATCATCGGGACGAATGGAGATTTGCTTTCAGCCACTGACACCCATGGCCGTTATAACCTTGGAATCCGTGAAGATGATATCTTGGGTGGACACCCCTACTTTACCTTTGCCTTCGGTTCGGTAAACTTTACATTATACCCGTGGAGATTTGGGGCTTCAGTTTCCATTATTGACCGTTTTAGACCTGAAGATATGTTTGAATTGATTCAAAAGCACAAAATTACTCTCCTTTTTGGAGTACCCACAGCATTTCGAATGATGTTAGGTGTAGAGGAAGCAGAAAAAAAGTATGATTGTAGTTCACTTCGCCTCTGTCAGAGCGCAGGGGAATGGCTACCAGGTGTCACTTTTATTGACTGGAAGAAGCGTTTTGGCGTTGAGATTCTTGATTCTCTCGGTTCAGGGGATCTCAACTACTGGCTTTCAACCACACCAGGAGTCAAAGAGAGTAAAATAGGCTCGACAGGAACTGATATTCCCGGTATTAAGAACGTTGTCGTAGATGAAAACTTTAAAGAGGTACCTCCAGGCACATTGGGTGAGCTTCTTGTTTTGAGTCCCACAGGCCAGCAATACTGGCGGAGGCCTGACAAGCAAAAGGAAGGAGTCGTCTGGCAGGATTGCGAATTTAAGGGTTGGAATCGGCCTGGGTTACTTTTTATAAAGGATGAAGATCATTACTTCTGGTACAAAAGCCGTTCTGATGACATGATTGTTACAGCAGGATATAAGATCCCTGGAGGGGAAGTGGAAGCAGCGCTCAACGAACATCGTGCGGTCCTTGAATCAGCAGTTGTGGATAGTCCGGACAAAGATCGAGGTACCTTGATCAAGGCCTTCGTTGTCCTGAGGAAAGGCTATGAACCATCGGAGGAGTTATTAAAGGAACTCCAAGAACATGTCAAAAGTCGAATCGAAATGTACAAATATCCTCGAATTATTGAATTTGCCAAGGCTGAGGATTTACCTCGGACCTCGACAGGAAAGATCCAGCGCAATGCGTTAAGAGAACAAGAGAAGAAGAAATTCGCCCAAGAATAAAAATTGGTAAAGAAGTGTTTAAAGATGTGGCTTATTATATTATGGCGGGGGAGAGATATAAATTTGATTTCCATTTTGACTCGAAAGGAGGTGATTTAATAAAAACGGAGTGTGATAATTTATTGACTTTATTGATGGAAAGGAGAAAGGGAGAAGATTTGCATTGAAAGATTCTTTAAAAAGAAGGAGGAACAATTATGAAATACTTTAAAATTTCAATAATAATCATCATTTTTTCTTTAGGCTTTTCACTTCCCACGTTAAATCCTCCCGTTTTTGCAGCAGGGGAGGTTCCTAGAATAGGGATAAGTTATCCCAAAACAGGCATTTATTCGAGTTTGGGACCTCTCCATTTTGATGGTCTGATGATGGCAATTGGAGATCATGGGCCATTGCTGGGTAAAAAACCAGAGCTTTTCGTCAGGGATAATGGTACAGACGTGGCTAAAGGTGTGGCTACTGCTAGAGAATTGATAACAAAAGAACGTGTGCATATCCTTATCGGTGCTATCAACACACCTGTCAATAATGCAATGGCCACCGTCTGCGATGAGTATAAGATTCCTTTCATATATCCAACAGGGGGTTCCATTTTCATGTCTGGTATCGGTAAGGATACCCCTCATCCCCAGGGAGTCATCAAGGCGAACCCGCATCCATATATGTTTTATACATGGTTGAACAGTGTACAACGGGGATTTGCATGCATAGACGTCGCCAATTTATATGGCAAGCGATGGTATTTCATTGCCAGCGACTATGAACATGGAAGGGAAGCTATTGGATTCGCACAAAAAGCACTTCAGGAAGAGTTCAAGGATAAATATATCAGCGCCGGTGAATCGTGGCCAAAGCAGGGTGAGGTGGATTACACTGCAGCCATAACAAAGGCAATCGCGGCAAAGCCGGATGTCGTACTGGTATGTGTTCCAGGAAGGTTTGTGCAATTCCAAAAACAGGCAGCTCCCATGGGACTTAAAGACATGACCCATATACATTGGTCCTACACAGAAGATATATCAGCTATAGCATCTGGGGAAGCAGCGTTTGGCATAACTTCAACGACAGACTATGTGGTGGATAACCCAGGGTGGCCCTTGTCGAACAAGTTTGCAAGGAGGTTCTATGAAAAGTACCATTACTGGCCTGGATGGCCTGCTTCTTCTACCTATGCCGGGGTTCAACTGTTTCTTATAGCCGTAGAAAAAGCGAAGAGTTTGGACCCTATAAAAATCATGAGGGCAATTCAAGGCCTGGAGAATCCGAATTCCATCACGGGCCCTCCTTACCTCGTAAGAGGGTGTGACCAAAAATCCATCCAACCGTTGTATACGGTGGAATGGGTGAAGTCGGATACCTATGCACCGGGTTACTGGAAGATTATAAAGAAATATGGGCATCCGGAAACAGCATTGCTGCCTTGTGAGGTAAAGGCGGGTTACGACAAGATGAAGTATTGATTCCTCTCATGAGACAACGGGGTGACGTTTAGATTCAGGAAAGGGAGGGGCATGTCAGAAAATCCGACCATGACCATCTTGGAGACCCAGGGACTCACGCGGCGGTTTGGGGGCCTGACGGCTGTCGAAAACGTCGAATTTTCTCTAAGAAAAGGGGAGATACGTGCCATCATTGGTCCCAACGGTGCTGGAAAGACGACCTTTTTCAATCTGATCACCGGTATGCTGAAACCCACGTCGGGGAAGATTTTCTTCAAAGGGGGGGACATCTCCACACTCCCGCCATATCGTCGAGTCAAGCTCGGAATCGGGCGATCTTTTCAATTGATCAATATCTTCCCCGAGCTTTCGATCAGAGAAAACGTAGAGATAGCCGTTCAGGCCCGCTTCAAGAAGAGGACATCCCCCCTTGAAATTGTCGATCGAGGGATGGTTCGGAGGTGGAGCCAAGACCTTGTTGCACGATTCGAGTGGACAGAAGAATCAAAGGTGAAGGCAGGGACGCTTACCCATGCGGGCCAAAAGAAACTTGAAACAATTTTAGCCTTAGCTTCTGAACCTGAACTTCTCCTTCTAGATGAACCCACGGCTGGAATGGATGAGAGTGAAATGTCTTTCACGATAGATCTGATAAAGGATACGTCAAAAAATAGGACCGTTTTATTAACAGATCACGATGTGAAGTTTATCATGAGAATAGCAACCCAGATAACTGTTTTGCACCAGGGAAAGATCATAGCGGAAGGGTTACCCTTAGATATATCAAGGAATCGAGAGGTTGAAGAGGCCTACTTGGGAGGGATTGCTTAAATAGTGGGGAATTTGCTCGAAGTAAATGATATTCACTCGTACTATGGATTGGCTCACATTCTTCAAGGGATTTCGCTGTCCATAAAAAAGGGGGAAGGCGTCGCCCTCCTTGGCCGAAACGGCACTGGGAAAACCACAACGTTGAAAAGTATCATGTCTTTGATCCAACCAAGAGAAGGAAAGATACTATATGATGGGGGGGACATTACAGGTTTGCCACCTTATCTCGTTGCACGGAAGGGGCTATCGATGGTGCCGGAAGGTAGGCACATCTTTCCAGCGTTGAACGTTATAGAACATTTGAGGGTCCCCGTTTCAAGTTCAATTGTTGGTCGTGATCGTCTGTTGAGTCGTGTTTTCAATATTTTCCCGGAGCTCCAGGAGAGAAAAAAGCAAAGCGCGAGTGCTCTTAGTGGAGGAGAACAGCAAATGTTAGTCATTGCGAGGGCTCTCATGACAGACCCGAAGCTTTTACTACTTGATGAACCGATGGAGGGGCTGGCACCTAAAGCCGTGGCGAGAGTAATCGAGTCCATGGGAGTGATTCAGAGAGAAGGGGTGACGATCTTCTTTGCCTCGGCCGATCTTGAGAGAGCTTTTCGGATAGCGAAAAGAGCCTATATCCTTGAAAAGGGCAGAGTGGTGTTTCATTTCACAGAAGACCATATGGCAGATTCCCTCGAAATCCAACGTCGGTATCTGGGGGTCAGGGAGTAAGGAGGTTATGATCGGACTCATTATTACACAAATGCTCAACGGCCTCACGATTGGGTTGCTCTATGCCCTGATCGCCGTAGGATTAACTATCGTCCTGGGGCTCATGGGTGTTGTGAATTTTGCTCACGGTGCTTTCTATATGATCGGCGGATATATTGCTTACACAATCACCTCTTCCTTTCTTGGAAATTTCTGGATGGGACTGTTTATCGGAGCCCTTGTCAGTGCAGCGGTGGGAGTAGGTCTCTTCATTTCCATCATCAAACCTCTGAGACAAAGGCCGCCTTTGGAGCCCATGGTGGCCTTGGTGGGGGTCGCAATGATCTTTGAACAACTGATCAGGACCATTTGGGGGGCAGACCCCAAGCTCCTGCCTATCCCCTTTGGGAGGATTCAATTCAATCTATTGGGGTTTACTTTCAGATACCCCATTTACTTCTTGGTGGTAATGATCATCTCCATTTTGCTGTTGATTCTCTTCTACTACGTATTTCGCAAAACGGACCTCGGGGTGAGGTGCCTGGCGTCCATTCAAGACCGGGAAACGGCGATGTCTCTCGGTGTGGATGTAGACAAAGTGGGGCGGTTGATGTTCATCATGGGAATGGCAGCGGCGGGGGTTGCAGGGGGGCTTGCAGGGCCGATATTTTCCGTTTACCCAACAATGGGGATTGAGTTAATTGGTCTCGTTTTTGTCATCGTCATTGTCGGAGGGCTCGGCAGCATCGGAGGAACCGTGATCGCCAGCATTACGATAGCCATGATAACTTCCCTCGCGCTCCTTTTTGTGTCGGGCAACGTTGCCCATATCTTCGCTTATGCCATCCTGCTCGCGATCCTCATCGTCAGGCCTCGAGGAATCATGGGATTTGAGAAGGTACTTGAATGACGAAAGGGTCCAGAATTCTGACGACTTGGCAAGGACTGACGATAGTTCTTGTTGCATTATTATTCGTTTGTATTCCACTTTTTAGCGGAAGTTTCATTATCTATCTCGTTACCTATTGTTTGATCTTTGGCATCTTTGCTTTGGCATATGATCTTTTCTATGGCTATGCGGGGCTGGTCTCTTTCGGCCATAGCATGTTTTTCGGAATGACGGCGTACTCCGTCGGGGCACTTTCAACCACCCTTTTCCATGTGACCAATCCTCTGCTCCTATTGGGTGCTGCTCTCGCCATTGGAGCTCTGTTGGGTTTACTTGTTGGATTTTTTTGTACCTACACAAGAGGTATTTACGTCGCCCTTGTCACATTTGCCTTTGCGCAGATATCGTGGTTGGTCGTCATGGTTGATCCGGGAGGGGTCACGTGGGGGGAAAATGGGATCGTTGGAGTGAGACCTGGTCCCTTCCAGATGGGTGGACTTACCTTGAATCTTTTCAGCGGAACAGGACTCTACTATCTGGCCTTGGCATTTTTTGTTATCTCCTACCTAGTCCTTCGAGCCATTGTGAATTCACAGATTGGCGATATTTTCAAGGGAATTAAACAAAACGAGGACCGGTTGCTCAGCCTGGGTTACAATACGAGGCAGTATAAGATTCTCGTTTTCGTGCTAACAGGGGTTTTTTCAGGACTTTCTGGATTCTTGGTGGTCTTCCTTGACAATTGTATTACCCCCTCGCTGGTCGAATGGCCTGTGGGAGCAGAGATTCTGTTGATGACCATCCTCGGAGGGCCTGGTACCTTGATGGGACCAGTCCTCGGGGTTTTTTTGGTATCCTTTTCGAAGTTTTACGTGTCTTCCTGGTTGGGAGCCGGGAACTGGGTCTATTTGTTAGGTGGGTTGTACATCTTCGTGATCATGTGTTTGCGTGGGGGAATACTGAACACAAGGATTTTTGGCTTCTGGACCAAGAAGAGATGAAAATAGTCAATTGAGAGTTAGGAAGAGCATCTTGCTTGAATTAAATCTCATAGAGAGGGGAGAGAGAAAATGGAACAAAAGAGTAACAAAGACCTTTCATCATTGGCCGAGCGATATGACAAGATGTTGAGGCTCACCACCTTTCCAGTGGCGGTCAAGCTTTTCGATAATCTGGCAGATCTGGAGAAGGTTCGCTACAAAGGAAAACCGATCAAATTGCAGGAAAAACGGCTGGCGGTTTGTCAGATCTTCGCCCAAGCGCGTTATTACGGGAGGTTGAATGCGGCCAAAAGAGAAAAGCTGGATCTTTGCAGACTCGGGGCGGATGCCTTCGGTTTTCCTGTGACAGATTATACTCACGTTTATAGTGGGACCTATTTCAACGGCGACGAAGCCGCCAGGAAGATGATCGAGACAACACCCAAGTTTAAGAAGGATTTATACAAGGCGATCCTCGTTGCGCCTTTTGAAAAAACCCCAGTGGATCCCGACGTGGTGCTATTTTATGGAAACACCGCACAAATCCTGAGACTCGTCCACGGATATCTCTATGACAAAGGGGGCCGGTTAGAGTTTAGCGCCTCGGGAGATGCAGGGGCGTGTGCCGACCCTGTCGTCATTGCCATGCAGACCAGGAGGCCGAGCATCGGACTTCCTTGCAACGGTGGCCGCATTCTAAGCTGGCCCTCTGACCATGAGCTCGTATGCGGCGTGCAAGGGGACTTGTTGGAGGAGGTTTTGCTGGGGATCGAAGCCACCCATTTCGGTCCAGGCCAGATTCGCTATCCGATCGCCTGGCAACATATTGATTGGGAGGCCCAACCCCCGGTAACCGATTTCCTCTATCCTGAAAAGGCCAAGGGAAAGAAAGGGGAATAGACAGATATGGGGAGCGGGTACAACTTACTTCTTTTTTGAGCAAAAAGGTCGAATAGGAATCATCATGTTCAATCGCCCCAAAGCCTTGAATGCAATGAACGGACCAGCCTTTCTAGAACTGAGTCGGCTTCTCGATGAGGTCAGGAAAGATAGGAATATTCGTGTCCTCATTTTGACGGGACAAGGTTCGAAGGCGTTCATCGCGGGGACGGATATCACAGAAATGCGGCACATGACCCCATCCCAGGCCAGGGAGTTTGCGCTCTTGGCCAAAGAGGCCATCGATTCGGTAATCTCGAGAAGCCTGTCATCGCTGCGGTGAATGGATTTGCCCTGGGGGGGCTGCGAAATTGCATTGGTCTGCGACATGAGAATCGCTTCTGAAAATGCAAGACTGGGTCAACCCGAAATCACCCTCGGTATCATACCTGGGTCTGGTGGAACCCAAAGGCTCCAGAGGCTGATTGGCTTGGCCAAGGCCAAAGAACTGATTTTTACCGGTGAAGTGATCGATGCTCAGACGGCGCTTCAAATCGGGTTGGTCAATCGGGTTGTTCCTCTTTCTTCTCTGATGGGGGAGGCTGAAAAGCTGGCGAAAAAGATGGTGGACATGGGGAGAGTCGCTTTGGGGCTAGCAAAGGCAGCCATGAATTGGGGCGCCAGGGTCAGTTTAGGAGAAGCGCTTCATTATGAGATTGAATGTTTCTCTCAATGCTTTGCTACGCAAGACCAGAAGGAGGACATGGCAGCCTTCCTAGAGAAGCGAAAACCTCAATTCCAAGGAGAGTAGGAAGAGAATCAACATAGGAGGAAGAACGTATGAGCATTCATAGTCTTTTTGACTTAAGCGGTAAAGTTGCAATTGTTACGGGTGGCGGAATAGGTCTCGGGCAACAAATCTCGTTCGCTTTAGCCGAAGCAGGGTGTAATATTGTGGCATGCTCGAGAAAGCTCGAGAGATGCCAAGAAGTAGCTCATGAAATCGAAAAAATGGGTGTCAAGGCTTTGGCTTTTCGCTGTGACATTGCCAATGAAGAAGAAATTGACCAGGTTGTGAAAGAGACCGTTAAGGAATTCACAAAAATTGATATTCTTGTGAACAATGCGGGCAGAACTTGGGGCTCCCCTCCGGAGTCGTTTCCATTGGAACATTGGAACAAGGTGGTAGCAGTGAATCTTACCGGAACTTTTCTGTTCTCCCAAAAGGCAGGAAAAGAAATGATCAGACAGAAGAGCGGAAAGATTATTAATATTTCCTCCTATGGGGGATTAAGAGGATCGGATCCTGAATATATGGATGCAATTGCGTATAATGTAACGAAAGGCGCCATTATTACCTTCACCAAAGACTTAGCGGTAAAATGGGCAAAATATAATATAAACGTCAATGCAATCGCGCCTGGTTGGTTTGAAACCCAAATGACTAAATGGAGTAGAGAAAATAAAGGAGATAAGATATTGGACCGTCTTCTCATCAAAAGATTCGGTGGAAAAGAAGATCTTAAAGGAGCGGTGATATTTCTGGCCTCCAAGGCATCAGATTATGTGACCGGCCAGGTCTTATGCGTGGACGGAGGTTTAACAGCTTGGTGAATTAAATTTTGAATAATCGGGGACTGCTTGGGGAATAATATTTTTGCAAAGGAGAGATACGACATGGGAAAGGAAATCAAGTTCGATAATCTCAAAGAATGGGAGAGTGAAATAAATAAGTGTTCAACCTGTGGTTATTGTACCTATTGGTGCCCTATCTATCAGGAGGATCCTCGAGAGGAGTCTGTAACGAGAGGCAAGATTGCTATTCTTAAGGATTTGTTAACAGGAAAAGTGAAGTATACAGAGCAAACTGCTGAACTCGTTGGACGATGTCTGCTCTGTGGCACTTGTTTGGAACATTGCACGGAGAAGGTCTCAGCTCCTTCCGTATTTCTTCAGGCTAGAAGGGATATTGTCAAGGAAAAGGGTATAAAATTCCCATACAATATAGTTTATCAGTATATATTACCCCGTCGGAGACTTTTCGGGAATATTGCCAAAATCGCTTCCTGGTTCCAGGGAGTCTTTTTACCAAAGACAGAAGGGACATTAAGGCATTTACCTCTTTATCTATCTGCTCTTGGTGAAGGAAGACATATTCCTTCCATTGCTCCTAAATTTTTACGACAACTTGTTCCTGAAGTGAATAAGCCGTCGGTCGGTGTTAAAACCCAAATGAGAATAGGCTATTTTATGGGCTGTATGAATGACTTTGTTTACCCTGAGTCGGGTAAACATATTATCGAGTTTCTCAACCGAAATGGGGTTGAGGTTATTGTACCTAAGGGACAGGGATGCTGCGGTGCTCCTGTGTTTATCGGGGCTGGCGATTTTGAAACTGCGAAGAAGATTGCGGATAAAAATGTAGGCGTATTCAATGACCTCGACTATGTCATTTGTGCTTGTGCTACGGGTACTGCTACCATGAGAGAGTATGCTAAATATCTTGCAGATACCCCAGAGAGAAAAATGGCGTATACGAAGTTTGGGGAGAAAGTGAAAGATATTAATGAATTCCTTGTGGACATACTAAAATTGCCCTCTTTAGCCTATCAAGTTGCCCCTGAATTTAAGGGTAAGAAGGTCACATGGCACGATCCCTGTCATCTTAATCGCTATGTAGGGGTTAAGGTTCAACCACGGCAAATTCTCAAATCTCTTAAGAATATCGATTATATCGAGATGACACGGGCCGACTGGTGCTGTGGTATGGCAGGGGCTTTCAGTCTACATTATTACGAACTCTCTCAACAGATCAACGATAAGAAGATGGATACCATCGCAGAGACCGGGGCTGATATTGTGGTGACAGGATGTCCAGGTTGTCGGGTTCAGCTCACTGACAATGCGGTCCGGCGTAAAATACCAGTCAGGGTTATGCATATCATGGATTTGATAGAATAGTAGAATAGATAGCCATTATTTCTAAAAAACGGAAATGGAAAGATCAAAGAGTAATAAATTAGGGCTTCACGAAATTCAGCATTTTTTTTAGCACTATTCGGCCTCGGATAAGAAATTTGGGACAAAGGATCTGACGAAACGTA
>Ga0315280_10010791_pt1 | contig 11369 bp, 12 predicted proteins | sample YL17G06_40_MG_FD_203697 | JGI IMG/M metagenome (GOLD analysis project Ga0315280, IMG submission 203697) | Sediment microbial communities from Yellowstone Lake, YNP, Wyoming, USA - YL17G06_40 | ecosystem: Environmental > Aquatic > Freshwater > Lake > Sediment | place: USA: Wyoming | collected... | reverse complement strand
AACTTTCAACATTGTGTTTCCATTGTTATCCTCCTTGATTTGTGCTTATTATTGCTTATGATTCGATAAGTTTTTATTAACTGTAAGCTGGAGATATCCCCCGCAAATCCCCTTTTTTCTATTTTGGCTGGTTAACTTTTTGGAGGTTTACGTGTAGATGTCCATGTGTAAACTCTGCTTCCTTGTGTTAGGCCCGGTTTACAGTTTGTTGGAGGCTAGGGCTTGACGGATAAAATTCTGTTGGGCTATGAGGTTGGTTCTGGCGAGCCTGTCTTTGTGCCGTTGCACCACCTAGCTATATTTGGGATGACACAATTATCGGGGAAGACGACTACTCTTGAGGGTTTGATTAGCCGCAGCGGGCTTAGGGCTATTGCTTTTATCACTAAACGTGGAGAAGCGGGGTTTACTAGGTATAATTTGGTCACACCTTACTACAAGCCCCGGGCGGATTGGCAGTTTGTCGAAGGCTTGGTGAATGTTGCTCTCGGTGAAAAAGTCAAGTATGAACCGGGCATGCGCTATGGAATAATGAAGGTTTGTAAGGGACGTAAGGATCTCAAAGAAATTCAGAAAGCCGCCTTAGAGTTTGCTCGAGACAGTAAACGTGAGTTTATGAAGGCTGTCTATGAGAAACTTGCTGCTTACCTGGAAATCGTAATTCCTGAATTGGAAAAATGGATCTTTTCCGATCGTCTCGAGCTGAACGAAGGTATTAACGTTATGGACCTTAGCGGCATGCGACTTGAAACTCAGCATCTTGTTATTGCCAGCAGTATTGAGTATGCCTTTCAAAACTTGGACCATGTTATCGTTATTATCCCAGAAGCTTGGGAAACGATTCCTCAAAGCAAAATGACGCCTGTAAAATGGGTTGCACAGCAGTTTATTCGCAAAGGTGCTGCCCTGGGCAATTATTTGTGGCTTGACAGCCAGGATATAGGCGGAATTGACAAGACTCCGCTGAGGCAATGTGACAATTGGCTTATGGGCAGAATGAAAGAAGCGCACGAGGTAGAACGTATCCTTAAGCAGCTTTTAGGCATGAAGGTTGCTGCCGCAGAGATTCAGACGTTGCCCTTGGGACATTTCTACGCTGCTATTGGGAATGAGGTTAAGAAGGTTTACGTATTGCCCGTGGACGTGCCTGAAGAGATTGGCAGGGATGTTGCTCTCGGTAAACGTAGCCCTGAGAGTGTTCGTGATGATTTTCTTAAGCGTAAAATGGAGGTGGATGATTTGGTTTGGAAAGAAAAGTATGAGAAATTGCAGACCGAGTTTGAAACGAGAGTGCGAGAAGAGAAAGATAAAGCCTACAAAGACGCCATCCAAAAAGTTGAGGCAATTAAGAAGACCTATAGCAACGTGGAAGAGCTCCGAGAAACTATAGCGAAGCTTAAAGATGAAAACGTGGTGCTCCAAAAGGATAAAGACGAATTTCAGAGACAACTTACTGATCTGTTGGAAGCTCGACTTTCAATTAGGGATGGCTGGAAAAAACTTTTTGCGTGGGACGACCAAGAACAAACGCTCCTGCCTTCGAGTAATATTGTCGGTTTGCAGGTAGCCACGACCATCGTCGATGTGCCTTCTATCGAAAAATTCGTAACTATTAACACTGAGAACGTTGCGGGCAAGATTCTTGCAGTCGCTAAAAAGGGCAAGTTGGATGGCTGGCGTCAGCTCGGCGAAGTTGTTAAGGCTATCGAAGAGGAAAGGTGGACAGTAACTTCTCAACAAGTCAATAACGCTCTAAACGATTTAGTGAAGGAAGGCCTAATCGCCAAGCGGCATACGGACCGCAACTATTTCTGTTTGGCACAAGGCGTTAGTTTTGCGAAGGAGGATAAATGAATGCCTCGGTGTAAACATTGTCCCATAATCGATGAATGCAATAAGAACCCTATCGTCGTCAACGCTCTCGTCAACGCTCCTCATAGCAAAGGTAAGCCCGTCCAGAGACGCCTTTGCCCGCTTGTTATCGTTCTGTCGCGAATGAATCCGACGGCAAATGAATAGGTGATTTTTTGGCTGGGGCTTCTAGACGTCAAGATTTTCTAGGCGAGAAAAATTCTAATCATGAGAATAATGAGATTGCTAGTTTGAGACAAACAGTTTTCAGCTTGCTTGAAAAGAATCCATTGCTAACAGCAAAACCAATATGTAAATTGTTGGGCTTGCCTTATTCACGCCACCGTAATTACGTTACCGATTTGAAGTTCCAGTGGAAATCTAAGTATCGAAATGAGCGAGGTTCAAAGTGTTCATTGCATGGGTGGCGTGGTTGGTGTTATTTACCTACAAGTTTTATCGATACCGATAAATTTTGTAATGGTACTCTGGGCGGGATTCGAACCCGGGCGGTTGATGTTGGCTGGTTAGCGAGTAGGGCTAGGAATCGGTGGTTGTTGTGGAAGGATAGGCTTGGGCGTTTGCAGTGGTTTGAGACTGGTCGGGTTAACGTATACGTGCGGAAACCAGCTAACTTGGGTAGGGCTTATCAGCTGATCTGCAACGGCTTCAGCTTCACTGGGTTGGTTACTGACATTAAGGTTTTGGAACAGGTCCTGTCGACTGTCAGGTTTAAGGGTGCTCATTACGTTTTTGCAGTGGGCCAGCGATTACCGAAGCTCACGATAGATCTCTTTCAGAAAAGCAATGGAATAGTCATCAAAGTTGGAGACGATACTCACCCTGATAGCCTAGAAGTGCTTGCGACGTATCCTGATTGGGCTGAGAGAAACGAAAGAATCCTCGAACAAGTGAATGACGTTTTGAAGCGGTTATTTGAACCTCAAGGATTGCAGTTGAAGAAGGATGTGGACTATGTTGCTTAGCTGTTACTACGAGCATCCTTGTATGCATCCGTGTAATCCTCGTAGTATGCTTTTGGCTGTGAAAGGTTGTTTAGGCGTCTTTTTCATGGTGTTTAAAGTAGGCTTTATTTTGCTCGTTTTGTTGAAAGGGTCACGTTTTGCGGTTGTCGTAAGACTGCATATTTGTGATGCTGTTTGGTCTAGGTTAACATCTCAACATTCGCTACATTCGATACATGCTCTCTGGGGGGTTTGTTGAAGTTTTGACAGAGAATACTACGAGGAATGTTAAAAGGCGACGTACTCCGGAGCAAAAATATGGTAAGTATAAGTGGCTAAACATTCTTGTACGTCGCAATGCTGAGGAAATTCGAGAGATTAAACGTATGTTAAGAGGGCTTACTCTCGGTCTCCGACACCTGATGGATGTTGATTCTCAATATTTAATCGACATTGCTTGTAGTGATAGTCGAGACCAGGCAATCTTGGATATCCTTCGTGCTGTAGGATCTGAAGGTTTGTCGCCTAAGGAAATTCATGCTCGTGTGAAAGGCTGCGGCTTGAAATATCATCATATTACTCGTAGGATTAAACGCATGAACAAGCGGATGCAGAATGAGATCGGCGAAAGAGTAGCCGACAAGGTTGGTAGAAACTGGGCTCTAAGCGATTTCATGCTGCGCAACTGGTCTGCGAAAACCGCTGAATTAACGGAAAAAGAAATAGAGGATGAGGAAACAGGAGAAGGGAATGTTTAAGCGTTGGAACGACGAATTTTTAGAGAAAAAACATGATCTTTAAAGAAACAGAGAGACTATTACAAAGCGTGCACGCACACACACATAAACTACGAAATAGCGATAGAAGATTATTTCGCAAGTTTTATCTTTTCGGATTGGTTGTTTAGAGTTGGAGAAGGGATAAGGTTGTTGAGGAAAACGGTTTCTGCAATAATGCTATCTTTACTGGTAATAAGCACATTAACGTTGGCGTTTAGCATTCAACCAATCGGAGCGCTTAATGCATCCTCGATTAGTGCCACCGCTACCACCACCGTTGGAGGACAGATTACATCTAATACAACTTGGACTTTGGCAAACAGTCCTTACGTTGTCACCAGCAACTTGTTAGTCTCCGAAGGGATAACTTTGACCATTGAACCTGGCGTCGTGGTCAAGTTCGACTCGGGTAAATTGATGCAAATCGATGGTTGCCTTGTCGCCAGGGGCACAGAAACGGAACCAATCGTATTCACCTCAAACAAAGCCTTTCCTTCTCCAGGTGACTGGAAGGGTATAGAGTTCACCAGCGGTAGTGTTAACGCTACTTATGATGCGAAGGGAAATTATTGTAGTGGCAACATAATGAAATATTGTTCTATAAAATATGGCGGGGATTACTATACTCCAGCGCTAAAAATAGTGAAGTCTTCCCCACTTATAGACCACTGTAATATCAGCAATAACAGTTGCACGGGAATATATGTTGATAATTGTAGACTGAATATAACAAACAGCAACATAAGATACAATAATTTAGGATCTGCAGGTTACTATGTGGACTACTTCGGTGGTGGAATCTATATTTCCGGTGGCAAGGTCGTTATCAAAGGTAACACCATATCTAATAACTTGGAAAGAATCGCCGGTGGTGGAATCTACACCAGTAACGCTTTGGTTATGATAAGCGGCAACATTATCTCCAGTAATTCTGGAACAGGCTACTCAAAGGGCGCTGGAATTTGCATTAGCGGTGGAACAGTTACTGTCAATGATAATATAATTAGTAATAATTCAGACTACAATTGCGCTGGGATCCACGTTGATTTTGGAAAGGTCATCATCAGAAACAACACTATCAACGGTAACTCCGCAGTTCGTGAGACGGGTGGAATCGGCATTTTATATGGAGCTTCTGTTATCATTGAAGGGAATACTATCACCGATAATTCAAATGGGGGAATTTATAACTATGGGGGAAGTGTTAACATCTTCCTTAATAAAATACTTAGAAACACTGGCAACGGTATTTTTATCTCTTATTATTCAACTTCTACAACAATAATTAACCACAACAACATCCATGACAATTATCCCTATGATGTTAACAATCAAGGTGGGAAGGATATTGACGCCATTAATAACTGGTGGGGAACTACTGACGAGGCTACCATACTGAAGCTTATTTATGATTGGAGTGACAACAGCGCACTGGGAAAGGTGATTTTTAAACCTTATCTCACCTCACCAGTCACTGACTTCACTCGACCAACAACTCCTGTAGTGACTGATGATGGGGATTACACTACTAGCACTACCCAGCTTCACGCCAGCTGGAACTCATTAGATCCTGAGTCTGGCATTGCTGAATATCAATATGTTATTGGTACTTCCCCTGGAGGAACTAATATAGTTAATTGGACCTCGACGGCCACAGAGATGGAAGTGACTAAAACTGGTCTCAGCTTAACTCCAGGAATCACTTATTATTTTGCAGTTAAAGCTAAGAATGGACAAGGAGTCTGGAGCGAAGTGGGGGTAAGCGATGGGATAACTACGCTGGGTGGGGACCCCTTCAACTGGCAGGGTAAACAAATATTAGACGAATCAAAATTGCGTCCTGAAGAGAAGCGAGCCCTCCCATATGTTATGAAATGGGCAACCCAATATAACATAAATCCTGCTCTATTGATGGCGATGATCAGACAAGAAAGCAACTTCAATCCCAAGGCAGTAGGCGATATAGAGTTAACATATTCTGCCTACGGCTATATGCAAGTGCGCTGGCCAGCCTCTTCTGACGCTGGCTACAAAGGTAGTCCAGAGCAATGGAAAATAGATGGATTAAACCCTGATACGAATATAAGGTATGGAGCTCGATATCTGAAACTGCAATATGAAAAATTTCAGAGCGATCCTGTATATGCGAGTGAGCCGTTTAAGAATGCTATATCGGCCTATAATGCAGGGCATCCGACCAAAGTAAATGAAATGTATGTGAAGCGAGTGATAGAGGGTAGAGAACCGATCGACGGGACACATAGAGGTTACCTATTTTTCTTGACCATATACATCACTTCCCCGGAAATTCGCTGGATCGTAGCGGACCTTTGTAGTTCAAGTGAGCTGAGGGTTTATGACTTGCAAGGACGGGTTACCGGCTTAGTGAATGGGGTGGTGAAGAATGAAATACCCTACTCGGATTGCTATGAAAACACTGTCACAATCTTATCCTTATCCGACTCCTATAGATATGAGGTTGTGGGTACAGGTGGAGGCTTGTATAAGTTAACTGTAACTTATGTTGCCGAAGGAAAAACCAGTGTTTTCAACGCTATAGATATTCCCACATCAGCCAACGCAATCCATCAATATATTATTGATTGGGATGCTCTTTCTCAGGGTGAAGAAGGTGTCACTGTCCAAGTGGATTCTGACGGAAACGAAGTTTTTGAGCACACTTTTACTTCAGACAATGAGCTTACTCGAGATGAATTCATGCCGCAAGTTTTTCCTGTAGAAGCGTTTCCCATGTGGATTGCAGGTGTAGCAGTCGCAGCCATAGCGATAGTCACTATAGCAATAGCAGTTTTCTGGAGAAGACGAAAACTCCTTCCGAGCACCAATTTGGTGGCAAAATCTTATTAATGTGGATTTCCCAAAACGCTAAGAAGCAAAAATGAGTGGTGAGGAAGATGAATCGTAAAACAACAGCTATTCTGATTGTTGCCGTTATAATCGCATGTATAGTATTAGCTTACGGACTAAACTATATAACTACATACCGAACTTCAAGCTCACAAAACGAGCAGCCTGAAAACGGTAAGATAGGTAAAACACCTGACAATCCAATTCCCTTCGGGGAGTCAGTAATTCTTGCTCCTAATACGCCTGATGGCGCCGATCAAGAAATAACGGTGTTAGAAGCAAAAATTGAAGGACTAAAAGTTAGCGTTACAATTCAGATTAAGGCTATAGGTTCTCCTGGTAAAACGACTAAATATTATCCCATGTATTGTAAAATAGTTGGTTCGAAAGGCAAGATTTACGACTATTTTATGAATGTTGGAGGGGAAATCTTATCAGGACATCAGGTAATTGAAGAAATTCATTTTTATGTTGACGAGGATGATTCTAACTTCGTGTTGATGTACAAGACATCATACTATGAACCTAATTACTTCTTCGCTCTCGAGTAATTCAAGAGGAACGCCATAAAATCTGCATAATACTTGTCGCTTAGAAGTTCTACGGTGAAAGTGGGCGACTTCTTAATTCATGTTGATAGGGATCATCGGAGACGCTTTAGGGGATTGCAGGCCATGAATGAAAACTATCGTAGCACTACCACGTGGAGCATCCCAGACTGAGCCAGGAACAAATCATGTCTAAACCCCTCTTAACTAAGAAAGCTCTGGTGCAAATAGCTAAAAGGGTGGAGTGACTGCTGATGAACATGGCGCGGTTCATTTCTACCTCAGCAAATGCAATCCGTGAATACACTGTTGATTGGGCTGCTTTCTCTCGGGGTGAAGAAGGGGTTACCGTTCAGATAGATTCTGACGGTGATGGCATTTTTGAGCACACTTTTGCTTCAGATAGCGAGAGCTTACTCAAGATGAGTTCATGTTAGCTGCCAGAAAGTTTCGCGCCGTTTGGGAAAACGTTGACTATCCAGTATGCATGCATGCCCATCCCGAAACGCCCGCCAGACGGCTTAAACTTGCCAAGGCTGATATGGATAATCTGCAAGCGCTGGAATGGCGAATTTTTAGAGAAAACGCATAGTTCTTAAAGAAACAGAGAGATTATTAGAAGCGTAAAGCGTGTACGCACACGCACACACAAAATTGTCGATGGCGATAGAGGATTTCTTCAGTAACTTATTTATTTGTTAGAAGGCTTTTAGGTTATGGGAAACGGAAATGTTAAAGAAAGCGTTTATTGGAGTTTTGTCAGCTCTAAATTTTCCATAAACTTTTTTAGCTAGTGAACAGTTCCTTCCTTAAAATAAGGAAGAAGAACGAGGTTGTTGAGGAAAGCAGTTTCTTTGCTCGAAAAGAGGGCTATAGTTAAAATGCAAGTAGCGATAATAACTATCGTTTTAGTTGTCGCCGCGGTTGCGGGTGTCTTTGCATATTATACATATCTTACTCCTGGATCACCTGCAAAGCTCGCTGGCAAATATATCAGGGAAGACTACCCAGAGGAGTATATAGAGCTCAAGGAGGACGGGACGTTTTATGTGCGAGGCTATACGGGAAAATGGAGGATCGAAGGAGATAGACTAATACTAACAAATCCTGGATGGGAAGTGTGGTTTAGGATAGTGGATAATAACTTACTAGATGAAACCCAAGGACATCTTTATGTCAGATCAAAATGAAGAAATGACTGAATAAGATTTGGAGTTTCTAGTAAATCCGATTTAGCACACGCGTTTCTTCCATAAGTTTTATTTTTTGAACGAATTATTTAGAGTTAAGGAGAAGGATAAATTGTTGAGGAAAACCGTTTCTGAAATTATGTTGGCGTTGTTGTTAGCCAGCATATTAACGTTGGTATTTAACGTTCAACCAGTTAAGGCATCCGGGACAATTTACATTAGACGTGACGGAAGTGTTGACCCACCTGTAGGACTTATTTCGACATTTGATAACATTACATACACATTAACTGCAAACGTCTTTGACCACATTGTCGTGGAGAGGAGTAATATTGTGCTTGATGGGGTAGGCTACACCGTTCAACATCCTGGAGGGTCGGGAATAAGCCTTGAGGAAAACAATATAACAATCAAGAATATGAATATTAGGAATTGTTTTATGGGCATTTTTGCCTTGAGCTATTCAAAAAACAAAATATTTGGAAACAACATAACAGAGTGCACCAGTGGCATCGAACTTGCGAGTTCTTCAGGAAACAACATACATGGAAATGACATAACAAGCAATTATATTGGCATCGAACTTGAGTTCGATTCTCAAATCAACATCATATTCGGAAACAACATAACAAGCAACGACTGTGGCATCAAATTGTTGTATTCTTCATACAACAGCATTTACCATAATAACTTTGTAAATAACACCTTATACGGCCTCAGACCCGCGGGCACAGGCCATATAGATTCAACGGGATCGGTGAACACGTGGGATGATGGCTATCCTTCTGGTGGCAACTACTGGAGCGGCTATAGTGGTAACGACACTTTCTCTGGTCCACATCAAAATGTGACAGGAAGCGACGGTATAAGCGACACACCATATGTTATTGATGCAAATAATCAAGACCTTTATCCCCTTATGGGTCCGTTTAACGAGTTTGACGCTGGCACTTGGAATGATGTATCATATAGCTTTGATATTGTCAGCAATTCAACAGTTTCAGATTTCCTCTTTAATCCGAGTGAGGGCGCGTTCATAAGGTATAGTATGAGTGGTGAAAGCGGAACGGTTGGTTTCTGCAGAATAACTATACCCAAAGACTTGTTATGGGTTGAAAATGGATGGAATGTCACAGCAAATGGGGAACCAGTAAACTATACAGTAACCTCAGATGAAAACTGCACTTACATATACTTCGCTTATAAGTATGACAGATTCCTATTCATTCCACCAGCCATAATTCAAAAAACCGTGGAAATACGAGGAACCCACGCAATACCAGAATTTCCGTCAGCCATGTTGCTACAACTGTTCATAATTCTCACCCTACTTGCTGTTGTCATCACAAAGAAAAGACTGCACAGAAAAACAAAAACCCTAATTTTTAATCCCTATCTCATGAAGACTTGATTAATTTTGAAGATGGCGAAGTTGAATATAATTATGATTTATGCATAGGCCGGCTTAGAAAAAAATCTCAAGAGTTCTTTTTTAAAAAAAAGATTTTAATTAAACTGCAGTTTCAGAATTTCTTTTATTTTTCTGGCTTAACAGTGTTGTTGGTATTGATGCGTGCCTATTTTCCAGCAGAGCGTTGACGCGTGCTTGTACGAGTGGCTTTTGGCGGAGCAGAAGAGGCGGAAGGCTCGCAGCGTTCAGGATGTGATTCGTCAGGTTTTGCGTGAAGCTAAGGCGGAGGCTGAGAAGCATGGTTAACTTTAGGCAGCTCCTGGCCCAGAAACTTTTCGGGGTTCATTCTGTTCCCAGCAAAACTCAAGTTGAGCTTCAGCGTGTTTACACTGGTTTAGGCGCCGAGTTTGGACAGCCTATTACGGATGCCAACATAACTTTTGCTGTTAAGCGTGAGCCTGTTGCCCACCGTATTGTGTTTGCTGTTGCTCATGATGTTTTTGACAACTGGTTTGAGGTTGAACCTCTTGAGGAAGGCGTTGACAAGGAGAAGTTTAATGAGGCTGTGCAGAAGGTTTTGCTGTTGCTTGACGCCAAGGATGTTTTCACACAGGCTGCTGTTTTCGAGAGGGCTTATGGCTGGAGCATAGTTGTTATTGGGTATCAGGATAAGGCTCCCACGTTGAAGGCTCCTGTGGAATCTTTGCCGAAAATGGAATGATGAGTTTTTAGGCTAAAAATAGCGCTCTAGCTAGAACGGTGGCAGCAGTTCTTCACATACTTTAATATGTTCCAAGAAAACTCTGCCTTTTTCAGTTACCTTTAGCCTTCTTCGTTTTTTTCGGAGATTTAAAAATTCCAATAATCCTTCTGAAATTAATGGGTTCAGAAATGTATAAGCCACGCCAGTTTTTGCCATGAGTCTTGTGGGTGCGAGATTGGGACTTCTAATGACTTCGCGTAAAATTTCGGCTGTTATCTCATAACGTCCTCGCTTCATGGATAAGTCGTTTTATTCTTAATATTTAAGATATATTAAGATTATTGATTAACATTCAAGATTAACTCGAAATAAGCTTCTTTTACTAAAATAATCCTTTTTTAAAACATAAAACCTAAAACAGGTTGGTTTCTGCTATTCCATGGGAAGAAGGCGAGGATTATATTCGTAGTGGGCATCGTAGTCCTGATGATTTTCAGGAAGATAGTTTTCGCACTATCACGATTGATGCTGAGAAGGGGATTAAGGCTGTTATTGGCAAGCCTAAAGGCAAGGATACGACTGAGGTTCAGAGTTATCTTTTTGACAAGAGTAAGGATTGGACGGTTGAGAAGGCGAAGGCATGGTTTGAGAAGCATAAGGGCGAGGCGTTGCATAGTCACGGTTTGCTTTTTGATGTGAAGTTTTTAACCGAAAAAGCCGATCCAAATGCCCGCATTTTTCCGTGGAGTATGCTAGCACGCTATTACGCTAAGCCTGGCCGCATGATTATTTATGGCACGGCTTTAGTTGCTGGCGAGACTCGTAAGGGCGATGTTTTCAATTGTGAAGAGCTTAGACGTGGAGCTCGCAGCCTAATCGGTGGGCCTATTGAGGTTTTTGAGCATACGTGGGATGTTGGTGAAAGTAGGTGGTTGCCTTTCCCTGATAATGCTGTTTTGGATGGAGAAGAAGTTGATGGCAGGCTTGAATATATTGCCGGCGTCGGCGAGTCTAGAGTTCAGCAACTGATTCGCGAGGGCGTAATTAACCAGGT
>Ga0315280_10010790_pt1 | contig 11369 bp, 13 predicted proteins | sample YL17G06_40_MG_FD_203697 | JGI IMG/M metagenome (GOLD analysis project Ga0315280, IMG submission 203697) | Sediment microbial communities from Yellowstone Lake, YNP, Wyoming, USA - YL17G06_40 | ecosystem: Environmental > Aquatic > Freshwater > Lake > Sediment | place: USA: Wyoming | collected... | reverse complement strand
AGATATGAAAATTGACAAGGAACGGATTTAGTTTAATCGTAAATTCTATCGCAAATGGTTAAACTATTGACAGGTTTTATCGGTATTTTTATTATTAATTGTCTTTCAATAATTTAACATATTTTAGTTATTATGACAAACCAGGATCAAAAGATTAACTAATTTATTTTTTAACGGTTGGGGGTTGACACCTCTATTGTATTTCTATAAAGTAACAACAATCTGCACGCTAACAATAATAACAAAAGATTCAAATCAGGGGAGGAATAATGAATTTCTACAACCAGTTCCTGACACCGGATCAGGTTGCATTACGAGAATTAGCTCGTAAAATTGCCCTGGAAAAAATACTTCCTATAAGGGCAGAATGCGACCGTGAAAGCAGATTTCCTGAAGAGCTGTTGCCGGTACTTGCCAATGCCGACATCTTCGGCTACTATCTGGGCGAACAATATCAAGGCACAAACTTTGGCTTTACCGGTCTGGGTTTAGTTATCGAGGAATTTGCCCGTATCTGCCCCGGTATCGCTCTGCTTCCGGGCGCCAATGCTTTGGGCACTATTCCAATCTATCTTCATGGGACTACGGAGCAAAAAGATTTTTACCTGCCGCAATCGGCAAAGGGAAAAGCTTTATTCGCTTTCGGTTTAACCGAGCCCGGAGCCGGTTCAGATGCCGGTCGGATGAAAACCACCGCCGTTAAAAGTGGTAAAGGCTGGGTCCTGAACGGAACCAAGTATTTTATCACCAATGCCGGAGCCGCTAAGTACTTCATTATTTTCGCTGTGACGACCAAGGATGAAAAATTTCCCAAAATATCGGCATTCATCGTCGAGAAGGGCACGCCGGGATTCAGTCTCGGTAAAAAGGAGGATAAGCTGGGCATCCGCGCCTCAACCACCTACGAGCTGATTTTCGAAGATTGCAAAATTCCCAATAAAAACCTCTTAGGCAGGGAGGGCTTCGGCTTCATCCAGGTTGCCATGGATACTTTGAATATCTCCCGCCCGGGAATTGCCGCCCAAGCGCTTGGCGCTGCCCAAGGAGCCCTTGATCTGGCCTTGATCTTTATCCAGCAACGCGAACAGGGCGGGCAAAAAATTTCTCAGTATCAGGGTATCCAATGGAAGTTTGCGGACAATGGCCATGCGGATCGAAACAGCCCGGGCCCATCTTTATCTTAACAATCTGGCCATTGACGCCGGAAAAGTGAATCCGAAAATGTCAGCCATGACCAAGGTAATTGCATCGGATATGGCTATGAGTGTAGTTATCGATGCTCTCCAACTCTTTGGCGGTTACGGCTACATCAAAGAATACCCCATCGAGAAATTCTTACGGGATGTTAAAATCACCCAAATCTATAAAGGCACGAACGAGATCCAAAGGAATATCGTGTCCAGGTTTGTTCTGAAAGAAACGCCAAGGGACATCACGCTTCGGGCCTGATTCGCATCTGAATAAATTTTCAACAATCTAAAGGGCTGCCCGCTGTGGCCACCCTTTTTCGTTTTAATTAATTACTTATTTTGCTAAACTTAAAGTAATGAAAAAGAGTAATTTATATCAAAAAATCTATTATTTAACGAAAAAAATTCCTAGGGGTAAAGTTGCTACCTATGGCCAAATTGCTGCTCTTTGCGGCTCACCCCGAGCCGCTAGAATTGTCGGTTACGCCTTGCATATCATTCCGGAAAATTCCCAAATTCCCTGGCAACGAGTGATTAACCGCCAAGGAATTATATCTACCACCTGTTTTGAACACCCGCCGACTTTGCAGGCGGATATTTTAAAAAGCGAAGGTGTGGAAGTTAACAATCACAAAGGCGTTTTTCAAATTGATTTAAAGAAATACCTATGGCGGCCCTAATCTTGATTTTTAAAAATTTTTAAGCTATAAATAAAAAATAGCTGGGGTGGGTCGAGCGGCGAAAAGCGACTGAACTGCTTCAGTCGCGAACAGCGAGACGGGTTGGCTGATGTCGCTGTTGAGGCGACCAGACAACCCAGGAGAAACTGGCAGACCCGCCCGACTGCCTGACGCAGTCATGGCGGGCGGGCCTGCCCGCCTATACCTAAGCCGGTGTGGTGGAATTTGGTAGACACGCATGGTTTAGGACCATGTGCCGAAAGGTATAGAGGTTCGAGTCCTCTCACCGGCAATAAAAATTATTTAATTTAAAATAAAATCCACCTTGACGGTGGATTTTGGGTTAGTCTTATTCTGCGGGATGTTCATTACGAGAAGGAGGAATAAACCTACCCCAATGGAGTCTTTGATAAAACCATTTTCGTTTGGCAAAGAACAAGGTCAACAGCCCTACTAACAATAAACACAGGATAGTTTTCATCTTTCCTCCGTTCAGTCTATTTTTTTGTCGACCATTATATAAAAATTATCTTATTATATTTTATTAGACTTTCCTATCTTAATTAAATAAATAACATTTGTCAAAAACATTACAAACTTGTAAATCCTTAGTGAATCTGTTAAATTAATTAGTAATTAAATAATTAATCAAAAACTATGAAAAAAATTCTTCTCTTTTCCTTGTCATTTGTTCTTGTTCTCACTTTAACGGGTTGTGGCCTAAAACAAAATCAACCAGTAGTGACTCCGCCAGCAAAAAATACTAATACCAATGCAACAACAAACACTAATCAAACGCCCCTTGAAGGTAATGTCACTATTAGTATGAGAGATTTAGCCTTTGATCCAACTACCGCAACTGTCAAAAAAGGGACAATCGTCACTTGGGAAAATCATGATAATGCTTCTCACCAAGTTGTTGCCGATGCCACACCAGTGACTGTCTACACCAATAGTCTAAGGACCAATGTGATGGCTCCGGGTCAAAGTTGGAGTTTTACCTTTGATGAACCCGGGACTTATAACTATCATTGCTCACTTCATCCGACGATGAAGGGTTCGATAATTGTGATTGAATAATTTATTTTTAACAATCATTCATGAAATTTTCGAAATAGTGGAATATTTTTAAAAGGGGAGGGTGATTTATAAATCGTTCCCACCTTTTATATTTATATTTCTTGAAATAAATTCTATAATTAAATTGTATTAATAAATTAGGGCCTAAAATTAGTTAATTTATGGAACAACTTACTGACGCCCAAATTATTGAAAGGGTAAGAAAGGGCGAAATTAATCTTTTTAGCGAGCTTGTTTTGCGTTATCAAAACAAGATCTTTGCTTATATTTACAAAATCGTTAATCATAAGGAAGAAGCTGAAGATATAGTCCAAGAAACCTTTATTAAGGTTTATAAAAACTTAAACTCCTTTGACGCCGATAAAAAATTTTCTTCTTGGCTTTACCGCATTAGCCATAATGAAACAATAAATTATTTGAAAAAGAATAAGAAAGTAAGCGTTCTCTACTATGAAGGCAATGATTATCTCCTAAATTTATTAAAAACTGAAAAAAATTTAATAAAGGAATTAATTAATAAAGAAGATGATCAACATTTAAAAAGTGCTTTAGAAAAATTACCCATTAAATATAAAGAGGTGATTATTTTAAAATATTTAGAAGACAAGAGTTACGAAGAAATTGCCCAGATTTTGCATAAACCTATTGCTACTGTAGGTACTTTAATTAATCGGGCAAAAATTCAATTAAAAAAATTATTAAATACTTAATATATGAAAATAGAATTCCCTAAAATTAATATTATCCATGAGCCCAGGATTGATATTTCCAAAAAAGTTTTAGCACAAATAAAAAAACGAAGGGTAAAAATTACCGAGCGCTGGGTTTGGTGGGCAAAAAAATTAGGTTTAGGTAGCGGTTTAGTTTTAACTGCTTTAATCTTAATAATTTTAATTAATTTAATTTTGTACTGGGTTCAAAGTCATGGGCTAATAAACTATTTGAGTTTTGGTTTACCGGCTCTAACTTTTATTCTTAAAAAACTTCCATTTATTTATTTTGCCATCGCTTTAGTTTCATTAATAATAATTAATTTTTTTATTAATAAGACTAGTTTAATTTATAAAAAATATTATCGTCTAATTATAATTTTAATCTGGCTGGTGATTATTGGTGGTGGGTTTTTCCTTTTTTATACTGATATTAATAATTATTTTGAACAAGAAGTCGCTTTGAGCGAAAAGAAAATTTTCCTACTTTCAGAAATTTACCAAGGGAATGTTCCCTGTTTGCCACAAGATAAAAATGGGGTCGTTGGTAAAGTTATTGAGATTAATAATGATAATCTAACTCTCCAAACCCTTGATAACCAAAAAACAATCAAGGTGGTGGGACAAAGTCATCTCTTTACATCAATTAAAAAAGGCCAACTTATTGTGGCGATCGGCACTGGTGGCGAAACCTTCTTTGTGGTTGATAAAATTAAAGTGGTGACACCAGAAATGCTAAATTATTGCTTTGGTCAATATTAAGTAATCTAAAACGCGCCTGTAGGAGTTCAAAATTTTGAACTCCTACAGGCGCGTTTATATAATGAAATATTTTAATAATTTTATTGTATTACTTAGTGAACCCGCCAAAATTACTAAAATAATTTAGGCAAGGCGAAAGGTCGATTTAAATTGAAAATCAAATAAAAGATTTTATTAAATTAATCTAAATATATGAAAAGGGAAATATTTCTTGCCTTACTAACCATGATTTTTGGAGCAACTATTGCTTTACCAACTTTAGCCGCTGAACCAACTTCTGATCAAGTAATGACTTCTAAGCAATACGTCAGATCGCAATTAAGTTATGAAGTAATAAATGCAGTTAATGGCGTAGTTGTTAACATTAATTCATCCAACCCAAACTGGGTTAATAAATTACATGAGAAGTACGATAGCCTGCCAAAAACTTCTAAAAAATATTTTGACAATCAAATCGAAGTTGATCTATTAAAAACTACGACTGGCATTCAAGCGATAATTACTGTCTTACGCCCTAGCGGTAGCAATTATCAAAGCTTAGTGCAAAAAGTTCAAGCTAAATTTGCTTCTGGCCAACACGCTGGTTATAGCATCTTGAAAATTAGATACTTTCTAAAAAATCATCTTGGTTGGGCATTATAATTAAAATGGATAGCCAAGGGTTTAACCCTCGGCTATCCATTTTTTTTATTTATTCATTTTTTGCCCGATACTGTAAGGCCTCAGCTAGATGTTTTGTTTTAATATTTTCGCTCCCCTCTAAATCGGCAATCGTTCTGGACATTTTAAGCAAACGATGATAGGCCCGGGCAGATAACTTTAAATTTAGCATCGCCGCCTTAAGTAGTTTCTGACTTTCTGAATTTAAATCGCAATATTTTTTTATTTCTTCCAAAGTCATCTCGGAATTAGTTAAAGTTAAACTATTCCCCTGGTTAAACCTAGCTAGTTGGATGTTTCTGGCTTGTTCTACTCTTTTTCTAACTTTAGCAGAATTCTCAGCCATACTTAAACTGGCTAATTTATCATATTTAACTTTTGGTACTTCTAGATATAAATCAATTCGATCCAAAAGTGGTCCGGAAAGCCGGCGCTGATAATGATAAATCTGCCTTGGCGTACAACAGCAATTTTTTTCTGGATCATTGTAATAACCGCAAGGGCAAGGATTCATGGCCGCCACTAAAATAAAATTGGCTGGAAACATTAAACAACTTTGAACTCTAGCAATGGTAATAACTCTATCCTCAAGTGGCTGGCGTAATGCATCCAAAAGTGACCGGGGAAATTCTGGGAACTCATCAAGAAAAAGCACGCCCCGATGAGCTAAAGTAATCTCTCCAGGCTTAGGAATACTGCCACCACCAACTAATGACGGTAAAGAAGCTGAGTGATGGGGCGAACGAAATGGTCGTTGCCAGATTAATGGCTCGTCTTTTTTTAATAGTCCACCTACACTATAAATTTTAGTTACTTCCAAAGATTCATCCAAGGTAAGAGGAGGTAAAATTGATGGTAAGGTCCTGGCCAGTAAAGTTTTTCCAGCACCAGGCGGGCCACTCAATAGGAGGTTATGCCCACCAGCGGCAGCTATTTCTAAAGCTCGTTTGGCCTGTTCTTGTCCTTTAATAAAGGCTAGATCAAATTTATAATCTAGATTTTCTTTTTTTTGAAATGGCTGACTAATAAATTTATTGATTAATTTTTTCCCCTTGAGATGTTTTATTAGCTCAATTAAATTATTAACAGGCATAATAGTTAGATCGGGAATTAAACTAGCCTCAAAGGCATTTTCTGCTGGCAAATAAATTTTTTTGAAACCATTCTTTTTGGCAAAAAGTGCTATTGCTATCATACCATTAACTGGTCTTAAATTACTGTCCAAAGATAATTCACCGACAAATATTGCCTGCCGATCTTCTTCGGTTAATTTTATTTGTTTATTAGTGGAGAGGATGGCAACAGCCATGGCTAAATCAAAAATTGGCCCGGTCTTTTTTAAATCCGCCGGGGCTAAATTAACTGTCAGTTTTGGACGAGGGAAAAGTGCGTTACTATTTTTTATCGCTAGTCTTACTCTTTCTTTAGCTTCCTGAACTGCCGCATCGCCAAGACCAACAATTATAAAAGCAGAGTTCTGGGCAGAAGTATCGGCCTCCACTTCAACTTTTTGGCAGTCCAGACCGATAACTGCCACTGTTATTATTTTTGCTGGCATAATTTATTTGGAAATAAAAAACAGGATTAATTGATAAATCAATATTGACCCTGTTTTGATATTTTATTTTTTATTTAAAATAAGAAGCCGTTAAGTTGCTGGCAGGTATTTTTCAATTTATTTTCCTTAATAATTTTATTAGCACTCTTAATAGTGAGAGGTTCAGCTAAGTTACCACAATAATAAATTTCTTCAAAGGGTTTGTCAATCCGATATTTAGTTATTGCTTCATTAGATAATTCATTCCTATCCGAATATGGCAAATCAAATACAATAAAACGACTTGAGAGCTTTAATCCATTTCCGTTTTGATAATTAATCGCTTCATAACCATTCTCTAATTTAAGTGGTTGATAAACTACTCGATTTAAAGTCAAACCATCGCTCATAACAACTAGAGTTTTGCCAGTAAAATCTTTTACTGGCAAAACTATCCAGTTACCAATAGTAGTTTGTTTAACTTTTTTAAAATTAAAAAGGTTTAAATAATCCCGATTCTGATAACCTGCAAAATAAAGGATTATTAAAACCGCTGTTAAAATTAAACAAATTATTAATAGAACCCAGATTAATTTTTTACCAATTCTAATTACCATAGTAATTATATTTTAAACTAAAAGTAAAAATTTGTACATCCCTACACTAATTCGCTATTTAACGAATTAGGGTAAGGATAAACCTCCTTATTTTAAATATTAATTTTTACTTTTTAATAAGGCTAATAGCCATAAAATTGCTCCACCAGTTATAAAAACATCAGCTAAATTAAAAATCGGAAGTATCCCCAATTGAAAATAATCAAAAACAAAACCATATTTAAGTCTTTCAATAAAATTACTAAACGCCCCACTTATTATAAAAATTAAAGCAATAATATTTTGGTTAATTTTTTTATTAATTAAATGTGATAAATAATTAATTAAAAAAATAATTATTAAAAAATTAATAATCACTAAGGCGATATTAGAAAATTGTACCCCCAAGGCTAAGCCATAATTATAATAAGGCTTGAAACCAATTAAATTATTTAAATAAAAAATTCCGTTGCTCGGAATTTTTGCAATAAAATAATATTGGCTTACTCGACATAAACAAAATAAAAAAATGCCGAGAACAATTATACCAGCAATTTTTTTTCTGCTCATTTTATAAATTGGCTTTTTTGCATTTCATACAAGAAGTAGCTGAAGGAAAAACCCTAAGCCGGCCTTCTTCAATTGGCTGACCACATTTTTCACAACGTCCATAACTGCCATTTTCAATTTTTTTTAAAGCTTTATCTATTTTTTGTAATGAAATTTCTAGGGTTTCTTCTAAATTTAAATTGCGTTCAAAATTCTCTACTTCGGAAACATTATCATCTTCTTTGTCGCCAAACTCTGTCCATTCCGTCCGATAATCATTATCTAAATTAGTCTTTTTTGCAAAAGTCGATAATTGTTTTTTAATATTCTCTTTTCTGGCAATTAGATCTCTTTTTCTATCTTCAATAAATTGTTTGTCCATATTTTTAGATTAATTGAGGTTTTTTGGATATAATAATCCTATTACAATTTTTAATAATTGGCAAGTCTAATGAACTAAAAAATTGTTGGCAAAAAAAATGGGCGCAAGACTGCACCCTATATAAAATAATTTAATGGTGGCTTGCGCCCCGATGGTCATTGGACCACTTTCTCGCCTTCCTTTGTGGATGACTTGAAAGATTTTGTGTCCAAAGACACTAATGTACTTGCTTGGCATAATATAAAGTACAACCCTTCTACCTTTCTCTTGGTAAATCTCATCCCCAAAGACTGGAGACAGGATCCACCTTTTTTTATTTTGTTTTTGTTTTTGGCTTTCTGCCAAGATCAAAGCCTTTTTGAAAAGTAAAAGAGAGGAAAATTCCACCAAACCTGTCCTGAACGGTCTATTTTTTAGTGGAATTTTCCTAAAAATTATTTTTAATGTTCTCAGCTCTACTTTCATTATATCATGATTTAATAAGTGGGTCAATAATAAATATTAGCTAAATTAATATATTTTTTTATAATTTTCCCCAAGTTTTGTCAAAGTTGAACAAAAAAGTTATTCACTCAATTCACAAGTTATCCACACCGCCATTCGCGAAAGGCGGTGCAGGCATTTATTATTTTATAAATATACTTGACAAAATTGATAAAATAATATATAATTCTAAAAATTGAACATAATAAAAAGGGAGCAAAAAATGGTTAAAATACTTGCCTTCCTGGTAGTCACTCTACTAAGTGGTGGTTTAATGATTTATTTTGAATCATTGGCCATCGTTTACAACAACACGCACCCAAGTAGAGCTTGGGGTTGGGAATTGCTAGTGTGGCTTCTGCTTGCAATAACTGTTTGGCTGGCTTATCGGACGTTTTGCGTCTTTAATCAGCCAAAACCGCCACCCAAGCACTCTAATAAAATTTTGCCTGGTAACAGGATATTTTGGGTGAATTAGCAAATCACTATCAATCATAAGACCGTCGCTTTCGCGCCGGTCTTTTTTATAAATAAACACGGGTTCTGAGGAACCCTAATCGTCGAGTGTTAATCTACGAGAATAAAGGCTCCTTAGAGCCTGAACAACTTATTTTGGCCATTCCTCAATAATCAGCAATTTCTTTTCTTTCTTTATTAAATCCCAAATTTCTTCCGTGACAAATGGTATAAACGGATGTAAAAGTTTTATAATCGTTATTAATACATATACTAGTGTCTGCTTGATTTCTTCTTCTTTTTTATCTTTTGAATATTCAATATATTTATCAGCAAAATCGTGCCAGGCAAAGTCATAAATTAAGTGCAAGGCCTGACCGAACTCGTAATTATCTAAATTTTCATTGACTTCTTTAATAACATCATCTAACTTTTTTAATAAATCTTCTGATATTTGGTCTTTAACCTTTGATTTTTCATTTCCCAACTCAAACATTTTATCTTCAGTCTTAGTCATAATAAATCTCGCCATGTTCCACAGCTTATTCATGAATTTCTTGCCAGCCATAAGAGGTTCTTCGCCGAATTTCAAATCCTGACCGCCCATCATTTGGTAAATTATACCAAAGCGTGTGGCATCAGCTCCATATTTTTCAATTAATTCCGCTGGGTCAGTACCGGTCCCTAAGGATTTTGACATTCTTTTGCCTTCTTTATTCAAAACCGTGGGGTGAATCAAAACCTCACTAAATGGTTTTTCTTTCATAAATTCCATACCGGAAAAAATCATCCTTACTATCCATAAGTAAATAATGTCTCTGGCCGTTGAAATTACTTGGGTCGGATAATATGTTTTTAAATCTTTGGTCTTTTCTGGTTTACCCGCCATAGTTTTAACGGAGGCGGGCCAACCCAAAGCGGCAAACGGCCAAAGAGCCGAAGAAAACCAAGTATCCAAAACATCATCAACTCCTTCTAAAGGAATTTTATGACCCCACCAAATTTGACGAGAAATACACCAATCTCTGACATTATCCAGCCAATTAAAATAAACTTTCCCCCATTTTTTTGGCTGAAATTTTATCTTGCCCTTTTTTACTGGCCCTTTAGCAATTTTAGCCAGTTCGTTCATTTTTAAAAACCATTGTTTAGAAACTTGCGGCTCAACTACGCTATCACAGCGATAACATTTTGCCAGATGAACTTGGTAATCTTCGACTTTTTCCACTAACCCTAATTCTCCTAATTTAGCAATAACCTTTTCCCTGGCTTCTTGGACTTTTAAATTCTTATAATCTTTACCGGCTGTTTTAGTCATCTTGCCGTATTTATCAATAATATTATAAATTGGCAATTTATAGCGTTCACTGATTTCAAAATCAGCAATGTCATGGCCAGGAGTAACTTTAACCGCGCCAGTGCCGAATTCCATTTCAATTAAGCGATCGGCAATGATTGGAATTTCCCGATTAACAATAGGCAGAATAACAGTTTTACCAACTAAATTTTTATAACGGCTATCTTTCGGATTAACCGCTACTGCGGCATCACCCAACATGGTTTCTGGCCTGGTGGTAGCGACGGTTATATAACCTTTTTCTCCTTTTAACGGGTATTTAATATACCAGAGCTTGCCATTGGTTTCCTCATATTCCAATTCCAGATCCGAAAGAGAAGTTTGACAACGGGGACACCAGTTCACTACCCGGTCTCCCTGGTAAATCCAGCCCTTATCATAATAATGTTTAAAAGCTGTTTCCACGGCTTTGACATAACTCTCATCCATGGTAAAGCGCGTCCTTGACCAATCACAGGAACAACCCAATTTTTTTAATTGGTCTAAAATAATATTGCCGTATTTGTCTTTCCATTCCCAAACCCTTTCAATAAATTTCTCCCTACCTAAATCATGACGCGATAAACCTTCTTTTTTCAATTGTTTTTCAACTACGTTCTGCGTAGCAATTCCTGCATGGTCAGTACCAGGCAGCCATAACGTTTTATAACCTTGCATTCTTTTCCAGCGGATCAAAATATCTTGGGTAGTGTTATTTAAAGCATGGCCCATATGCAAATTGCCAGTGATATTAGGTGGGGGAATAACTATGGTGTAAGTTTTTTTTCTACCCCCTGGTAAATTATCAGGATTAAAAAAACCCGACTCTTCCCAGAGTTTATAGATTCTTTCTTCAGTTTCTTTTGGGTTGTAGGGTTTTAGAAATTTTTCGTTCATAAAATATCTAGATTTATTGTAATATTATTATAATTATTGGTTAAAGTCAAA
>Ga0315280_10010789_pt1 | contig 11370 bp, 15 predicted proteins | sample YL17G06_40_MG_FD_203697 | JGI IMG/M metagenome (GOLD analysis project Ga0315280, IMG submission 203697) | Sediment microbial communities from Yellowstone Lake, YNP, Wyoming, USA - YL17G06_40 | ecosystem: Environmental > Aquatic > Freshwater > Lake > Sediment | place: USA: Wyoming | collected... | reverse complement strand
AATCCAACTCCTCCATACATATCAAGTTGGGCTTGAGATCTCATAAGATTGATGATGGGTGAATTCATCCCCCATGCAGAGCATGGGGGCTTTCTTCACCCATACCCGAAAGTAAAGGTAGAGACTGGAGACCAAGCCCAACCCGTGGGCATGAAGTTGATGGTGTAATATTTTACAGCCTTCCTAACGACTACGGCTCAATCTTTAAGCATGAAGTGTAATCAAAAATCCTTTGCACGTGTACCGTCATGAACTCGGTCGAAATGAAGACGATCGGCCTTATAGGTGGAGTGAGTTGGAAATCGACGGTCGAATATTATCGTATCATAAACGAGAAAGTTAGTGAAAGGTTAAGTGAGCTTCATTCAGCTAAGCTTGTGATGTACAGCTTGGATTTCGAGGAAGTGGCGAGTCTTCAGCACCAATGAAGATGGGAAGAGGCGGCCGGAGTGATGGTTGACGAAGAGGATTGAAGATGCAGGAGCAGACCTTATTCTAATATGTACCAATACGATGCGTAAGGTAGCCAGTGAAGTCGAGTCAAAAATCAAGATTCCTCTTATTCATATCGTGGACACTACTGCGGAGGCGATCGAATGAAAGTTGTCCGAGAAATGGAGCGAGCAGGGTTCCGCTTTGCCCAAACGATTGCATATGGAAACGATTCGATAATAATCGGCCAAAAGCCTTAGCTATCGCGCTGTCTAGGTAAGGAGTTATTATTGAAAAGCGTTCGTTCATAGTACTTGTTGTCAACATGTTCGAAGCTAATACTCTTTACACCATTTCATTTGGTCTAGGATTGCTGTTTGGGCTAGTTGTTCTTGGAAGTTGAGATGAAAAACTTATTGATTGTCTCTAAGGCAAATGATTCATAGCTATATGTGTCGTTTCAATAGAATTGGGGAAAGGAGAAAGTCGAGTTTATCTTCTGCCTATCGATCTTACCGATCTCAATAGATTGTGTGAAGTCTGGCTGTGATCTATGTTGGCGTAATACTGTGGAACAGTCTACCAAGTCACGGCAGGCGGACCAGCCGTTCCGATGAAAGTTTCAATTAGCGGTTAAACTGATCCGAACGCCGCCGTTCCTCTTCTCCCTTTTTCCTTCTAAATCTAGCAACATGCTTCCCATTCTGTATCCTTCTAGGTCCAGCGTGACGAATTTAAAACCTAACTGCTTGAGCTCACGGGAGATCTTATCTATTATTTCAACGGTGAAGAACAGTTTTCTTTCATCTCTCCCTACTTCTATTCTCGCTAATCCATTATGGTCTCGAACTCGAAGCTGTCGAACTCCGCTAATTTTTTTGATTAGCTGCTCTGCGCTTCCAACTCTATTGAGTTTTTCTTTTGTGATTCGCTCGCCGAAGGGAATACGCGATGCTAGACAAGCTAGCGCAGGTTTACTGTGAACTGATAATCCGAGTTCCTGGGCTAATGCCCTAATCTCTTCCTTTTTAAATTCGTTCTCAGCCCAAGGGCTGAAGACATTTTTGCTTTCCCGGATAGCCTTGAAGCCGGGTCTATGACCGCTTAGGTCGCTGAAGTTTGTTCCCTCAAAGATTGCTTTGAATCCGAACTCATCTGCAAAATTCCGCAGAACGTCCAATAGCTCCTTTTTGCAGTAATAGCAACGATTCTCCGGGTTTCTAACGAAGTCCTCGCTTGAAAGTTCATCAGTTTCCACGATATAGTGTCTGACGCCTATTTCCCTAGCTATCCTTTGGGCTTCATCCATTTCTTCAGGAGGATACGTCGCAGACTTTGCCGAAATAGCTACAGCTCTTTCTCCCAACACCTCGTGGCAGACGGCCAGTAAGGTTGAGCTATCCACTCCTCCAGATAGAGCAACCACTACTCCATCCTTCCCTTTTTCCTTGATGTAACGCTTCAACTTCTCATACTTTTCAGACAAGCTTTCCACCAAAATCATCTCTCCAGCAGGACTTCTCTCGCCTTCATTCTAGCTAATTCCTCGACTTCTCTTAGCGGCTTGCCCAGTCTATCTGCTAATCTCTTAACGTCATCATATTCTGGCTTTATTTGAAAGATTTCTCCCATACTATTCTTTGCGATCTTTACGTTGACTCGTTCTTTCACGCCACCAATCGATATGTCTACTGGAACAGATTCGCGAGCGAGAATATGCCTTCTGCAAGGATAAATACGTAATCCGAGAGTACCTGTCTCCTCCATTAGAATTCGCGATAGATACTCAAGATTCTCTCCATCTACTATCACCTTGAGGATTTGGCCAGGCCTATTCTTCTTTGTAAACATTGGGATGATACATACGTCTCTTGCGCCTTCCTGCAACAGTTTATCAACCGCGTGCCCAACAATCTCTCCGGACACATCGTCAAGGTTTGTCTCCAACTCGTAGACTTCATCTGTTAAAAGCCCATAGTCACTGGGCTGCCCTATCGTGATTCTCAATATATTCGGCATCTCAACAAAGTCTTTAGCTCCAGCACCATAACCTATCTCGGTTGGCTTTATTGACGGATAGAACTTCGTAACCACATGCGCAAGGTTGACAAGAACCGATACTCCTGTTGGCGTTGCCAATTCAGATTCAACCGGCCCACCCGTAACCATGAATCCTTTCGATCGCAGTATCTCAAGTGTAGCTGGAGCTGGACTCTGAACTGTTCCATGCGAAAACTCAAATAAGCCTCCTCCAACAGCCACAGGGGTTGAATAAATTATCGTATTCTTGAAGAGGCTCAGCTCATCTAATGCAGCAGCTACACCGATGATTTCTGTTGTAGTATCCACAGAACCCGCCTCATGAAGCTGAACCCTCTCCACACTTTCTCCATGAACTTTCGCCTCAGCTTCAACCAAGGTATTGATGGAGTTTGATGCAAACTGCTTCGATTCGTTCGACAGCCTTAGATCGCTTATGCAATGCTCAATTATGTCCTTGAGCTCAACTCCCGTCTTCGCCGAGCCCGTTTCATCGGCTTTGATCTTCACCCTCTTGGCTCTGAAGCCTCTTCTTGTAACTTCCTCCACAGCTATCTCGATCTTTCGACATCCTTTGTGGTGGTCCTTGACGGACCTCATTATCTCTATAATTTTCTCATAGTTCCCTGAAAGATCGAGCAAGGCTCCGACAATCATGTCCCCCGATATTCCAGCCGGTTGACAATCTATAACCATGATCCGTTTAACAGTCGACATTTTAAATTCGCTCTCCACCTGTTAATTTAGTGTGAGAGTTACTTAAGGTTCCATATCCTAAATGGTGTATCGTTGTTGAGGGAAGTCTTAGAGAAGCTTGCGAAAGGTTTGATCTCTATAGACGAGGCCGAAAAGCTTCTAAAGATCTTGGCTATCGATGAGATCAGCAATCTAGCCAAGCTAGACATTAACCGAGAGTTTAGGAAAGGTATACCTGAAATCATTTTTGCCGAGGGGAAGAGGCCTGAAGATCTTTCGGAAATTGCTCTCAAGATGCTGAATGAGAGAGGGAGGGTTATTATCAGTCGAGCTGAGAAGAAACAGATTGAAGTTACCAGAAAAGCAGTCCCAGATGATTCAGTCCTACAAGTGAACGATATGGCTGGGATAGTTGTCATTAAGATGAGGGATTTTGAGGTTAAGAAGACGAGTGGAAAGATTGGAATATTGACGGCCGGGACTTCAGATATCCGAGTTGCGGAGGAAGCTAAAGTGGTCGCTGAGGAGATGGGATGTGAAGTTGTAACAGCTTATGATGTAGGCGTGGCTGGGATTCATAGGCTTCTCCCTCCATTGAAAGAAATGATTGAGAAAAATGTGGATGTGATAATTGTAGTGGCTGGAAGGGAGGGGGCTTTACCCTCCGTCGTCTCTGGGCTCGTTGATCTTCCAGTGATAGCGGTTCCCACCTCTATGGGATATGGCTTCGGTGAGAAAGGTATCGGTGCCCTGATGGCGATGCTTCAAGCTTGCTCGCTCGGCTTGGCTGTCGTCAACATTGATGGGGGAGTGGCAGCGGGCGCTGTGGCGGTTCTCATAGCTAACAGAGCAGCCAAATTCAGAAAATCTCAGTTTTGAGCCGTGAATTCCTACCGCTCTGAGATTTGTCTCGTTTGACGAAGCGGTCTATCTCATAAAGTGCTTCTTTAACAGTGAGTGGAGTGGATTCTGTTGCGACGCTGTTTTGCTCAGCTAGAAGGCGAAATAGTTGAGTTACGATGGGTAGTTCAAGGTTCGCTTGGTTCATTATCTTCGGATTCGAGAAGACTTTCTTTAACGGCCCTTCAGATATGATACGTCCTCTGCTCAAGACATACACTCTATCTGCCACAGCGGGAAGGAAGTTCACGTCATGGGTTGCTGTGATCAAGGTCATGTCGCGATTTCTACGCAAGTTACTGATGATGTCTATTAACTCCAGTTTGCTTCTCGAGTCTAGGTTGGCGGTCGGCTCATCTAGAATCAAGATCTCTGGCTGCATAGCTAAAACCGTCGCTATCGCAGCCTTCTTCTTCTCCCCAACACTGAGGTGATGTGGAGGCTTCTCCTCGTAGCCTTCTAGTCCGACCGCTTTAAGCGCATCCCTCGTCCTCTCCAATGCCTCCCCGTCGGACAAGCCCATGTTCAGCGGCCCGAAGGAAACATCCTCCCATAACGTGGGACAGAAGAGTTGGTCGTCTGGATCTTGGAACGCAAGCCCAACATTCATTCTCACTCGACTGGAATTCTTGGTATTCATAGGTGTGCCCAGTACACTCGCTCGACCTCTTGAAGGTTTATACAACCCGTTCATGAGCATCAACAGCGTAGACTTGCCAGCTCCGTTGGGCCCAAGGATCGCAACCCTTTCCTCTCTCAGGATCTTTAGGCTCACGTCATCTAAGGCTACGAAACCATCTGGGTAAACATACCTTACTTCTTCCATCTCTATGGCAACTTCACTCATTCTACCAGCCACCCAAATGCAGGTACTCTGTCGACAAGACCGTAAGGCATATTATCGCGGAGGCGCTTGCGAAAACCCAATCCCTACTAGTGGATCTTACCTCGCCCAGCGATCTCACCGTTCCTTTGTACCCTCTCGCTATCATAGCTAGATATACTCTCTCACCTCTTTCATAGGCTCTTATGAAAAGTGTCGCAATCATGTTTGCCAGCGACCTCGAAACCCCCCTCCACCGCTTTCTCATGACTGTGCGGCTCTCCTTGGCTAAAGCCATTCGATAGGCCTCATTGACGAATAGAAAGATGAATCTATATGTGACTGCCATCATCGTAACGAGAACTCCTGGAAACTTGAATTCCTCCATAGCTCGCAAAAGCTTAGAGAACCTTGTAGTTAACACTAGAAGAACCAATGAGGCGACACAGACCCAAACTCTAAGCGTAAACTGCGCAGCCCTGTAGATTCCCTGCATCGTGATCTCAGCAACAAGCCCACCGTATCCAACCTTCGCTAGAGGCTCCCCAGGCGTTATAAAGAGCAATGGTAAAGCTATCACCGCTGCGAAGATCGGAATGAAGAGCGTCGTCCTCAAGAAGAAGAACTTCATCGGAATCTTCGATGCGACGCAGAGAACGAGGATTGCTGCAAACAGAATACTCAGAGGTGTGACAGTTCTCACCGCGACGGCGGATAATATGAAGGCCGTTATGGAGCAGAGTTTCACTCGAGGGTCGATTCTCTGCAAGACCCCGTTTGAGGCGGAGAACCTCTCAACGTACACAATCTCTTGGAACGTTTTCAGGAAAGCCCTTAACACTCTTTATTCCTTCAGGCTTCCGTTTTCGACGATCTCAAATACTTGCCGACCGCGAAAGTTACTCCAAGAACTACTAGCGTAAAAATGACTCCCACAGCTATATTTGCCACGACATTTCTTTCAAGTCCAAGTATTTCGTAATCAGGCATAGGCGGACTCCACAGATGAAATTCCTCAGCGCCAAAATGTTCAGCGATCTCATCTAGCGTCTCCGCTGAAAGTGAAAGCAAAGCACAACCTACAGCGACAAAGATAATAGAGGAGATTATTCCGATTATGATCATGCTCTTGTTTTCACCCATTCTCATCGCCCTCCAGCTTTTACTGCTACAACAGGCGATTCTCCCAGCCAGCTAGGCGCGACTCTCGGTAACTGAAGCAGGTCAGGTCTAGCCTTCAGCAAGACCCCAATGATAATGGCTGTGACTGTACCTTCAGCAACACCTATGAAGAAATGGTGGATGGCCATCGCAGTAACAGCTATCGAAACACTATACGGGAATGAGAGCGTCGACAATCCCAGCTCCAACCCAGCGGAAACCGCAGCTAACACATCTCCCACAAGGGCCCCAAGGAAGGCCCCAGCCAACATTCCTCTCCTGTTTCCTGCGGCTTTCACGACAAGCAAGAATACGAGGTATGGTACGAAGACGCCGACTACCCCCATGTTCCAAACGTTGGCGCCGAATGTAGTTATTCCCCCGTCGCCGAAGAATACTGCTTGAATCAATAGGATTATAGTCATCGATATCAGCCCGGCGTAAGGTCCCAAGGTTATCGCTAGAATTGGTCCGCCTAACAGATGAGCTGTTGTACCGCCGATTATCGGATAGTTCATCATCTGCGCCGCGAAAAACATGGCTGTCAATGTAGCCATCAACGGAATCTGCTTGTCCCCTAAGACCTTTTTCGTCTTCCGAAACGCAAAGATCCAGAAGATGGCTGCGACAGCGTACATGACTGCGCAGATTGACAAATCCAGAAACCCATCAGGTATGTGCATATAGTCCACTCCGTTTTGAGATAATACTTTCTGCCATGATAGTAATACCATAAGTATTAAAATCTTATTCAATAGTATTATTAGCCACAGTCGGCAAGGGGTCAGGATTGGACAGTAAGGGCGTTTGCAGATTTAGCGTCTCTGCCCCTCGAAACTTGGTTGAAGAATTCAATGCAATAATCAGACGCATGGGATACGATAGATCGAAGGCTATACAAAATGCTATGCGCAACTTCCTAAGCGAATGGAAATGGACGCATGAAGCTAAGAGCATAATGGCGGGAGGACTCGTCGCTATTTACGATCATGAGGTTCGAGGTCTGGAAGAGGCCCTGACGGATATCCAGCATCGTAGCCAAGACATAATCGAATCAACAATGCACATTCATTTAGACAAACACAACTGCCTCGAAATAATCGCGGTTAGAGGTGAGGTGAAAACCATTAAGAACTTAGCTGAAGAACTCTTGGGGAAAAGAGGAGTGAAACAGGTGAAGTTGGCAGCGATTGAATTCCCAGGTTCAGCGGTGTAATTAGAAGTGAATTGAAGCTCAAGTAGATCATGATCTAAATCTCAAGATTGGTGCGGGAGGTGGGATTTGAACCCACGAACCGGGTTAACCTTAGGAAAAGCCGCCTCAAACTTAAGAGATGAACCATCAAATACTAAAAGATAAATGACGAAAGACGAATTATGCATTGAGCTATTAATAATTAAACAGCAGCAAAGAAGATTATCCGAAACGTAAGTCATCAACGGGATTTCAAACATGTTAGGTAAGACTCTAGCTGAGTATTTAGACGAGGCTTCCCTTTCACGTTTCCATTACGTCCTGTTACTTATTGGTTGTTTGATCTACGGCTTCACAGGCATGAATGTCATGCTGATCGGAGCCGCGATTCCAGCCATAACCAGAGAGTGGAGTCTGGACGCCACGACAGCCGGGCTTCTCTTAAGCGTCGGATATGTTGGTATGTTTATTGGCGCGCTAACGTGCGGCATTCTAGCTGATCTCATTGGAAGAAAGAGAACGCTTCTTCTAACGATTTCAACGATGACGATCTTTACTGGGCTATGTTCCATTGCACCAGACGCCCTGTCCATGTCAGTAATTCGTTTCCTAGCTGGAATAGGCTTGGGAGGATCCCTGCCGCAACCGGGAGTGTACGTGTCAGAATACGTTCCAGCAAGATATAGAGGGCGCTTCATAGGGCTCGTGGAGACGGCTTGGGTTTACGGAGCATTGCTTGCGATCCTATTCCCATTCGCTCTGATCCCGACGTATGGGTGGCGTCTAACATTTCTAGTAGCATTCATTCCGCTCTTCCTCGTTCCTCTAGTCGTCTTCTTTGTTCCAGAATCTTCGCGGTACTTGGAGCTAAGAGGGCGAAGAGATGAAGCTTTAAAATTGCTCAAAAGCAAAAAGCTGATCCGCACAGAGTTGGATGGAGCGTCCAAGAGACGCGAGATTGGAAAAGCCTTAAGAGAGATCTGGTCTTCGACGTATCAGAATAGAACTGTCGTGCTATGGATATCTTGGGCTGTCCTGGTCTACACCTATCATGGAATCTTCCTTTGGCTTCCGACAATCTACGTTAAAGAGTTAGGGCTTCAGATAGTTACGTCGCTTTACTGGGTGCTCATAATCACGTTGATACAAGTGCCTGGGTACTATAGCGCTACATTTCTACTCGATAGAGTTGGCAGAAAACCTGTCTTGATCACATATTTGGGTATTGCGGGAGTTGGAAGCTACTTACTCAGCTTCGCGAAAGATGCAACCTCGATATTCGTATGGAGCGGCCTTATCTCATTCTTCAACTTGGGAGCTTGGGCTGCGCTTTATACATACACCCCTGAGCTCTATCCGACTCGAATGAGAGGGACAGGCGCCGGGGCGGCTGCGAGCGTAGGACGAATAGCAGGTATATTCGCTCCGACGGTCACAGCGTTCTTATACTTTGGCGGAGGTCTACCGCCTACATTTACAGTGTTCGCACTGGCTCACTTCATAGCTGCTTTCAGTGTCGCGTTTCTAGGAATTGAAACAAAGAGCAGAATCCTAGAAGAGATTTCTAAATAGGAAATTCAGATTACACTACAAAAGGAGTTGGCTGGTAAGCAGCTGCGGAAACTGGGTTAGCGTCTCAAATCTTCGCATGAAAAGATTTCTAGACGATAGCTAGCCAGAGCTTCTCCTCCGCCAAAAAAAGTTAGAGTATGATATTTCATATCTATATGAATTGTTTGGCAGGCTCGACAATTATGACTGAAGTTGTTAAAGGGAAGTGTATTTACGGGACCGTGAAGGTTGGCGAAAGAGGACAAGTGGTCATTCCCTCTAAAGCGAGGGAGCATTTCAACAAAGCCTGGTGAGCTTTTGCCTGTAATCGGAGATAGGGACAAGGGCGGCATTGGATTAGTCAAGGCGGATGCGATGAAAGAGTTTGTGATAAAGGTGCTGAAGGGTTTAGGGGATCGGAAGAAGAAAAATGAGAATCAAGGATGAAAAGCGTCAAAAGCCTAAATATGGCTACTATGGTCTTCCGAAGTTTAGCATCTTCATAGCAGTTATGATATTCATCGGCGTATCGGTCACTATCTTCTTATGGCAACTTTTAGGCATACTCATCATATGCTTCGGCCTTTATTCATTCGTCGCTTTTATGATCATGCAGTGGCAAGTTGGGCAATCTGAAACCTGGCGATTGCCTGAGATACTCAAGCTTAGAGGTGACGAAAAAGTCTTAGTTGTGTGATGTGGACTTGGGAGGATTACAATTGTGTCAAAAGCAAGAATGGAAGTATAAGAAACAGAACTGTAAGAACATAGGCAGCCCCGGTATAGAGCGATGCTTTGACTGGGCTCCTACCATTCAATTCTGATTTGGTTGACAGATACTCTGAGGAGGCCATCGATAATGAAGGCGGCAATTCCTGTAATTGAACCTGCCATTGCGATTAGGCGTGTATTTTGAAGAGCGAAGGTTAGTCCTGCGAGTGCGCCGGTAAGTTCTACAAGTGCATCATTCAAACCAAGAACCATGGAACCCACGTATCTAAGCCGCTCTTCGTCTATCAAATCTATAAGCTGTTTTTCGTGGATATCTTCATCTTCTACAATTTTTTTGGCAACAGGCATAAAATCGGAGATTCTTTCATATATTGTCTGGGCTCGTTCCTCACCCTTCTCCATTAGCTTTATGCCAAATGTTAATCCGAACAATCTTGAAATAAGGTAGTACTTCCATACCGTCAATCTATCCGGTTTTACGTCCTTACGAGTGTATTCTTTCCAGAGATTATAGTGTTTCAGTTCGTCTCTCGAGATGCTTTCAAGAACGTCTTTGTTATGAAGGTCTTTTATCGACTGAGACAACTTTTTGTACATAAGATGCTCTGTGATCTCATTCCTTTGAGCAGTTAACAACTGTTTTCTTGTTTCTTTATCTAACGCGTCAATTTTCATATTTTCAATGGGCATCTATTATCTACTCTATTAGTTTCGGAAATCCGTATCTTACCGTTAAACAAACCTCCTACGAAGGAGTTTTATCGCGGGAAAAGTGAAAGCCATGAAGAATATTATAAGCACTATCAGATCAACGAGCACCATAGTGGTCCTGCCTAGCAAAAATGCCTGCCGTATACCATCAACGGTATAGGTGAGAGGCAGTGCGTAGGCAATGTATTGGAGTACTGAAGGCATAGCCGAAATCGGGTAAAAGATACCGCAGAGGAATACCATCAGAAAGCGGGGTAGATTAGCCAGAGTCTGAGCCTCAAATACCTCTTTCACTAAAACGCATAACAGAGTTCCCAGAGCTGAGAAGACCAAGGTGGAGGGAACTAGGATCAGTACCAGACAAAGTACGTCGACATGGAGAAGTCCCAAGCTAAGTACTGAACCTATGGTTACCAGTGTCGTCATCAACATTCCGAAAATTGCACCTCCAAGCAACTTTCCCATAAGCACTGCGGATATGCTGATGGGCGCAAGAAGTAACCTTTCTAGAGAACCTATTCTAAGCTCAAAGTTGATCACCACTGCCTCCAGAGCAGTAGTACTGAAGAGAATGGTCATAGCGATAAGCCCAGGCACAAGCTCCTCGAAGCTCCTTGGGCTCCTCAAATAGAAAGCCAGAATCCATGCTACGGGGAAGACTATGCCCCAGCTGACGGAAGGCGGCTTCAGATAGTATGTTCTCATATCCTTAAGAGCAATGTAATATATTCCACGCAAGTTGTCACGCCACATTCTATCTTCCCACTCCTTTCTCCACCGCCATAATGGTAGGAGCTAGCCCCGTAATCTTGATGAAAGCATCCTCAAGGCTCGGCTTGATGCTGGTTACAGCATTCATCTCGACGCCTTTATCCTTAGCAAATTTCAGTACAACCTCGAGTATATCGGCGAGAGAACCGCCGTAGATCCGCACACGGTGATCCAGCCCCACTATCTGAAGTTGAGGCAACATTTTGGAAAGTTCTTCAGCAACCCTTGGCGTTGCCTCAGCAAAGGAAATCTCAATCGGTAGATTTTCCTTGACCGTTGCCTTGAGCACTTCCGGACTATCGATCTTCACTATCTTCCCCTTCACCAGGATAGCGATGCGGTCACAGAGAAGGTCGGC
>Ga0315280_10010788_pt1 | contig 11370 bp, 10 predicted proteins | sample YL17G06_40_MG_FD_203697 | JGI IMG/M metagenome (GOLD analysis project Ga0315280, IMG submission 203697) | Sediment microbial communities from Yellowstone Lake, YNP, Wyoming, USA - YL17G06_40 | ecosystem: Environmental > Aquatic > Freshwater > Lake > Sediment | place: USA: Wyoming | collected... | reverse complement strand
CAACTGGGAAGCCCTAGAAACCCCGATCCAAGCCTTCCACAGGAAACTTCCACTGGAGAAAACAGAAGCCACCCAAACAAATCAGGATGCGAAATAATTATGGGAAATCACAGGGATACTATATTTACTAGAGGGATAATTCTAACTCAAGTTTTCAAGAAACAGCTTAGTATTCTTGCTGTCTCTTACGTAGTTGGACCCTAACGATATCACGAGTTTAAATCCCGTAGTCCCCGTCAAAATCGACCTAAGCTGCTAGTCTGCCACGCTGATGTTTATTGAAACTCAGAGGTAGGTTAGGAGCTGCTCTCCTATTTCACGTCCGGCTGTGGCCCAGTTAGGTCTCAAAGACCTTGGCATATAGGCTTCGTCTGTGTAGAAGGTATTATTTGTTGTCCGAAGTCTATAAAAATCAAATGCAGACAATTAGGTTATAGAGAATAGTTGAATTGTTAGGAGGTTTACTAAGATCAGCATGGAAATTCGGTGCTGTTCTGCTCATTCGCTGTCACAACCTTGACAAAACCAGGTAGCTGAACGAAACGCGTGTAGGATGCTAAGCGTTTGGAGTTGCCCCGAAGAATCGAAGCTACAGGGTTTGAATGCGTTGTCTCATGTGTAACAATGATTTCCATGTACTGGAGAAAAGAGGTTTCACGTCTTGGCTGGAATATGCCTGAGGATTCGAATGCACCAGAATGGGACGAGTTCTATAAGAGGGGCTGTAAGTTCATAAGCCCCATGAGCGGAGTTGCGCTGAGAAAGATTGATGGTTACTTAAAGTCTATTCAACTGCCATTAACCCTGAAGCTTGCTCCTCTTCACGGAGTATATGTGCTAGAGAAGCTTACCAAATGCAACATTCCGCCTATTGTCCTCTTCGACTTCTATTACTACCACAAAGGCATAGTAAAAAATCCCTTTCATGCGGCAGTCGTCATGGAAGTTACGGCGGAGAATATCCTTACAGTTGATCCGTCTTTTATCAACAAGGACCGTACTGCATACTACCGCCGGGAGTTTGAAAAGGCGTGGAACATTGCAGAGAACCACGCAATTGTTATCTACCCGAAGGTGTACAGGTTAAGGGGAATAGGGAGGACTGCTAGACCGCTCGAAGCATACGCGGGGGTAAGCTCCTAATGGCTCTGAAGCTCACTTTCTATACGAAGAAGATCACAAACCCGCGTACGACGGCTATGCATATCTTGCTTTGGCGGTACGGGACCGGGTGCCTACCTGGCAGAATCGTTGACTTGGGTGAATCTTGGCACGTTCCAATAGATGTCTACATGCCTACCAGAATATGGGATGAAGAAAGCTCCCAAGAAAAATTGGTGACTTACTACCTTGCAAACGTTGGTTCGATGGAGCTGGCTAAGCGTGACCTGCGTCTGGTGAAAGCGACTCATGTAGGGGCTCTTCGTAAGAGCATTAGACTCAAGAGAGCCGAGTATAAGCGTAGCATTGAGTATGATCTAGTCAAAACGGCAAAATATAGATGGGGGTTCGGCAGAAGAAGCTTGCAACATATGGAGCCTGCGTTTCGCACCGTGACTAACTTGCTGCGAGAGATTCATCCAACTCGAGAAGAACTCATTGAAATGAGATACTTGGACCAAGTTCAACTATTGATTGATATGGGCTACGCACAATTTACCGAGAAGGGTTTGCTCGATGCGACGCCAAAGCTAATGGAACTTCGAAGTAGTGATGTATGCAAAAATGACATTGAGTTGACGGCCAAAGCATGTGTAGGTTTGGTGATATCACAATTCTATGAACACCTCACCGTAGATCTGCGCTTGAACTCTTTTGTACCATACGTTAGGATGGGAACGGCCTATTACGGTGACAGCGTTGACTATGGAGAACTGATACCGCTCACAAGAGACAAACTCAAGAAAAACGTCGCCGAATTCTATGCTGGAGCACCCAAAGTAAGATTCGGCCTTGACGTGACCATAGATGAAACTATCAGCACTGGAATAATCCACAGGAAAGGTAACTTTGTCTGTGGTGACGAGAAGATTTTCGAAACTCTCCTGGAAGTAAGGAAGAGTCTTCCCATAACCGAGGATATCTTGTCACAGATGATTTGATTTGCCTAGTGCAAAGCTCAGCGATGATGCCATTTGTTCTGAGCTTAAAACCAAATTCGGAATACATGATTACTACTATCGTGGAACATCATTTGAACTCGAAGTGCCTGGACAACTGGAGGGCGAGGTTCAGAAGATTCGTGAACATCTTCAGCAGGCACATATAGAACCAACTACTGGCAACATATACGAGGTATTGTCGATCAAGAGTCAACTAATCCAGCAATATTCACAAAACACAGGGCAGATCAGCCGGTACCGAGAGTACATTGCAGATCGAATTAAACCAGTGGGGGCCGTTGTTCCTGTAGAGTATGTGCTGGCCACTATTGCGGTGTATATTGCGCTTACTTGGCTTAGGTCATTCTTAGAAGAAGCAGGCCGAATCTCGGCTAGAACATTATTTGAACGTCAGAGTGACCGCGATATCTCGCAGAAAACAAAATGCAACGTTGCGGAGGTTCGCCTGGCCAGACCAGATGCTGTGGTGGTCTTCTATAGACTTAAGCGCAGTCTGTTAAATCGAAAGAAGCGAAGAGCGCCGAGATCACGCTCTCATAAGAAACTGAGGATATGATGCCCTAAGTTGGTTTCAGCTAGTCCTAACTCTTATCCACACATGTGGATCCATTCAACTACCATAATGGAAGCTTGGCAACGTTAGTGACAAAGAATTTAAGCCACAAAACCGTATTATTTAGAAAAGGAGAGTCTGGAAGGGGTTTTTCCATGAAAAAAGAGCAGGATTTAAACCCAAATGGGTTTAAAACCCTCCCGGCCCACCACGTTTCGGGTTCAAGTCCCCCTGATTTTGGGCAGCCTCTGAGCCTCGAGTCCGCTAAAAGGCCTCATGAAAGTTATGGTATGTCGAGGGCGAAGTATCAACATCTGCTTGGGGATCCTGAGGTTAAGCGGTGGCACCAGAATGTGGCCAGAGGCTCCAAGATAACTGCTGATGTATATCTAAGGAGGCTTAGCTCATTCTGCAATGCTCGTAACATATCGGTTCGTGAGCTTGCAGGGATGAGTGAGCAGGATGCTGCCAAGCGTGCGCTACTCGTTTTTCTTGTCACCCAAGAACAACTGAATGGGGCTGAGACTCAACTAAACCTCAATAGACAAAACCATGTCAACAAACAGAATACTGCAACAGCCTCGCGCGCTATGTATAATCGCTTGATTCAGATTGCCTAGGGACAGATGTAAAGGATGTCTACTACTTGTTCCGATTTCGTGTTGTTGGCTTCCTGTGATATGCTTCTGAAAGAAGTTGTAAGAGATCCTTGATTGCTATTGGCAGTCGCCTATCTTGTGCCGTCTTCTCTAGGGTTAGGTAGCAGTGTGGGCAGGATGTCACAACCGTTCTGGCCCCTACTTCCAAAGCTTCATCCAGTCTGCCGAGGGCAACTTCACCTGCAAGTTCAGGATATGATGTCTGTACCAGCTCTAGACCGTTTCCGCAGCATCGAGTATTTCTCCTGTTTGACCTCATCTCGACAAGCCTCAGCTTTGGGATGTGTGCCATCACAGCTCTAGGCTCATCCACTATGCTTGAGAATCTTGCCAAATAACATGGATCCGAATATGTGACTTCGCCTTCGATAGGTTTGGCGGGTCCGATTCTTCCACTCTCCAATATCTCGGCATAGAGTTGGGTTACGTGTTGTACCTGGATGTTGTCACGCTTTAGGAAGTAGTAGCATTGTGGGCATCCTGTAAAGACTTCCCGGCCTTCGAGTATCGACCTGAGCTTCTCACTTATCTGATTATATGTTCTCGTGAATCCTGCGGCCCACGCTGGAGCACCGCAACAGACGCCTTTGAGTATCGATGCCTTCAAGCCTGCACGGCTGATGCAATACATCGTTGCGTCAGCGATTCTTTGGTATCTCAGTGATGAGACGCAGCCAGGGAAATAGACTAATTCATCCTCTGGAGGTTCATGATTCTCTACGTCTTTGCCGTAGATGTTCCCCTTCAGTTCAATATTGGAGACAAGAGATCTCACTGCTTCAGGAACCTTTCTAGATGATGCTAGGTATCTCCTGGTGGAATGTATGACTTCTTCAACCCGTATCCCTGCTGGGCACACGCTGCTGCAGTGCCCACACATGAGGCACTCATAAATTCTGTCCACTAGCGTATCTGAGGCTTCGAGTTCTCCCTGCATCAGGCAGCGAGCCAGCTTCATCTTTCCGCGGGCTGTCGAAGACTCAAGCTTCTGTACCTCAAGCAGTGGCGAGACGCCGTGGCAAAGGCCGCATCTGTTGCAGCTTGTCAGGGCGTCCTCAAGTCTAGAGATCTGCTGGCTCATCTTGGATGCCTCATATCCATTTTTCCGGGTTCATTATGTTGTTTGGATCGAGAGCTGCTTTGATCCCTCTCATCATTGCGACCACGTTGTCAGGCCATTCGAGGTTGAAGTACTCAGACTTCTCTGCGCCTATGCCATGTTCGCCAGTTAGAGTCCCCCCCAGCTCAAGGGCAGACTGGTATATCTCAGCCAGAGCCCTTCTAGCGTTCGTGATCTCCTCGGGATTCCTCTCGTCAATCAGCACTGTAGGATGAAGATTTCCGTCAGCCGCATGGCCGTATGAGATTATCTTGATAGCATATTTCTTAGCGATCATGTCGAGTCTGGCAAGGTAGTCGGGTAGTCTGGATACTGGGACAACAGGGTCCGCTTGTATGGCTGTTGGGCGTATCCTGCTTATCGCTCCATAAGTGGCTTTTCGGGCATACCAGAGCTTGTCAGCCTCTTCACGGTCGCTGGATACTCTAGGTTTGAAGGCCCCTTCCCTGCGTAGGATCTCTACGACATTCGCTAGGTGGCTCTGAACTTCTCTCTTGGAGCCTGTACATTCTATGAGTACCATAGCAGCTGCATTTGGCAAGGGGAGACCTGTGAAAGACTTGACTACGTTTACTGAGTTTTCATCCATGAATTCTAGCGCCGAGATCGGTATGCCTTTCTTCACGACTTTCGAGATCGCTCGCCCAGCTGCAACGGTCGTCTTGAACGACGCTGATATCACGGCATAGTTGTCGGGGATTGGTGAGAGTCGCAATGTGGCTTTTGTGATTATACCGAGTGTGCCTTCTGATCCAATGAAGAGTTCTTTGAGATTGTAACCGCTGGCAGACTTGAAGCATTTGGACCCTACTTGAGCGATGTCCGCATTAGGAAGAACCACCTCAAGACTGAGCACTCTGTCTCTCGTCTTTCCGTATCTCAACGAATGCATCCCGGATGCGTTCTCGCCTATCATGCCTCCTAGTGTTGCTGCTTCACCGCTGCCAGGATCGATGGGAAAGTGTAGTCCTTTCTTGGCAAGAAATTTGTTCAGACCTCTCAGGGTCAGGCCCACCTCGCAAGTAAGGGTCAGATTGTCTTCATCGAAGTCTAATATCTTATTCATCCTTGCAAGGACCATGACGATGCCAGCGTTCGCTGGGACAGGCCCGCCGCTCAGCGAGGTTCCGGCACCTCTGGGGGTCACTGGTATGCGTTCCCTGTTTGCCAGCCGCATTACCTTGGAGACTTCTTCTGTGTTGTTCGGGAAGACAACGACATCAGGAAGTCTTGAGTAGCAGGAGGCATCGTAGGAGTAGCAGAGAAGTTCCGCCTTATCCGCTATCGCGTTGTCTCTTCCAACTATCTTCCGTAGTTGGACTATTATCCTGCCAAGCTTACGTGAAGAGCTTATGGAGTAGCTGGACCCACTTGCGGTTGGATGAAGTTTGTTCGATGTATTTTGCAGTCTGGCTGCTGTCTTCAAGAAGGCCACCGCCCAGAAAGAAGGTTGTTAGTTCTCTTTCGTGGAGTGGCCTACTGTCCTCCGGTTGAGCCTGACGTACCAGAAATGGAACAAGTTACGAGCAGTAAAGGTCCGTCAGGCATGTAGGCACTCACACTTGGGAGAACCGCTTTCTTGAACCACCTTATTAATACTTTCGCATGAGGATGGCATCCCATGTAGCGCGCTACAAGACGACGATTGCGATTCTTGCATTAACACGTATCTCATGAAATTTTCGAGTTGACAATTCTCGATTCTTCAGATCTCTCGATGCTTCATCAACTTACAACAGTATTTTCTCGGCTGGGTAGTGCTACTGAATGCACTACTACTCCATTGGGTCAAGCTTAACACGCCCGGAAAAGTCTGAGAAGGGTGTCAGGAGGAGTTGTTCAATGACGTTGATTCAAGAGAGTGCTCAGATAAGAGCGGTGAAGATTGATTCGTCGGAAGGGCAAACTAAACAGACATGTGACGTCTGCGCCCATGAAAGTGAGGACCTCGATCACTTCTTCCCAGACTACTGGGTATGCAAGGCCTGTCAGGGATAAGCGCGCCAGCGCGCTAGCCCGGATGCACTAGCGAGTTCGGTTGAGCGACAGGGAATAACAGTTTAACCCATGCGATATCAAGGGTCCAGTTCCCGTCGGGCCCGCCACGATATCTACTTTATTCAGGTATTTGTTGAGTCTAAGAAGAGGTTCTCCCACCATTTGACTTGTATAATCATACTTCGTTGAAAAGGTAAGGGTCGAGCTTTCTCATATTCTCCTCCCATGATTCTTGGCATAGAGTATGTTCGACTACAGCTATGCTGCTTAGCAGGCTATTGCCGTCTTGGGGGGTGAAGCAGAACCCTATGATCTCTCTTCCATTTCTAACAGTCAAAGTTGGAAGCACGACAACGGTTTGATTTAGAATTCGTCCATAGTATCCTTGGTCGCGGCCGAAAGAGAAGACGAGGCTTGCAAGCTCCTTGTGTGTCACTGCAACTCTCGGATTACGCTTGAGGTATTCCTTCACCTCTTCTGCGTTGATGTCTCTGGTTAGGTGTAGATCGAACCAGATCGAGTGCATGTATTGCGTGTTCAGTCTGATGGAGCTTGAGAAGATGTTCAGTTCAAGTCCGATGGTTTTGTAGAGCCAGTAGACATCACGGGCGTGGTGTGTTCCGAATTGGGGATCGCTGTGGCTGTCAACTTTGGGGGATGGGAGGAAATCACTCTCTTGGCTAAGGTCGCTGGCCCGCCTCAAGCATAGAAATCTTCCCGCAGCCAGTCTTGAGCTCTGCCCGTCTATGGCCAAGGTCTTAATGATCACTGCTAGGTTATGAGTGTTACAGCTCACTACCTGTATATACCTGTCTTCTGAAGTCAGCGCTTCGTCATTTATGCCGAGTGCGTACATCTTTCCGAATCCGAACTCTGAACCCTGAGCCACAAAACGTCTGATTTGATCCTCAAATCTGCGGTAGTATCGTTCTTTGTTTTCTAAGCCGGCTGGTGTACAGTCTATAACCACTGAAGCCCTCCGGATCGCTTCCTCATATTCATAATTGGGATCAAGATTTAATTCTTTGAATTCATTGATCTTCTTCTTCTCGACGCAGAGCTTTGCTCCACGTTTGATTAGGTTCATAACCTTTGAACGATCGATCAACAATGGTGTACGTTTCGAGAAAGTCACCTCGTCAATTTCTAGATCTTTCCTTAAGTCTGCTAGCAAACCGATCAGAGGTTCGCCTATTGTTCCTGTTCCAACCACGTGAACGATGTTGCCGTCGGTCATCAATGACGTACCTCATCCTGGTTCGGAGTGGAATAGCTGATGCAATGTTGAGTCAGGTCTTCTCATGTGTAGACGTAGCAGAAATGGGTGCGTAGATGTTATTCGATCCAACCGTAGCCTTTCCAGATTGCTTGTCGATTGTAAGATCCACTATGTGATGTCGAGATCAAATACAAAGGTAATATATTTAACATTTATCTGTAATACCTTTTTCTCTGGCCACAAAAGCAGCCTGCATAATCCTACCCCATTGTCTGCACTTTGAGATTTCCAGAATCTATTATGAAACAGATGAGTAGGTCTAGCCAGCCACTATTCGACTGCGCCTGCTCCACTGAATTCTTGATTGAGAACAAAGCTACTTATTTTGACTTCCTAGCAGTCTTGCCTTTCTTAGGCTTGAAGATGCTTCTGGGATTATGGGAGTACATTTGGTGAAACGCCAATGCTGCCGCTGCTGTTGCAAACATCCCCATAACGCACCAATTTCTCAGCTCTTTTCTTTCTATTCGATTCTCTGATAGAGGTTTGGGCGACTCAGACCATTTGGATTGTCTCGGCTCCGGCTCTGCCAGTCTTCTTGCAAGTTCTACCATCTCTTTATTCTGTTTTGTTGCTGCCTCCTCAAGCACGTTGTCATGGACTTCCTTGGTGATCCTGCCTTTTTCTAATGCTTCGTGCAGTCTTCTCTTAACTTCATTTAGACTTGACATGTCGATTCTCCTCTAGAATCAGGGATGTGTGCCAAAAGTCTGACTCCATTTTTCATATCTTGCTCAGATGAAGACTCTTCGAATTGTAGGTAGTACTACCATTGTGACTACTACCCAATTACGTCGGACTTAAATCTGAGGGAAAAACTAGCAGCCAGGGAATCTAGCGTAGGAAAGTCATCTGTCTTGGAAGATGTCTTGCGAGTAAGTGTCTGATTGAATCGTTCCAGCAAGGTGTCCAACTTCAGAAGGGAGATGTGATTGTATGTATATCAGAGGGATCGGTAGAACTCGATTTGGAGCCTTGAATGCGTCCCTTCCAGAGTTAATGTACGATTCCGTGATGAAGGCTCTATCCGACAGTGGTCTGGAGTCGAAAGACATAGACGCGGCTATTGTCAGCTGCTTTGCTCCGGAGAAATTTCAATCGCAACTGCACATCAACTCTATGCTGTCCAGCCTTCTCCCGACGAATAAGATGCCTGTTTTCAGGGTTGAGGCTGCTTGCGCATCTGGGGGGGTGGCTGTCAACCTTGCCTGTCATATGGCAAGGGCTTTCGAGAATGTGATGGTCATCGGTGTCGAGAAGATGAATTCCGTAGCCTCATGGGATGCAACAGACATACTTGCGATGGCTCTGGACAAGAAATATGAGCAGGATGAGGGCATGATCTTTCCGGCAGCCTATGCCCTCATTGCCCAGCAGCATTTCTTCAAGTACGGTTCGACCTCTGAGGATTTGGCACTTGTTTCGCTGAAGAATCACGCTAACGCAAACAGGAATGAGCTTGCGCATTTCTACCGCAAGAAGGTTGATCTGGAAACCATCAGGAATTCTATTTCAGTAAGCTCACCTTTGAGACTCTTTGACTGTTGTCCCATGAGTGATGGCGCGGCGAGCGCAATAGTCTCGGCCAAGAAGGCCTCTGACAGAGACATCAAGATACTGGGTTCTTCTGTAAGGACTGACAATCTTTCTTTGATCGACAGAAAAAGCCTAACCTCATTCACAGCGGCGAAACTGGCCGCAAGAGATGTCTACAATCAAGCAGAAGTCAAACCTGAAGACATAAGCTTCGCAGAAGTTCACGACTGCTTCACAATAGCTGAACTGGTCGCCATAGAAGACCTAGACCTATGCGAGCCGGGCGATTCGGTCAAGCTAGTAAGAGATGGTGAAACATCCTTGGACGGCTCTAGACCAGTCAATACCGACGGTGGATTAAAGGCGGACGGACATCCCATTGGTGCTACTGGCATAGCTCAGATTTATGAAACAGTCATGCAGTTGCGTGGCGAGGCTGACAGAAGGCAGATAGACGGTCCGACCTATGGGCTGACCCATAACATAGGCGGCATAGGCGGAACCGCGGCGGTCCATCTATTTGGGATTGACTAAGCATTGTGGGTCTGTAAAGACTGCAGCCTGGTATGGAACTATCCAGTCAAATACTGCACAAATTGTGGAAAGGAGACTAGCATCAAGAAGTCTTCGAAATACAGGATAATTGGTTTCACGAAGGTAAACATCCCGTCATCGGGAAATGAAAGGACCCCATACTATGTGGCTCTGATGGAGGGGGAGAATGGCGACAAGATCGTCAAGAAGACTTTTGATGAGCCGGAAATCGGGGTTGAATTCGAGAATACTATTCACGCTAGCAGATCAGTCGTCTCGGTCTGGAAGGTGAAGTATGATGTCTTTGACAGCGTTGCTAGGGTCTTGGACCTAATAGGTGGGGTAGAGGCGAGTAGCAAGAGCAAGATACTGATCAAGCCAAACCTGAGTTTTCCAGCAAACGCGTGCGGAGGAGTCGTTACAAACCCCCTAGTGGTAGAAGGTGTGATAAGGTATCTTCTGAGAAAGGGTGTGAAGAACAAGAACCTTTTGATTGGCGATAGCTGCGCTATCGGCTTCGACATGAAAAGCGCTTTCGAAAAATCTGGTATACGAGAGGTCTGCGAGCGGAATGACGTAGAGTTCCTTGATCTTGAAACGAGTGGCACCGTGACAAGAGAGATTGAAGTTGCCAAGGAAACTTTTTCGATAGATTTCGCAGAAGAGGTCTTCAAGAGAGACCTAATAGTAAATGTCCCAGTAGTTAAAACGCATTTTCAGGCCGGCGTGTCTGTGGCACTCAAGAATATGAAAGGCTGCGTGAAGAACAAGAGCAAGAAATACATGCATAAATTCGGCCTCCAGAAGGCCGTAGCCTACATGAACCTCCTTCTGCCAAGATATGTGACTGTGGCCGATGGTACTGTGGGACTGGAAGGCTTCGGCCCATCACTTCTAGGCAAACCAGCGGATCTCGGCTTGATCTTTGCCAGCAAAGACCCCGTGGCGTTAGACTTCACAGTGTGCAAACTGACTGGACTTGAACCGGCTCAGTACATGAGGCTAGCCTCGCAGATGGGAGTAGGTAATGGAAACCTGGATGAGATCAGTGTGATTGGTGAAGAATTCCAAGCGGTGGCCAGACAGTTCGAACGACCCGCCCAAGAATTCAGTCCAAACCAGAGAATCCGAGTAGTCGATGGGAATGGATGTTCAGGATGCTCGAACAATCTCTGGCTGGCGATAAGCCGCTTGCCTAAGGAAGTCGGTCGTGCAGAAGCGGAGGCAATCTTCGGGAGTCATTTCTGTCTCTCTCAACTGGATGAAGCCAGATCTAAACTTGGCGTGGGAAATTGCGCCATCGAACAAATGCGAGCAACCGGTCTCAAAGGCAACGAGATCCCTGGCTGTCCTCCAAGCATTGACACTATCTTCAAAGAACTCTCGGAAACAATTTGAGCATGCCAAAAAGACACATACGGGGGCTTTTCAACATATCAGCGCGCGCCTATGTGACGATATGCGAAACTTGTAGATTGTGCTTAGACTGATGCTTGGTTGTGGCCGGAGTCGAGGACTTACTGCCCCGTATGAGGGCGGCTATGTGACTGACTCCTCCAGTTGAGCGG
>Ga0315280_10010786_pt1 | contig 11371 bp, 12 predicted proteins | sample YL17G06_40_MG_FD_203697 | JGI IMG/M metagenome (GOLD analysis project Ga0315280, IMG submission 203697) | Sediment microbial communities from Yellowstone Lake, YNP, Wyoming, USA - YL17G06_40 | ecosystem: Environmental > Aquatic > Freshwater > Lake > Sediment | place: USA: Wyoming | collected... | reverse complement strand
TCCTGAACAACGCCATCGGCATGCTGGCCGCGGGCAACAGCGTGGTGTTCAATCCGCATCCGGCGGCCAAGCGGGTGTCGGCCTTCACCATCGGGATGCTGAACCAGGCCATCCAGGGGGCGGAGGGTCCGCCCAACCTGCTGGCCATGGTGGCCGAGCCGACCATCGAGAGCGCGCAGAAGCTCTTCGAGCACCCGGGCATCAGCCTGCTGGTGGTCACGGGGGGCCCGGCGGTGGTGAAGGCGGCCATGCGCAGCGCCAAGAAGGTGATCGCCGCCGGCCCGGGCAATCCCCCGGTGGTGGTGGACGAGACCGCCGATCTGGCCAAGGCCGGGCGGGACATCGTGGCCGGGGCCAGCTTCGACAACAACGTGATCTGCATCGACGAGAAGGAGGTGCTGGCGGTCTCCACGATCGCCGACGCGCTGAAGGCGGAAATGAAACGGCACGGCGCGCACGAGTTGAACGCGGAGCAGACCGACCGGGTGACCCGCCTCGCGATCGCCGATGCCGGCCGCCCGGGGCACGAGGGGGCGGCCAACAAGGCCTACGTGGGCAAGGACGCGGCGGTGATCGCCCGGGCCATCGGGGTGGAAGTGCCGGGCGAGACGCGGATCCTGCTGTGCGAAGTGGGCCGGGATCACCCGCTGGTGTGGACCGAGCAGCTCATGCCGGTGCTGCCCCTGGTGCGGGTGGCCAGCGCGGACGAGGGCATCGATCTGGCCCTGGCCTGCGAGCAAGGGTTCCGGCACACGGCGGTGATGCACTCGCGGAACATCGAGAAGCTTTCCCGGATGGCCAAGGTGATGAACTGCTCGCTGTTCGTGAAGAACGGCTCGGCGTTCAACGGGCTGGGCTGCGGGGGAGCGGGGTTCACCAGCTGGACGATCGCCAGCCCGACGGGGGAGGGGCTGACCCGGGCCAGCACCTTCAGCCGGGAGCGGCGCTGCGCCCTGATCGACTACTTCCGCATCGTGTAGGGGAGGCATTGAGCATGAAGCTGGGACGGATCATCGGTTCGGTGATGTGCACGCAGAAGGACCCCGCCCTGGAAGGGGTCAAGCTCCTGCTGCTGCAGCCCGTGGACGAGTCGTTCAAGGAGTACGGGGACCCGCTGGTGGCCTGCGACCCGATCCAGGCTGGCCCGGGGGACATCGTGCTGTACGAAGGCGGCCGGGAGGCCGCCCTGGCCCTGGCCAACTGGTTCAACACCTCGGACGCCACGGTCATGGCCATCGTGGACAGGGTGAGCGCATGACTCTGGGCAGGGTCGTGGCCACGGTGGTGTCCACGGTGAAGATCCCCGTGCTGCAGGGGCACAAGATCCTGGTGGTGCAGCCCATCGATCCCAAGGGCCAGCCTATGGGCAAGAGCATGATCGGGCTGGACACGGTGCAGGCCGGGGTCGGCGACACCGTGCTGGTCCTGGACGAAGGCAACTCCAGCCGCCTGATCCTGGGCGACCCCAACGCGGCCGTGCGCACGGTGGTGGTGGGGATCGTCGATCAGGTCCAGAACGGAGGCGGGGCATGAACAAGGCTCAAGAGACGGCGGATCAGCCGTCCGAGCAGGTGAAACGGGTGGCCATCGGTTCGGACCACGGGGGTTTCGAGAGCAAGGAGCTGCTCAAGCGCTATCTGGGCTCCCTGGGCTACCTCGTCGTCGACGTGGGCACCTTCAGCAAGGACAGCGTGGACTACCCGGATTTCGCGGTGCAGGTGGCCCGCAAGGTGGCCAGCGGGGAGTGCGAGCGCGGGATCATGATCGACGGGGCGGGCATCGGCTCCAGCATGGTCTGCAACAAGGTGCGCGGCATCCGGGCCGCCCTGTGCTACGACTTAAGAACCGTGGTGAACAGCCGGGAGCACAACAACGCCAACGTGCTCACCCTGGGCGGGCCGCTGCACGGGGCAGGGGAGCTCAGCGCCATGGCCAAGACCTGGCTGGAGACGCGCTTCGCTGGCGGCCGGCACTGGCCGCGGATCAACAAGATGATGGCCGTGGAAAGGGGCTAAGCTTATGGAAACCAAGGAGTTAGTCGATAGGATCACTCGGGAGGTGCTGGCGCGGCTTGGCGACGGCCGGTCCTCGGGCGACGATGGCCGGGCCGCTGGCGCGGGCTGCCCCCCGGCGGCTTCCGCCGAGGGCGAGCTTCCCCCGGCCTCCCTCATCAAGTACATCGATCACACCCTGCTCAAGCCGGAGGCCACCCGGGAGCAGGTCGAGAAGCTCTGCGCCGAGGCGATCGAGTACAAGTTCTACTCGGTCTGCGTCAACTCCACCTGGGTCGCCCTGTGCGCCCGCCGGCTGCGCGGCACCGGGGTCAAGGTCTGCGCCGTGGTCGGCTTTCCCCTGGGGGCCATGGACAGCCGGGCCAAGAACCTGGAGACCCGCTACGCCGTGGAGAACGGGGCCGACGAGATCGACATGGTGATCAACGTGGGCGCGCTGAAATCCGGAGACCTCAAGACCGTGGAGGAGGACATCCGCGCGGTGCGGCGGGCCTGCCGGCAGACCACGGTGCTAAAAGCGATCATCGAGTGCGCCCTGCTCACCGACGCGGAAAAGGTGATCGCCTGCCAGACGGCCAAGAAGGCCGGGGCCGACTTCGTGAAGACCTCCACCGGATTCGCCGCCAGCGGGGCCAAGCCCGAGGACGTGGCCCTGATGCGCCGGACCGTAGGCCCCAAGATGGGGGTCAAGGCCGCCGGGGGCATCCGCACCTACGAGGACGCTGTAGCCATGATCCGGGCCGGGGCCACGCGCATCGGGGCCAGCGCCAGCGTGGCCATCGTCAGCGGCAAGAAGAGCTAGGCCAAATATTGAAATGAGCGAAGCGGAGCTGCGGCAGAAGATCGTCGAGGCGGGCAGGCGCCTTCACGCCCGGTTTTTCGTCGCTTCCAATGACGGCAACATCAGCGCCCGGCTGAACGACCGGGAGTTCCTGATCACCCCCACCACGGTGAACAAGGGGGACATGAGCCCGGAGCAGCTCCTGAAAATCGACGCCGAGGGCAAGGTGCTCTCGGGCGCCCTGCGCCCCACCTCGGAGATGAAGATGCACCTGGCCGTGTTCCGCAAGCGGCCGGACGTTCAGGCCATCGTGCACGCCCACCCGCCGGCGGCCACCGGCTTCGCCGCCTGCCGCATCCGCCTGGACCAGGACGTGATCCTGCCCGAGGTGGTCTTCGGCCTGGGCCGCATCGGCTTCGCCGAGTACGGCACCCCGACCACCGAGGACGTTCCCCGGGCGGTGGAGAAGGAGATCCCGGAGTGCGAGGCGCTGCTGCTGGCCAACCATGGGGCCCTCACCGTCGGCCAGGACGTGCTGCAGGCCTTCTACCGTATGGAAGTGCTGGAGATGTACGCCCGCGTGCGGCTGGTCACCAAGATTTTAGGCGAGCCCAAGGCCCTGAGCGAAGCCCAGGTCCGGGAGCTGATGCAGGTCCGGGAGAAGCAGGGCTGGGGCCGCGGAGCAGGCGGGCAGGCGGACGCGCAGATCGTGGCCCTGGTCACCCAGGTGGTGCTCGAGGTGCTCAGAGCCCAGGGGCTCCCCGCGGTCGGGTCAACGCCTCGCTGAGCTCCCACAGCTCCTTGCGCAGCGCCGCCTGCTGGGCGTGCCGGGCCAGCACAGCCGGCCGGCGGCCGATGAAGAACCTGCCCGTCACCGCCTGCAGGCCGGGGTCCGAAGCCAGAAACACGCTGCTTCGAGCGGCCCGCTGCGGGCTGGCGCAGAACGGCCTCAGAATCAGCCGCCAGATCGGAGCGTAGTCCCGGAAGATCTCCGTGGCCGTCAGGCCCGGATGCAGGCAGTTGACGGTCACGCCGCTTCCGGCCAGGCGCTCGGCGAGCTCCAGGCTCTGCAGCAGCAGCGCCAGCTTGGATTGGGCGTAGGCGGCGAAGGCGTTGTATCCCCGTTCGAAGCTCAGGTCCTCGAAGCGGATCCGCCCCTGCCGGTAGGCCGCCGAGCCGACGTTGATGACCCGCGAGGGGGCGCCGGCCTTGAGCCGGTCGCGCAGCAGGCGGGTCAAAAGGAACGGGGCCAGGTGGTTGACGGCCAGGGTCTTTTCGATGCCGTCTTCGGTCAGCCGGCGGGCGGCGGAGAAAAGCCCGGCATTGTTGACCAGGACGTGCAGGCCAGCGAAGTGCTTCCGAACCTCCTCGGCCAGCCGGCGGACCTCCCGCTGGGAGGAAAGGTCGGCCACCAGCAGGTACAGGTTGCCGCTGCCCAGCGCCAGCTCGAGCTCCAGCAGGGCCCTCTCCCCGCGCTCGCGGGTTCGGCAGACCATGATGACCTTGGCCCCCAGGCGGGCCAGCTGGCCGGCGGTCGCCTTGCCGATGCCGGTGCTGGCCCCGGTGACCAGGCAGGTCTTGCCGCTCAGGGGCTGCTCCAGGGTCGGGGAGGAGATGGGACTGCGGTTGGCCATAGCGAAAGGCGGTGAAAAGCTACCCGTAAAGGGCCGGGCTGTCAAGGAAGATTGAAATGCTTCAGCCGGCGGTATATTTTTATATTAATAGGTCTTGAGGCTATGCTCGGCGCCAAGGATGTGCAGCTGGCCCAGCTCGTGGACGCCCGCGATGCGACGCAGCTCTTCGCTGAGGTGGCGAGGATATTTTCGCTGAGCTACGGGCAGGAGTCCGCCGAGGAGCTGAAGCAGGCCTTCAGTGAAACCCGGCGCCTGTTCGAAGGGCGCTTCCCGGGCTACCGGGCCTGCAACTCCGAGTACCACGACCTGCGCCACACCCTGAGCGTGGCGCTGGCCGCATCGCGCCTGGCCGACGGCTACAATCTGAGGCGTTCCCCGCTTCCGCGGGAGCTGGCCCTGGATCTGCTGCGGGCCGCCTTCCTGCACGACAGCGGCTACATCCAGGAGAGCTGGGACACCGAGGGCACGGGAGCCAAGTACTCGCCTCGGCACGAGGAGCGCGGCATCGCCTTCCTGCGGCGCCACCACCGGGCCTTCGGCATCCCCGCCGGGTCCTTGGAGCGCCTGGCCCGCTTCATCCGCAGCACGAATTTAAGAGAAGTCTTCTCCGAGATCCCCTTCGCGGGAGAGGCGGAGCGCGATGCCGGCGCCATCCTGGGCACGGCCGACCTGATCGGCCAGATGAGCGACCGGGACTACCTGGAAAGGCTGCTGTTCCTGTATTACGAGTTCCGGGAGGCGGGGGTGCCGGGATTCCAGACCGAGTTCGACGTGCTGCGCAAGACCGGCGATTTCTACGCCCTGACCCGGCGGCGCCTCAAGGACAGCTACCTGAGCCTGTACTCTCTGGCCAGGATCCATTTCCGGCAGCGCCACGGGGTGGACGCCAACCTGTACCTGATCGCCATCAGCAGGCAGATGGGCTATCTGCGCCGGATCATCCGCGACCAGAGCAGCAATTTCCGGGCCAAGCTGAAGCGGGGAGACCGCGAACGGCGGGAGCAGCTCAGCCAGCGTCCCCGCTCCGGCCGAGCAAGCCGCGAAGCTTCTCGATCGTGAGCGGTGCCGAGCCCTCGTAGTGGTTGTTTACATTCAGGTAGACCTCGAAGCCCTGCCCGAGCAGGCGGCCGATCAGGCCTGCGATCCGCTCCAGCTCCGCGTCCCGTGCGGCCACGATCCGGTCCCAGCGCCCGCCGCTCCTGGCCTCCATGCCCTGCCGGTCCGGGCCGTGCAGCCGCACGAGCACCGGGGCGGGGCCGCGCAGGCGCTCGCCCCAGGCCTGGAAGGTCTCGGTGATATCGGGCAGGTAGTAGCCCTGCAGGAAGCAGTGCCCGAGGCCGAGCTCGGCCAGCAGATCGAAGTAGGGGGCGTCCAGCCAGCGGGGATTGCGCAGCTCGATGACGCAGGGCTCGGAGCCCGAGCGCTTGCGGAAGAAGCCCGCCAACCGCTCCAGGAAGGCAGCCTGGGAGGGCATCTTCTGCCGGTTCAGATACTCGAACTGGAAGATCAGCGCGCCCAGCCGGTCGCGGAGCGCCTCGATGCGGCGCAGGAACTCATCGTACAGCTCCAGGGACAGGAAGCCCGGATTGGCTTCCAGCGGCCCTGACCGGCCCTTGCGGTAATGGTGGGTCAGGGTGATGCTGTTGGGCGCCTTGACCGTGAAGCGGAAATCCGGGGGCACCGACCGGCGGTACTCTTCGGCCTGGGCCGGCTCGGGAAGCCTGGGCTGGGGCGATTCGAACAGCGACCAGAACCACTGATCGATTTCCACGGTGCCGTAGCGCCCGGCGTACTGCTCCAGGTAGCTTTTCGGGCTCCCCCGTTCGTAGACCAGGCCCTCCCAGGAGTCGTACTTCCAGCTGGAGGTGCCGATCCGCAGCCTGCCTTTCCGCTTGCCCATCAATCCTCCACGGTGCGGGTGGCCACCAGGTCCACGCCGGTGGCCTGAAAGTCGGCCAGCAGCACCTGGCCCCGGCGTACCGGCGGGGCCAGGTGCAGGCGGTGCGCCTCGGCCAGCAGGGCCCCGATGTGCTCCCGGCTCAGGGGCCTGCTGGTCTTGGCCGGCAGGCGGCGCAGCGCTGAGCCTGAAAGGCGCACCGTGGTGGTCACCACGCGCTTGGGCGCCAGCAGCTCCTCCCTCCCGTAGGTGTCCCCTTTGGCGCACTGGTTGCCGCTGACGCGGATCTCCCCGCCCTCCTCGAGGCGCACGGTGAGGCGGCAGCCCACGGGGCAGGCGATGCACACCAGCTCGCGTTCGCTCACGTGATGCTCACCTCCAGGGTGTTCTCCCTCGAGGGGGAGACCCCGGCCAGCTCCTTGGGGCTGAGGGTGAAGCTCAGCATCTCCGAGGGCTGCACGTGGGCCAGCCGTCGCTCCAGGACGCTCTCACCGTCGAGGCGCACGGTGAGCCGGGCCTGGTTGGCCACGATCAGGGGACGCAGGTAGAAGCGGTTCTCCCGCTCCGGAAAGTAGCGGTTGGGCACCGCGTATTTCACGTTGGCTCCGGGCTGGAGGCGGTACTGCCGGAGCTCGTAGCGCCCGCGCAGGTATTCGGCCGCGAACGCCGCGCAGCGCTCGGACTCTTCGGTGACGTAGTCCACCAGGTCGTGCACGTGCAGCACGTTCCCGCAGGCGAACACCCCGGGCACCGTGGTCTGCAGGCCGGCGTCCACCAGCGGGCCGCCGGTCTCGGGGTTCAGGGCCACCCCGAACTTCTTGGACAGCTCGTTGTCCGGCACCAGCCCTACGCTTAAAAGCACCGTGTCGCAGTCCAGCCGGAAGCCCTCCTGGATCTGGGCGATCCCCTCCCGGACAGGGCTCACCTCCACCGCCTCCACCCGGTCCCGGCCGATGATCCTGCTGACCACGTGGGACAGGTGCAGGGGGATGTCGAAATCGTTCAGGCACTGCACGATGTTGCGGGTCAGCCCGGAGGGGTAGGACTGGATCTCCACCACGCCCAGCACCTGGGCCCCGCTCCAGGTGAGACGGCGGGCCATGATCAGTCCGATGTCCCCGGAGCCGACGATGACCGCCCGCTTTCCGGGCAGGTAGCCGTCGATGTTGATCAGGCGCTGGGCCAGGCCGGCGGTGAACACCCCGGCCGGGCGGCTGCCGGGGATGCCGATGTTGCCGCGGTTGCGCTCCCGGCAGCCCATGGCCAGCACCGCCGCCCGCGCCGCCAGGCGCAGGATCCCGTAGCGGCGCGAGTAGCCGTAGACCACGATGGGTTCCTGGCCGCTTCCGCCGCCGCCCGCCGTGACCTCCTGGGCCGTGGTGTCGAGGTACACGTCCAGGCCGGATGAGCCCCGGACCCGCTCGATGAAGCGCTCGGCGTACTCCGGCCCGGTCAGGTCCTCCCGGAACACATGCAGCCCGAAGCCGGAGTGGATGCACTGGTTGAGCACCCCGCCCAGCTCCTGCTCCCGCTCCAGCAGGGCCACGCTGAAGCCTTCCGAGGCGATGCGGGCCGCGGCGGCCAGGCCCGCCGAGCCGCCTCCGAAGACCACCGCGTCGTAGCGCTTCTCGGTCACAGCCCGCTCCGCAAAAGCTCGCTGCCCGGGCCGCGCTTGCTCAGCCGCTCGATGGGCAGCCCGGTCTCCCGGGCCAGCAGGCGCAGGATGCGGTAGGTGCAGAACCCGCCCTGGCAGCGGCCCATCTGGGCCCGGGTGTAGAACTTAATGCCGTCCAGGGTTTGGTGCCCGGCCCGGATGGCGGCCACGATCTCCGCCTCGGAAACGCTTTCGCAGCGGCAGACCACCTCGGCATAGGCCGGGTCCTTCCGGGCCAGCTCCTCCACCTGGAAGGGCGCCAGCTCGCGGATGCGCGGCAGCGGGCTCAGGAAGGGGTTCCAGTCCGCTTTCTCCACCAGCTCCAGCCCGGCCTTCTTCAATAGATCCTTGACGTACTCGGCCACGGCCGGAGAGGCGGTCAAGCCCGGGGACTGGATACCGGCCACCTGGATCAGGCGGGGAATTTTTGCGGAGGCCTCGATGTAGAAGTCGCCGCCCTTCAGGGTCGGCCTGAGGCCGGCGAAGGCGGTGATGATGTCCCGCTCCGAGAGGGCGGGCACCAGGCGGCGGGCGGCGGCGAATACCACTTCCAAGTTGCTCTGGCTGGTGGCCAGGTCCTCCTTGTCCTCGATCTCCACCGCCGTGGGGCCGACCATGCAGGTGCCTTCTACCGTCGGGATGACCAGGATGCCCTTGGACAGGCGGGTGGGCACCGGGAAGATCACCTTGCCGGGCAGGCCCCTGGCGTTGCGGTCCAGGATGAACTCTTCGCCCTTGCGGGGCACGATGGAGAAGCGCTCGGCGCCGAACAGCGCAGAGACCTCGTCGGCGTAAAGGCCGGCGCAGTTGACCGCGAATCGGGCCCGCACGGAGCCGCCGCCATCCGAGCCGAGGAGAAACCAGCGGCCCTGCCGCTGGACCCGCGTCACCTTGAATCCGGTGCGCAGCTCCAGCCCGTTGGCCTGGGCGTTTTCGATCAAGCTGAAAACGAAGCGGTACGGCTCGATCACCCCGCCGGCGGGGGCGTGCAGGCCGCCGACCACGTCCGGGTTCAGGCGCGGCTCCAGGGCCAGCATCCGGTCCCGGCCGGCCAGCTCGATGCCGATGGCCTGGTTGGCCAGCCCCTGGGCGTACAGCTTCTCCACGGCCTTCATCTCCTCCACGGAGAAGGCCGCCACCAGGATGCCGCAGCGCCGGAAGGGGAAGTGCAGCTCCCGCTGCAGGCGGTCGAACATCGTGTTGCCCGCGATCTCCAGGCGGGCCTTCAGGGTTTCCGGGCTGTGGTGGAAGCCCCCATGGATGATCCCGGAGTTGGCCTTGGACACTCCGAAGGAGACCTCGACCTCCTTCTCCAGCAGGACGGTCCGCAGCCGATAGGAGGAAAGCTGGCGGGCGATGGCCGCCCCGATCACCCCGGCGCCGATCACCGCCACATCGTAGGGTTCGCCGCCACGCCCCCGGTCCGGGGCTCCGCTGCTCTTGTCCATAGCTGCGTCTGGTGAACATTAACGCAGAACCCGCGGCTGCTCAATAGTTCGGGGGCCGGGTGGGGAAAATGCTAGAAAAACTGCATTTTGCGCTTGACGGCGAAAACAAGATGTGCTAAAATAATAGCATTCGGAGGTGGCAGGTGAGTCATCGGTTGCGTCATGGACTGAGCAAGCGGGAACGGCAGATCATGGAGGCGATCTACAGCAGGAAGAGCGCCGCCGCGGCGGAGGTGCGTAGCGCGATCCCCGATCCGCCGAGCTATTCCGCGGTGCGGGCTACGCTTGAGGTACTGGTGGACAAGGGGTTGCTGACGCATCGCCGGGAAGGCCGCCGCTACGTATACATCCCGACCATCTCCCCCGGCAGGGCCCGGCAGGCCGCCATCCGGCAGCTGCTGGAAACCTACTTCGGCGATTCCGTCGAAGCGGTGGTGGCGGCGCTGCTGAGGATGGATCGCAAGCGCCTCTCGGAAGCCGACTACCGCAGGCTCATCGAGCTGATCCAGGAGGCGGAGAAGGAGGGCAGGCCATGATCCTGGAGCGCCTGTTTCATCTGTCGAGCGCCGTGCTCGCGGTAACTCTGATGCGGGGGCTGGCCGTGCTCGCTGCCGCCTATGCCGTGACGGCGTTGGCCAGGAACCTCTCCAGCGAGGCCCGGCACATGATCTGGCTGGGAGTCATCGGCAGCTTCCTCCTGATTCCCCTGGCCTGGCTGCTGCTGCCGCCGCTGCGCATCGGGGCCGGGATCGCGGTGGAGCCGGCCTCGGTCTTCCGGCTGGCGGCCGCCCCCGTGCTCTCGCGCGGCGAATACGTGCGGCTGGTCGACCTGGCGCGGGAGCAGGCGATGCTGGCCCGGCAGTCGCCGATCCTGTACCTGCACGGCGTTCCCCTGGCTCTGGTATCGGCGTGGCTGGCCGGGATTCTGGCCCTGTCCGCGCGCCTGCTCCTCGCGCGGCGCAGGCTCCTGCGTCTGGTGGCCGAAGCGAGGGGGAACGGCCGGCTGGAGGCCCTGGCCGGCGAGCTGGCCGGGGACCTGTCGGTTCCCCGGAGGCTCTCCGTGTTGCTCAGCCCGCGCTGCAGCATTCCCTTCACCTTCGGCCTGCGACGGCCGATGATCCTGCTGCCGGAGGCTACTGTGGGGTGGCCGGCTGGCCGGCTGCGCTCCGCTCTCCTGCACGAGCTGATCCATGCCAAGCGCCGGGATGTCCTGGCCCAGTCGCTGGCCTACGCCGTCTGCCTGCTGTTTTGGTTCATCCCGCCGCTCTGGATGGCTTATGCCGCCATGCTGCGGGAGGCGGAAGCCTGCTGCGATCAGCAGGTGATCAACCGGGGGGTCCGGGTGCCGAAGTACGCCCGGGATATCGTGGATCTGGCCTGGAGCTGCGAAGGGCGCGTTCTGCTCCCCACCATTTCCACTGCGCTGGGAAGGAGGAGCCTGCTGAAGGATCGGATCAAAAGCATTCTGCGCCTGAGGCCGGGCCGGCCTCAGGCCGGAGTCCGGGGCACGGCCCGGGTGCTGCTGGTCTGCCTGGCCTGCCTGGTGCCGCTGCTGGCCGTGACCGGCAGCACCAAGACTTCGGAGGCAAAGCTGGAGGGGCCGCTTGTCGGCAGCTGGGTCAATCCGGAGTATGAAGGGCCCAAAGGCCTGGCGACGAAATCCGTCGTCTATCCGGATGGCAGACAACTGGACTACCAGAAGATCTCGGACACGGTGCCCACCTGGGAGTACCAGCTTGCGGTCGAGGAGAAGTGGACCGACTCGCAGGGCAACCGCTGGTATAAGGTCCGCTGGGCCGGCTGGTACTTCGGAGCCGTCAAACCAAGCTTTACCGAATGCGGGTGGAAGGGCTACACCGTGGTGCGGATCAATGCCGCCGGGACCGTGCGCGAGTCCGTAGGTGCCGAAGGGCGCTACCCGGAGGAGTTCAGTGCGGTCGGAGGC
>Ga0315280_10010785_pt1 | contig 11371 bp, 4 predicted proteins | sample YL17G06_40_MG_FD_203697 | JGI IMG/M metagenome (GOLD analysis project Ga0315280, IMG submission 203697) | Sediment microbial communities from Yellowstone Lake, YNP, Wyoming, USA - YL17G06_40 | ecosystem: Environmental > Aquatic > Freshwater > Lake > Sediment | place: USA: Wyoming | collected... | reverse complement strand
TGTGTCGATGTCGCCCAGGGTGATGATGAACAGGTCCTTGTTGGCGCCGTCCGCGATCCGGCAAGGCACCGGCCGGGGCCATTGCAGGCCTGCTTCCTTGGATTGGGTGGGCCGGGCCGATGACGGCATTCCCCAGAGAAGGACGCCGAGGGCCAGGACGCCCGAGATGACGATCCTCCGTTTTTTTGTTTTCATGGCGATCCTCTCTTTTTTCAATTTATTCCGGTTTTAGTTTGTTCTGTCTTCTTACTTTTTTTATCGATCTTGTTCCAGTCCGGGGGTTCGACGCCAAGAAGGTTGTGGACGAAGAAATCGTACCGCTTCCGCTCGCCATAAACACCGCCCGGGCCATGGCCCTGGCCAGGGAGCACAAGAAGATCAAACGTCTTGTTGGCCTTGATGAGCGCGTTGACCACCTGCATGGTCGATGCCGGGTCGACGTTCGTGTCCATCTCGCCCACGAACAGGAGGAGCTTCCCCTGGAGCCGGTAGGCGTTGTCTACATTCGACGAGGCGGCGTATTCAGGTCCCAGCGGCCAGCCCATCCACTGCTCGTTCCACCAGATCTTGTCCATGCGGTTGTCATGGCAGCCGCACGAGGACACGCTGGCCTTGTAGAATTCGGGGTGGAAAAGCACTGCTCCCAGGGCGTTCTGCCCTCCCGCGGAGTTCCCGTAAATGCCGACCCGGCTTATGTCGTAGTAAGGGTATTTGGCGGCGACGGCCTTGTGCCAGAGGATGCGGTCGGGGAAGCCGGCGTCGGCCAGGTTCTTCCAGCAGACATCGTGGAAGGCCTTGGACCGGTTGGAGGTGCCCATGCCGTCGATCTGAACAACGATGAAGCCAAGTTCGGCTAAGGACATCATCGGGTTATAGGACATGAAGGACTTCGGGACGAAGGAGTCCTGGGGCCCGGCGTAGATGTTCTCGACGACAGGGTACTTCTTAGACTTGTCGAAGTTCATGGGCCGGATGATAATCCCCCAGATGTCGGTCTGGCTGTCGCGGCCCTTGGCCGTAAACACCTCCGGCGCGCGCCAGCCGGCCTTGAGAAGGTCCTTGATGTCGGCCCGTTCGACTTCCATGAGGACCTTGCCGTCCGAGGCCTGCCGCAGAACGCAGACCGGCGCCTGGTCGGCGCGCGAATACGTGTCGACGAAATATTTCGTGTCGGCGGAATATGTGATTTGGTGGTTCACGTCGCCGTCGGTCAGGGCCATAAGGTCGGTTCCGTCGAAGTTGATCCGGTAGGCATAGACGAAGTACGGGTCTTTTCCAGGATACATCCCGCTGGCCCGAAACCAGATCTGGCGTTTCTCTTCGTCGACCTTGTCGACTCCGCGCACGACCCCGGGGCCCTTGGTGATCTGGTTCTTGACCGCCCCCGTGACGCCGTCGTAGAGATAGAGGTGGTTCCAGCCGTCCCTCTCGGACATCCAGATGATCTCCTTCCCATCCGCGATGTCGTAGCGGTATTTCTTGCCGGAATAGCAGAAGAAAGTCTTCGGCTCCTCGCTGATCAGGGCCCGTGCCTTCCCGGTTGCGGGGTCGACCTCGATGATCCTGTAGACCTGGTGCCCGCGCTGGTTGTACTCGAAGGTAAGGGCCCGGCTGTCCTTCCACCAGACGAGATCCGACATCTCATAGGCGTTGGGGAAGAGGCCGTTTTCGATGTCGATCTGCTTCCTCGCCTCGATGTCGAAGATGACGGGCTGCTGGATGTCAAGCGTGTCGCCGGGCTTGGCGTAGACGATCGAGGAATATTTCGGCTGGAGCTGGTCTTCCGGAGAGGACTCGATGTACTGGACGATCCGCTTGTAGCCCGGCCGGACGCGGTAGGCTGCCAGCTTCTTGGAATCGGGCGACCAGGAGATAGAATGGAGGGTGTAATAGTTGCCTTCGCTCCCATCCCAGCTCAGGACGGACTCGTCCTTTTTATCCTTGTCCTTGGAATGCACGTAGACGTTGAAGTTCTTGATATAGGCTTCCCGTTTACCATCGGGAGAGGCCTTGGGCTCCTTGGACTCGGGGGCCTCGGGCTCCTCGCCGAACCAGAAGCGGCGCTCGGCGGGCCCAACCTTCACGCAGGTGTAGGTGGCGAGGTCGCACTTCCACTTGAAGGCGCCGGCATCGAACTCGATGGCCTTCTCGCCGTCGATGAAGTTGATGCTCCATATGGGCAGCTTTTCGGCCTTGTACTTCTCCCCGGAAGCGGCATTGAGGGCAGCGGTCAGTTTTTCGTGGTCGAAGGCCGGCCTTTTGGCAAGGCTTTCCGCGTCCACGAACATGAACTCGTAGCCGCCCGTGATCGACTTCCTGTACCAAAAGTGGTGGGTCTTGTCGATCCATGTCGCTCGATCGGCGACGTTAAGGGCAAGGTCCTGGAGCTTCTCCCTGAGGCCGTTGGCCCGTTCGTAGTCGGCCTGCTTTCCCTGGGCCGCCACAATAACGGGCAGCAAGACAAGGATCAGCAAGAATGCCGACGAAATGATGATAGCCCTGTGTTTCATGGAACCTCCTGAAAGGCAATCGTTCTGCGATCCATTTTTTAGATTATAGTCTGGTGGCCGGAAATAGACAATATGATATTTCAGATAGTAAGCATCTTTTTTCCCATGATGATTGAATAGCGGCTTTGAAAAGGGCTTGGCTCCCCGCTCCGATCGGCTCCGCCCCCATGTTTTTTAACAAGCCGTCCTCCTGGCGGCCGAAGAAGAGAGAAAAAAGACCTGAACGGTGAAAAGAAAATTCTTATCTATCCAAAAAGGGAGGGGTTTTGCCCCTCCCTTTCTGGTCTGAAGTATTTTTTCAGAAGGAGTAGCGGACAGAGAGCCGGACTGTTCTTGTCAGACTGGTGAAGCCCGTTACCTTCTTGTAGGTTCCGCTCATCTGATAAGTTCCCTTGTCGGTATTGTTATTCACGGGCATCCATGTTCCACCAGGGTTTTGATTGACATTGACATAATGATGACCAAGCAAATTGAAGACATCTACAAAAAGACCGATTCTGCCAAAATCTCCTAAGTTGAATGTCTTCTCCAGCCTTGCATCCAGGTTCTGCCGGACATTGTACCTTCGACTCCCTTGCAGCTCGAGCGGGACATAGTAAGTGTTCTGAGTATTGATATTGTTGGCTGCTGCCCAGCCCGCAGGGGGGACTACAGTCACACCTCTAGCCCATGGCGTTCCGCTGTAATACTGATAGTAGAAGGAGACAAGAATTCCATAGGGAATATTGAATGAGCCGAAAAGTTTGATGACCAATGGTCTGTCTTCGGATGTCCTGCCACCCCAATTGACAAACCAGTTGGCATCGTTTGCTATTCCGGTTGTCGCATGAATATCTCCATAGGAACCTTGTATATTGCCCCATGTCTTCGAATAGTTGATGGAGCCGCCCAGCTGCCAGCCTTTGGCCATGCGCTTTTCGAAGGTAAACTCGACACAAGAGTACTTTCTGAAAGCTTCGGGAACATTTTGAACCTGAAAAATCCAACTCGTGGGAGCATCGTTGCTCAAAAACCACATATCGACCTTGGTGGCCGGAAAATCTGTCCCAACTTTAGGAACTGTCGTTGAGAACGGTATCCAGTACTTACTGCCGGGCGATTGAAAAGGATTATACCAGTATTCTCCTGTGTCGACATCATAAAGGACATCATCAATGATATTTTTCTTATGCTTGTAAATGAAATTCAATCCGACTTTGAGGTTTTTGAAGAGCTCGTGCTCAATACCAGCAACGAATTGATGATCATAAGGAGATTTTATGTCTTTGCCAATTCCTTTTGTCCAGTTTTCTCTCAACATTTCTACAGGGTTGCCCCAATCCCAGAACATTTCGTACGTATCGATAGGGGGAGCATCAGGCTTTCTGTTTTCGTTGGTGTCCCACCAGCCGAAATAGTAAGAATGGAACCGAAGAGGATGGATCCTTTCGAAAATGGAAACCCAGATATTATCGCTGTATATTCCATAATGAAGCTTGACAGCCGTCTTGCCATTGCCGAAGACGTCGTAGGTCAGCCCAATCCTTGGAGTCAGTATTTGCCATTTGATGATGTCATCCACACCTTCCATTCTGAATTCGTCATAGGGATTGAAGCCAATAACTGGCTTTATGTAGGTTTCTCCGAGTTTATAGGAAATGCCGCCACTTCGATTCTTGTAAACATCGGGAAGCCAGCCAGAGACGCGATCGAATCGAGCACCAATATTGATGGTCAGCCTGTTCTTGATGGTAAAAGAATCCTGGAGATAGAATCCTAGCCTCAGAAAATTGCCTTGAGCCATGTTTGCTGTTCTTTCTGTTCCAAAGACAGCCTCGCCTATGAAGCCATCTCCCCAGATATCAGTACCGTATAGCGTCTTGTAATAGTAAGGGCTGCCATTGTACCAGGGCCATTCGATCGGCTCATTTTTCCATGTCGACCAGGAATCAGCTCCGGTTTGAACCTCAACTCCGGCCTTAAATTCATGATCACCGCCAGCGAAGTTATCCATGAAGCGGGTTAGATGGGCAGAGAATTGCGTTGATGGCCTTCCTGTCCATTCGTTGGGACGATACCCTGTTCCAAAATAATAGCCTGTATAGCCATCCCACATATAGGGAACATCGGTCAGTTCCGGACGAGTCAAAAGAAGCATGGCATCGACATTGGTATATCCACCTCTTAACTCTAAGTACGTATTTTGATCGATAACCCAGGTAAAAACTCCGGTTGAAGCGTAGTTGGCCCAGGGGTCATCATGGTAGGTGCCGTCGAAGGGCATCCACCAGCCCGAAGCTCGAGTATTTGCAAAGGCTTTACGAGCGTTTCCCATCAGCGAGAGCTTTAGGTTTTTTGCGATCTGAAAAGTCAGTTTTAGAAAGGCATTCCAGTTGTAAGCTTTTCGATCAAAAGTGTCGTAAAATGTCCCATCATAAGGGGAGGTGAAGGGGATGAAATCAGAGTTATATACATTGCGGCCATAACGGCCATCCATGTAAAACCACAGCCTGTCTTTCAAGATTGGACCGCCAAAACCTCCGGTTAACTCATAATCATAGACAGGGGCAGTAGGCTTTTTAAGCCCCAAAGCAGAGAGTTCAACTTGAGGCAACACGGCTTTTGTCATGTCCTTATTCGTATAATAAGCCTGAAGCGTGCCTGAATATCTATTTCCACCCGATTTGGTGATGACATTGACGAATCCTCCGGTTGTCGTTCCTATTTCGGCGGGGTAACCTCCTGTAATGACTTCCACCTCGTCCATCAGATTGAAATCAAGGGGGATATTCAATTGCTGCTGACAGGGATCATTGGCGTTGAGACCATCAATTTGGTAGGTGTTGCCAGCTGCAGTTCCACCCTTAACATTTGTAGAATCAACTGTACCCGGCGTTAAGGTAATAATAGCCCCCAGGTTGCGGCCGATGGGCAGGTTCTGAATCAGATCGGATTTGAACAACTGCTGTGTCTTGGAAGCTTTGACATCGACTATAGGAGACATCCCAACAACCGTGACTTCTTCCTCAATAGTCGCTGGAGCCATCTTAATATTGATGGTCACTGTCAGACCAAGCCTGACATCAACTTTTTCCTGTTTTACTGTCTTGAATCCCTGGAGTTCAGCCACTAACATATATTCTCCGGGTGGAAGAAGTAGAATTCTAAATGTTCCGGCCTCTCTTGTCACATCTGTGGCCTTCCCCATTAAAGCCGGACCGGTGACGGTTATAGCGACTCCTGGAAGTGGATTCCCTTCTTCGTCGGTAATAATACCCTTTATCGAGCCGGTTTGCCTGCTTGAGATCTGAGCATTCAGTACGTAAAAAGAAGAAAGAAACAAAATTACTAATGAAAAAACTTTTAACTTTCTCATCTCTTCTCCTTTCTTTAAATTTTAAAGCCCATTCCTTTTTACCCTAGCTTAAAAAAATTCCTTTTCTTTTTATTATCACCCCCTTTATCAGGATTTCCATCTTTAACCTGTTATGAAAAAAATATGGAGAGCGAAATCTTGTGCTTTATCTCTTTTCTATCATATCAGAAATATAACATATTATATTTCTTCAAAAGTTAATGCAAATTTTATGCCAAATTCTTCTTAATTATACTTTTCACTATTTTATTCATTTTCAATGAGTTATGAAGCTAAGTCCTCTGCTCTGGAAACAGAAGTATGCTTTTTTGTCCAAATAAATGGATTTCAATTCAAATTATTGAATTGGTCGGCCTTTAGCTGTGGATCAACGTTTGCCGGATTTTGTCTCGCAGATTTGGATTAAAGACTCCAAATTCTTCCTATCTTCCGGGGAAAGCGAATGAAGGTATTTTTTATAATATTCATTCAAAAAGCGGAGTGCTCTCGCATAGTCTGTTTTATCCATATAAGCCAGTCCAAGGTCGTATAATACAGGGCCAAAATCAGGATTGAGAGCCAAGGCTTTTTCCCAACAAGAGATTGCCCCTTCCAAGTTTCCGGCCTGCCTGTAAGCCATTCCCAAGCCATTGTAAGGAAGAGGATACTGGGGGTCGAGCTCGATAGCCTTTTTAAAACTCTCGAGGGACTTCTGGAATATTTTTGAATCTCTTTTCCTCAAAGAGAGAGATAAATAAGCAGCACCCAGATTATTGTGCAAAGCCGGATATTTATTGTCCAAAGCTAGGGCTTTCTCATAGATTTCAATGGCTTTCTCCAAATCTCCTTTTCGCGAATAGGCAATTCCCAGTTCATTCAATAGTTGAGGGTCACTCTCTACTTGAAAATAACTTTTTTCATTAAAAACTCTGACGGCTTCATCAAAAAGGCCGGCTCTAACCAAAAGGCCCACATAATTGAAGAAAAGCTCGTAGCTCGAGGGAATGTTTTCCTTTCCTGACTTTAAGACTTCAAGAGCATCTTTTGTTCTTCCCTCTGATTCATAGAGAATGGCAAGATTGTAGTAAGCGCTGTCAAGCGATCTTTTATCCTCCATGACTTTCTTGAGAAGCTCGATTCCTTCTTGAGCTTTCCCTTTCTGATAGAGTTCCATGGCCTGAATAGCCTTGTTGTTATAGGGAAGGAAAGCTTTGACATCGTCTTCAGGATCAAATTTTTCTTTTTTAGAGATTTGATAACTTGAGATATAGCCCAGACTCCTCAATTTCTCCAAGGATTCTCTATCCATTTTCTGCTCAGCTCGATCAGCTTCCGGAGAGGACAGGCTTTTGATAACTTGTTTGAGTTTTTCTCTTTGGCTCTCTACTTTTTTTCTATCGGCCAGGTTTTGGAGTTCATTAAAATCCTTGTTCATGTCATAAATTTCTGGAATTGGGGAGTCGATAAACTTTTCCTTCTCCAGCACAAATCCTCTTATGGGAGCCCATCCACGGCTGTAATAGGGATAAAGGGATTCAAAATAAATGGGCCTTTTGGGACCCCTACCTCCCTTTATCAGAGAGAAGAGAGAAGTCCCCTGAAGAAAGGGTGGCTTCTCAATCTTCAAAATATCGCAGACCGTTGGAAAAATATCGATGTGGCTGACAGGATGAGACACTTGAGTCTGTGTGGAACCAGGAAATCTCACAATGAGAGGGACCCAGAGAGTGCTGTTATATGCTAAAAAGCCATGGGTCATCTCCTCATGTTGGCCCAATGACTCACCATGATCGCCAGTGAAGATGATCAGAGTTTTGTTGAATAAATCGTTATCTTTCATATAATTCAGGAGCTTTGCCAAAGCGAAATCGACGTAAGCAACTTCACCGTCATAGAGATTTTTTTCATATTGGCTTTTGAAAGGCTGGGGTGGATCATAAGGGTCATGAGGGTCGAAGCAATGGATCCAAAGAAACCAGGGAGAGCTTTGAATTTTCAGCCAACTGAGAGCCTTTTCCACGACTTCTTCCGCCTTTCTTTCCAACGCTGTAATTTTCCGACTGTGGGAGCGCTCATAATTATCGTCATAAACATCAAATCCCTGGCCAAGCCCGAATCTTGAATCAAGGAGATAGGCACCGACAAAGGCCCCCGTTGAGTAGCCACATTTCTTTAAGTGCTCGGCGAGAGTTAAAAATTCCTCCCTGACGATAAATCTATAGTTGTCATGAACACCATGGAAAAGGGGAGTCAATCCTAAAAGAATATTTGTATGGGAAGGCAGAGTTAGTGGAGTATGGGCAAAAGCCCTGGTGAACAACACGCCTTTTTCAGCCAAGCTGTCGATGTTGGGCGTTTTAAGGTCGGGGCTCTGATAGCAGCTCAGACGGTCTGGCCTCAGGGTGTCTATGGTGATGAGAAGGACATTCAGCTGAGAGCTCTTCGTCTTTTCTTGGGCTTCTGAAGAAAGATGGAGAAAAAAAAATAAAGAGAAGAAACAAATAAAGATGTGCATCAGATTATCATGTTGCCTATCTCTTCAACAATAACGAGGCTTTGGCATAATATTTATTGACGTACTTTTCCTGAACTTTGAAGGACCAGTGTACATCCCGAATAAAATTGATGGCTTCCTGTTTTTTATTCTGTCTGATTAAGTCGATCAGCTTGCGATGTTCTCCAATCGACGTCTCTTCCCACTCTTTGACAAACCCTTCCTGGCGCGGAAAATCATACAATCTTTTTTTGAGCATGTTCACAATTCTCACTAAATCTTCATTACCGCATAAATTCAAATAGGTATTATGAAAATTCAGGTTCTTTTCATAATAAAGATCAAAATTGTCGTTCTCAATCGCCTTCTTCATCTCCTCATTCATCTTCTCCATGTATCTGATGTCTGAATCTTTGATATTCTCCAGCGCCGAAAGAAGAGCCGTGCTCTCCAGGGCACCGATAATTTCATAGTAGTTTTTAATATCCCGGATCGTCAGGACGTTGACCACCACTTTGCGCCGAGGAAGGATGGATACGAAACTCTCCATCTCGAGCTGAAGAAGCGCATCTCTCAAGGGCGTCTTGCTCACACCCAGTTTCCTTGAAGTCTCTTCCATATCAATGGTGGAGCCGGGCATAAGCTCCCCTCTACGCATCTGCTCTCGTAAATATTCGTAGACTTGTTCTTTTAAAGACTTGATGTTCAGGATAGGCTTATTTTCCATAATTAGACCACCTGTCAAAATTAGAAGATGTTAAGAATATGGAATATTAATTTTAAAGTCAATATTCAAGGGGCTCTATGACGAAAAGTGTGGTTATTGTTTTAGGCCAAGATAATGATCGACCAGTTGGTGGCCAGGCTGGTCCCTGTATGTTCTTGACCAAACCCACCCGCCCCCCTAGGTCTTCGAACACACAGGGACCAGCCTGGCCCCATCTATTATCGGAATTTTGTGCTCTTTTTTGTTTTACCCCACTTTTCATCATAGAGCCTATTCAAGGTTGACTTGGACAACCTCCCGGCTATAGCATTCTTCCGGAATTCCAAGATGTGCGATCCGAGCTGAAAAGGAATTAAAATTCCCGCTGGCGCAAAACGAAATTCGCCAAAATTTGGATGCTGAAACAGAAACGGTCTATATAAATTTGGTGACACACATTCAATTTTCCAATTTCGTTTGAGATGAAAATTCGGGAATTGGTTATGTGTCACCGAATTATTTGGAGTTTCCCAGTACCTTAAGAATCCAGTTGATAATTAGTGTCGGCGATTTATTTCGGCCGCTTTGCCCCTGGCGCTGACACCGTGCATGTCGCCTTCGCCGTCTTCGCCGGATCGCTCTCCGACCGCGCCTCGAGCGTCACCTTCGCCGACGCGGCGCTCCCCGGAGTTCTTGTGACATAGACCGGCACTTTCTTCGATTCACCGAAATTCGCCGCCGCTAGCTCGTTCCGCAGCTGCGCCGTCCATCCCTGGCCCTCGACGGAAACCGACAAGCGATAAATGTCGCCATCAAGATACGCCGCTGCGTCCTGCGGATGCAGCGATGCGTCCATCGCCGCCGGCTCTCCCGTGTTTGTCAGCGTGAAGTTGCAGTCGGCAAACGGCGCCGGCATTTCCTGGGCGGGCGGCGGAGCGACCGCCACGCCTCGTGCCTGAGGGCCAGAACCGTCCAGCGACCGCACTCCGACCGTGTATGACAAGATCCAGTCTTGGTCTTTGTGGACGTCGATCACATAAAAATGCAGCCGGTTCGCGGCGTCCTCCCACTCGTACTGACTCCCAGAGTTCAGTCCCGCATGGAAAAGAGCATCGTTCAACTGCCGGTAGTCAGCGATCGTGCGCATCACGGGAGTGCCGTCCGGCCGTGTGAAGTCGATCATATTGATATCTTCCGGGTGGGCGTCGATCACCCAAGTGAAGCAGTTGTAGCCGCAGGAGGGGCCCTCTTCATTCTTGTTCTTGGCGAGCAGGACGCCGTTGTCTGGCGTGAAAGAGTCGTAGCCGATCCGTTGCACGACTTCGAGGGAGTAGAAGTTGAAGACCGAGTTCCCGGGGCAGAGAGGATCGGCCTTCATGTCACACGGAGGCGTCTTGTCCTGGGGCGCGGTTCCATCGAGAGTGACAGTGATGCCTGCCAGCCCGCCCGGCCCGGGTTCGACAGCCCGGGCGGTGATCGTCGCCACCGCCAAACCGGACCCGGCAAGACCGTTCCGGTTGAGCTTCAGGACTTTCGATGCGGGCACGAATTCATATTTAATCCTGTTGCGGAGCATGAACCCCGCCGGCATCGAGGCCCCCTCGGTCGCTGGCACGACCCAGCGCCTGTGCGGCCCGCCCGGCCCGTTGAAAGAGCCGCGGTCCATGATATCCCAGGGCCCGGAGCCGACTCTCCGGTACGGCATAACGTAGGGATTGTTGTTGTTGTCGCCGGTGTCGAAGGCGAAGTGGGCGATCTCGTGCGTAATCGTGCCTGAGTTCTCACCCTGACGGATCGACGAGAGGCCCCACTGCATCTGGCCGGCCTTCCAGGAGGTCCAGGGCACGTACCGAGTGACAAGCCACTTTGGCTTAGTCGGATCAGGATTGCCCCATTCGGCGGGAATGTCGTCCCCCGACTTGAACTTCATCTCTCCGAATTCCTGCCAGACGCCCGTCTCGTCGTAGCTGGCGTAGATCCGCATGACGATGTCGTACTTGGACGCGATATCCTGCCCGGCCGCCGCGCGCCAGAGCGCGTCGGCATCTGGTTCGAGCGTGCCGTCGCAGGTGAACCCGCTCGGGCACCCGCTTCGCTGGTTCCACTCATTGAGGCCGTACTGGAACAGGTTCTTCGGCATCTGGTACGGGCCGAACGCGTCGATCTTGGGGATGCCGATCTTGCCGCGCGACTGCTCCATCCAGTAACCATTGATCGTATGCCCGTGGTTGATCGGCCCCGGCGTGTTGTAGAAATCGGCGTAAAACTGCGGAACGTCCGCTCGCGGGATCGGATCGATCTGGGGGTTGCCAAAGAGATCCGACTTC
>Ga0315280_10010784_pt1 | contig 11373 bp, 17 predicted proteins | sample YL17G06_40_MG_FD_203697 | JGI IMG/M metagenome (GOLD analysis project Ga0315280, IMG submission 203697) | Sediment microbial communities from Yellowstone Lake, YNP, Wyoming, USA - YL17G06_40 | ecosystem: Environmental > Aquatic > Freshwater > Lake > Sediment | place: USA: Wyoming | collected... | reverse complement strand
GCCTCGTACCCGGTAACTCTCGTGGGAAGTGCGGCAAGACGAGCAATGGTAGCGCGCATATTCCTTATACTGATCTCGTTTGCAACACGGACCGCATCCTCAGAAAGCTCAGTCCTGGCGGCAAATACAAAATCAGAAAAAGTAAGTAACAATAATAGCGATATGAAAATCCACTTAAATCTTAAAATCTTCAACCCTATTACCCCCCAATCTATTTATCTTTACATTGAGTAAATTCTATGACATCAGACATCTTTGAACACATATCTTTATCCTTTTTAGAAATCATCCTAGCTTTTCGCTCTTCCTGAATTTTCTTTATGTTTTCAAAAAAAGTATGCAAATCATAATTTGACTGCTTAAAAAGTTCCTCACGTGCTTTGCGAACTTCCTCTACTATCGGGTCTCGCCACATAATTCTCGAATATACCTCTCAATCCTTTCAACAAATTTCTCTGCTTCTTCAACGCTCTGCCTTGCTCTTTCTTCATTTATCTCTATCTCGACCTCATAATCGCTATTGGATGTTGGAACTATTATATCGTTATTTGATTTTGATTCCTCCCCAGACTGATACCAGTTTTTGGACTGGATCTACCTTCTGATCCATAGGTGGAAAAGCGTATATCCCCTGCCCATCTATAACAAGGTCATCAAAGTATACCGGTCTATTTGCATCAAAAACTGCAAAGCCGATCTTGCCTTTATCAAATCCTTTTTTAGGGTCCGGCTCTCCTATACGACTTTTTATGACGCCATTATAATAAACTTTGGTAAAGATACCTTCAATTTCAAGCTTCATCTTGCAAGGCTTATTAATGTCAATGGGAAAAGCATCGCCTCTTATAGAGTCGAACTGGCCGTTTAAAAATCTGCCTACCTCCAGACTATCGCTATGCAGTCTGAAAACATATCCATTATCGTCATCTATCATTCGATACAATACTGCGGGAACCTCTTTTCCATCGGATTTTTTATCAAAACTGATAGTTACTTCAATTGTCCCATCCTTAAAATCCCAGGGGCTTTGAATTATAGTGCGGGGTATGCGCATATTAGGATCCGCCTTCAATTGCACGTATGCCCCCGCCTGCACAGCCCACTCACCAGATAACACCTTCCAACCATTATCGTTGCCATCCTCGAAATCATCCTTGCAAGGCCCAGCGTATACAAAAGACGATAGCAAGAATAGGCAACAACATGAGATCAGAGCCTCTCTCATGGCATACCCTCCTCAGCTCTTAGTATTGCTTTGCCTTTCCCCAGGTTGTCACCAATTTATTCCCGGGTTCAACTGCCAGCGGTGCATTTATAAACTTAAGATCAGCGAATCTGCTGGTGTTCTGCCAGGATTGGTCATCCACGTCATTTTTGCTCCAGATGAGCTTGTGATCCCTATCCCCGCCATCATCGTCATCATTGAAATGGATGTTGAATCCTATGATAAGACCATTACTTGGTTTTATTTCCCATTTATCATTTTTCAATGGGATAGCAGCTTCCAATGCCCAGCCGTCAGTAGACTTAACTACAGCCGCTCGAGTTCCGGTGGTAGCACCGTCACCGGTCCCGCCAATGTCAGGCTTTTCAATGTTCTTGAGGTCTATGTTGTCTGCTCCTATGGTGATCTGGGCATCATCCTTCTCATAAGTGGCTGTCCGGGCATGATTGGCGTCAATATATATTTCCACAGAGTCATCCTTCCACAAGTCGTTGCCCGTGGACTCGCCAGTCACAATCTTATCATCTGTAACTTTAAAAGCCACATATAACCATGTGCTATCCGCGACAGCAGCAAAGGAGCAAGTCGCATCCTTACCATCAGGAGCTGGCTGTGTTCCCTCGTCATTTTTTATAGTGTGCCACGGCGCATATTGCCACGGCTGATCGTTCAGGTTACCATCCAGCTTTACAGTATTAGGAAAGGCGCATTCATAAACTTCACCGAACTTACCACCGCTAAGCTTGCCATCTTTGCTAGGTGTCACATCGCCAGCATACGAAACGGTAATAAAAATAAAAACGGAAATACTCAATACGGTAAAAACAGAATAAGCTTTTTTCATCTCCATCCCTATCCTTTCGTACACTTTTATAACTTGTGCTGATTTTTAAGAATCGTTAGTAAGTTGCCTTTCTGTAGTTGCCAATTTACTAAGCATGTGTTTTGACGACCTATAAATCGGACAACTACAAAAAGAACCAGCGCAAGTTGTGACATTTATTTAATACTACCCCATGTGGTAGCCAGTTTTCCAGATGGCTGAACAGCAGTTAAGAGAGCAATGAAAGTGAGATCACCAAATCTAGCGGGGTTATTCCACGACGCGTCATCCGTGTCCCGATCGCTCCAGATGAGTTTGTGATCTCTGCCAGTACCATCATCATCGTCATTGAAGTGGACATTAAACCCAATCACCTTTCCAACTGCTGGCTTTATATCCCACTTGGTACACTTTAATGGAATGGCAGACTCCACAATCCATCCACCGGTTTTCTTAACCACAGCCGCTTGCACGCCAATATCCGCTGCGCCAGTGCTACCCGTTATCTTTGGCTTCTGGATGTTTCCGCCGATACTTGCAGCGCCTATTGTAATCTGAGCATCATCATCTTCGTAAGTTTCCGTTCGGGCATGGTTAGCATCAATGTAAACCTCTACCGAATCATCTTGCCAGTCATCTGTCTCCCCGGATATAATCACATCATCGGTTACATCTATAGCTACGTATAGCCATTTGTCATCGGCAAGGACAGCGAATTTTAAAGATGCATCGGCATCACTAGGAGCAGGACCTGTTCCTTTATCATGTGGGACGAGGATAAACTCAGCACCACCCCATTCATTTAAATTGCCATCAAGTGTAACCTTAGCAGGAAATTGGGCATTGTAATTGGTTCCGGCAAAAGCAACAGTTACTACAAAAAACGTCAAAACTAAAGCCAAAAAAACTGAATATCTCTTCATTTTTTGCTCCTCTCCTGATTTGACACTGTCAAATTTAAGTCCAAATTTGGACATGAGCCATTAATAGGGAAGGTTCTAAGTTCCCCTCCACCTTAATCGGTCTTGATTGCCCACTATTATTGGCTTTTTGATGCGAGTTTCATTTTATTTCTAACAATGTCATCCTATATATTCTTGAACCAAAAAATCGTATCTGATAATTCAGAAAATTTCACCTTCTCTACATCACCTCCAAGGGCAGTCGGGACATCCTGATCTGATGAGCATCACTATGGATTTCGATTCCCAGCAAAGTCATCTGGTAGTATATTGAATAAGAATAGCCAGCCATGAGGCCACCTCACTCCCGCAGTCCTACGAAGCTGAAAAAAGGCATTAGCAAACAACGTGCCACCTACAGAATCACTTCCTGTTTGAACCTTATCTTACCAGAAACCTGGGTTATTTTTCATCGCTTTTTCAGCCGATTTCTCCAGTATTTACAATTACATCCGCAATCACCAGTTTCAGTTCCACCTTTTCAGATGGTGTGTAGGTGAATTCTCGAAATGGAGAACACAAATCAGCGTATTTACTGCATTCCTATGATTTCTGCCGAAACTCATAAATAAAGCGGTTTTCGCTGAATGTAAAACAGCGTAATATGATCTCGAAACACAATCTGCAAATAAATCATTTTCCAGCAAAATCTTTGCGGCAAGAAGAGATTCTCTTGCTCGCTCTAACTCTTTAATAGCATATTCAGGAATTTCCTTCATATTGCTACCCCGTCTCTTATAACATTTTTTACGAAAGGATAATCCTTCTCATATAGTCGTTTATAATCCTCTTTTCCAATAACTTTTGGAGATACAATTACATCATCCTCAAGGAATATATTATTAGCTATGCGACAAACAACATCACTTAAACGCCAATTTCCAGAATTTGTTATCACCAAAACATCAACATCAGAATCTTCTCTGGCGTCCCCACGTGCCTTTGAACCAAATAGAGTTAGCTCTACAAGCTCGTCACCGAGTGCCTTTGCAACGGCTTCTTTGAACTTTTTCAACGCTAACTGGTCTTTTTCGGTTAATCCTGAAGATGGCATATTCTTTCCCTTTAAATTTGTATTAACCATTATACTATACGAGAAAATAGCATGTCAATATTAAATCACCAAAGAATACGAAAATTTGAAGATTATCTAAAATTACCACATCTTAGCCATCTCCTGATATAAAGCGATCTGACTGGTATGACGAGGGATGATTATGCGAATGGATTTTCGCTTTTTTCTGGAATCTATTACGGATACCGAAGTCTCTAGCACATTTGCCATTGTCATGGATCGTGACTCGTAGTAAAACCAAATTTTATCAGTATTGTAAGGTCCTAAATAAAACTCCTGCCCTTTACAAAAATGCTTGTATTCCGGAAGATCAAGTTTATGCTTGTTCTCACCCTTGAGATCATCCATGCAGATAGCTTCAGGATGTTCCCTTGCAGAATATCCGCTCAACTTGCTGTTAATGATGTGGAGCCCGGAAGTGGACTTGTTTGTAAGCTCAACGGAAACTATTATTCCTGTGCGCCTGGTGTCTTCACGTGTGGCGAACCACGTACCTTCCGTGATCAACTGCATTTCCAGCTCTGGAATCGCTTTCGTTCGATTATACAAAATATATAACCCAATTGCAATACTTATAGCAAAAACAGCAATTACGAAAGCTTCAGAACCAACAATACTCGATACGAGTTTTTTTATATCACCAAGACTATCCTCTTCCTTACCTTTGAATACAGGCGTTTGAAGAAAGCATAGAGTATAGAACACAGACGTTTTTAACTTGCTAAACATAAAATCTCCAATCAGAATAGTGACGGGTTTAAGGAAAATAATTGTCATATTCTCAGGATAACCAATTCTCTAACTTTAAATCGGGTATTCGCTCAAAATGAGTAGTATTATTTGTTACAAGTATTCCATTATTGGCGATGACAATACTCGCTATTAGTAGATCAGCGTCATTAATGAGTTTGCCAAACTTTTTTAAGCGTGTTTTGGTTTCACCAAAGATTCTGGCAACTTCGGATGTTGTCTGAATAATACCAATCATACTGAACAAATCGTCTAATGCTGACATGTTGTCGTCTTTTTTCTGTGAATTGTATGCGCCAAAATATAATTCACAGGCTGTAATGATAGTTACAAACACATTCTCTATGCCTTGTTTTTCAATTATCATTTCAATACTGCGGTTACCTTTTAGCCAGAAAACGCATATATCTGTATCCAGAATATACATCACAACTTTACCTCTTGAATACTGAAATTCTCTCTTTGCTTATATATTTGCTCTACAATTTCTTCTGCACTGCGATCATCTTTCCATATCCCGCAGAAATGCTTTAATTCTATTTTTTTAGCCTTCTCAATGGGTCTAACAAAAGTTATAATTACTTCAAAATTTTCATTACTTTCCAGATTAATTGGCTCCTTAGGAATTATTTTTTCTCCGTCGTATATTCCTTTTATTGATAGCATAGATAATGTCTCCTTTATTTCACAACACTATGTTTGTATATTACTCATAATCGAGTGTATAAGGTATTAGATAGTAAAAATTGTCACGGAAAAGTAGATTTTCGTTTTTCATCAGATAAATAATAGACCTTAGATCGTTCAGGAAAGATGTATTTTCCAAAGCCAGCCTGCGCCATAATGGCTCTTGCATCGGGAGTTCTATAATTTCTGGATTTTTATCTTTTATTTTTGCTTTTTCTTTTGCTATGGACATCGCTAACTGCAACCCGCCTAGCCTATCCACAAGCCCGTTTTCTTTAGCCTGCCTGCCTGTCCAGACTCTCCCCTGGGCTATTGCCTCAACGGCTTCTTCCTTCATTTTTCTGCTATCGGCAACCTTGCTGACAAAACTCTGATAAAGCTCTTGCATCTGCCGTTGAACTATCTCTTTTTGCTCATCTGTGAAACCGTCATAATTGGTATAAATATCAGAATTCTTGCCTCTTTTGATTATTTCCTTATTTATGCCGAGTTTATCGTAGAGACCATGCAGATCGAACTTTCCGGTAATAATTCCTATTGATCCTGTTATCGTACCGGGTTCAGCTACTATGGTATCCGCAGGACATGCGATGTAGTATCCTCCGGAAGCGGCAGTGTCCCCCATTGATACAATAAACGGCTTTTTACCTTTCGTAAGCGTAACCTCTCGCCAGATAAGGTCAGAGGCAAAGACTGACCCACCACCGGAGTCTATTCTCAGCACGATGGCTTTGATTGAATCATCTAATCGGGCTTCTTTGATTGTCTCAGTGATGGTGTCTGATCCCATTATTGACGGAGTAATGCTGCGTCCGGGGAGCATCATACCACTGGCGTAGATAACTGCTACTCTGGGCTTTTCTCGCCAGTCGTAACGATAAAATTTTCGACTACCATATTCTTCAGAGGAGATTTTATCCACTCTTTTTCCTACAACTTGTTTTGTGAAATCATCAAGCTGGTCTGAATAAATCAGATCGTCCACCAGATCAGCTTTTTTAGCCTCGCTAGGGGTATAAGGTCCGTTATCAATCCATTCCTGAACTTTGCTTGCAGGAACTTTACGGCTTTCTGCAATCCCGCTGACCATCTGATCATTCAGAGCGTCAAGCATCAAATTGAGTGATTCCCTGTGAGCATCGGACATACTTTCGTCAGTCAGCATCTCTGACGCAGACTTGTATTTCCCAATATGGTAAAGATCGGCTTTTATTCCCAGCTTATCGAGGAGACCTTTGTAGGAAGTTACTTCCGATCTGAGTCCATACAATGATAGAGTTCCAGCCGGGTTGAGATATATTTTATCGCATGCGGAGGCAACATAGTATTCCTTATTGTCGGCTATTTCCATGTAGCAAAGAGCTTTTTTTCCGGAGGATTTGAAATCTGATATGGCATCCCTCATTTCCTGTGCAACTCCCATGCTGTAATTGCCGAGATTGGATTTTAATATTATGCCGTCAATTGTTCTATCCTTTTTGGCTTTCATGATCAGATTTGTATCCGTTGTGTCCATCTCTAAGACGTATTTGCCTGTCTGGAATCGGGAGCGATACGTCTCACTGGACAACCGGGCATATATCCCGCCGCCGTCACCTTTACGGTTTTCATCAAAGCGACGGTACGTTCCGAGCCCAAACTGCGAGAAACCGATGCCGATGCTTACTTCAAAGCTGTGATCTTTATTGTAGCTACCTCTTAGTAACATTCCGTCAATGGGTTCAAGGTCTAATGCGAGGTTATAATCGGAATTTTTCAGGCTTTTTCCTTCCTGAAGACTACTGTTCAAAGATAAAGTTATACGATTTGTATAAGGTCTGATGGCGAGTGAAACGTCATAAGTGCGGTCGGTACGGACACCATTGAACGATGGGTGATTCAGATTTCGAGTGACCAGACCAAATGACAGGCTGTTGGATGGGCGACAAAGCAACCCTATATCCCACGAGGAAAGGCTGTCGTAATTTTTGTCTTTTGAATTAAACCACGAATATTTCGTTCCAAGATATATCCCATTGGAGAGTTTTACGCCTTCGGAAAGGGTGTATTTTGTGAACGCCATTTTTTGATCTACAAATTCTGCACCGAATCCGGCGCCTTCTGTGGATATGAAGAATGCGTTATCTCCACCAGTTTCGCCTGAAAGGGTATGGAAATAACTGGCATTTATGCCTTTGCTGACTCCTAATCCTGCGGGATTTGTGGTAGTAGCCATTGCGTCGTCCCTGACAGCAACAGAGGCAGATGGGAGAAGAACAGATTTAGGCAATAGGTCTGCACCGACATACAGACAAAAAATAAACATAAATCCAAAAGTTAAGCAAATATAATTCTTATTCATCTGCCTTTAATCCTTAATTTTTAAATCGTTTCAAACTGAAGGACACGCAATCTTTCAGGATTAACACGCTTGCTGATGTTGAGCATTTCTATTCCTACTACATCACCTTCAGAATTGAAATCCAATATGACACCGGGTTGAACCTCCTCTGATTCCACTATCGTAGATTCATCTAATCGAAAATACAAAGCATCACTTTCTCTATCAATTTTGAGTTTCATATCCGTCTCCTCTTCAAACGGCGATCAAAGAAAACGGTAACTATACGTTCTGGAAAAACGTTTGGATTGATGACTACATATTTCCCCTAAAGGTACATGGGTCTCGTGTCAGCGTTCGTTGACTAACAACCAACTTATATTTTTAGGCACTTTTTGTTACTTCCTTATTAACCTGTTGACGTAGAAGCTCGCTAATCAGACGACTAACAGTAGTTCCTGTTTGACTTGCCTGTATACGCAATATCTTAGCTAAATCTTCATCTACTTCGACTTCATAATAACGGTGCTTTAATTCAGTTTTTGTTTCAATTGTATGAAAAGCATCCAAATAGTCAGTTGTATCATGTGTATCCCAGAAATCGCCTGCTTCTTCGTAGCTGGAGAATTCATCTGGGAGTAGATCAATTCGCTTCTTTTTGCTCATTATAATATCTCCTTTCAAGTAAAGTCATATCACGTGCAGAGATTGGCAAGGCAGTATTTCGACGTTTGAGTATAAAGAAAACAACCAAGTATCTCCCAGCTTCTGTCTGTCCATAGGCTACATAAACATTCTCATCTTTAACTCGTCCTTTTTCGCCCATACGGATGAATGGGTTTGAAAACAGGATATCCTCGACTTCCTCAGTAGTTACATTATGCTTATTAACAATCTTTCCAGCAAATTTGTTTTTCCAGAGAATACCGTAAATTCTCAACGACTTTTCCTCAAACTTTCGAAGCGAAACGCACTTTATGCGAGATCCTTATTCTTAAATTCAGCGAATATAGCAATCGTCGTCAAAAGATCGGCTTTGTTTTCATCGGATGCTACGTCATATTGCATATCACTCTCCAATCATGTCTCAGTAGATAAACGCACTCTATTCACCAGCAGGTGCGCCTGTCTGGTCGGTTCGGGGAGCCTGTATCCACGACAGGTTTTCAGCACTATATCAATCGCTGATGGAACGTCCATTTTATGCCCCGGTGATACAAAAACAGGTGAGACATTCCTTTTTGTCCTGAGAACAGCACCAACGATTTTATCATGGAATGTGATCGGAGTATGCTCTCCTGCCTCGATTTCTGGGTCTTCGTAATGCCCAACCAGAATTTTTTTTGCACAACCGATGGATGGGACATCCAGTATAAGACCGATGTGAGATGCTATGCCCAAACCTCTTGGATGAGCAATTCCCTGACCATCAAATATCACTACGTCGGGAACGTTCACCAGCTTTTCAAAAGCCTTCATTAATACAGGAGCTTCACGGAAGCTCAATAGACCCGGTATGTAGGGAAAATCCACCTTCCCTTGAGCAGTCACTTCCTCTACAACGTTCATCAGGGGCATCTCAAGCACTATCACGCCAGAGAAGAAAAGATCACTACCCTTTGAATAGGATACATCGGCTCCAGCTATAAGCCTGGGTTCTATCTCTGGAAGTTTCAGTATAAGCCTTGAGCTAAGATCACGCTGTACCTTTACAGCTTCATCGTAAGGAAGGTTCCAGGGGTGTAAATCCAAGTATTTCATGGGTCTTCCGAGAATAAAAAAACAAAGTGAGGTTATTATAATACTGTCAAGGTTATGAACGGAAAGAGGTAAGAAAACGATGACAGACGAAAAATAAGGATATTCTGAAAACCCAACACCCCTTACGTCTGCTTCGCATCCGTGTTTCCCCTCTCAAGCAGGGAGTTTTGGCTAATTCTCGATGATAAACTCGTCAGACTCATCAAAAGGTGGAACTACAATGTTTAATATCTTGAGATTCCCCTTTGCTCTGTGTCTGGTTAAAGGCTCTATCATCACAAGAACACCGGGTTTTAATTTGATAACGTCATCGTTTAGCTGTAACTCACCCTCGCCTTCAAGAACATAGTAAAACTCAGTAAGTTTCTCGTGATAATGAACTTTAGAATCCTTACTAATGGTTACAATGTGTATACTAGCCCGGTCATTATCTCTGGCGGTTATCGCCCTGATGCTTTGTCCGCATGGGCATGGCACAGGTGAAACGTCTTTCATATATCGGACAATATAGCCTTTTTCGGACATGCAATTACCCTTTTAATAGGTTATTTTGTCGTCTGGGAGGTATGGATATTTGATAAAAACAAATTTTACAGGAGAATCTGTATCGTTATAGATGTCATGCTTTTCAAGCGGCTCTATCCTGAACGCATCCCCTACTTTAACTCTGTAAGGGACATCGTTGACGATCATCTTGGGTGTTCCCTCGACAAAATAAAAAGTTTCTTCAACTTCGTTATGTCCGTGACACCCCATCATTTCATCGGGTTTGAGGACTAAAACACCCCATTCTATTCTGGGTCCACGGAACAGGTATTTTGGGCCTGAATCACCCTTCCTGAAGGTTTTTTCGCTCTCGTTAGTTCTTTCCATGCAATGCTCCTACTACATAATCATAAAAGACAACCCCCTAACCCCCTTTGATAAGGGGGAATAAGTCAAGTCGTCATCAGATTCCCCCTTAATAAAGGGGATACAGGGGGTTGTTAAAATGGATTTTTTTAACGATAGAATTCCAAATTATTGACCAAGTTCCTTTAGCTTTGCCGTCGCACCCTGATGCTGCGGGTCAATCTCAAGAGCCTTTTTGATCGAGGCGATGGCGTTTTCTTTATCACCCTGTGCCAGAGCAAGTTCACCAAGTGCGTACTGATACTCGGCGTTGCCCACAATACCGGGGTCATTCACCTTCGCTTCGTCAAGTACCTTCTGTGCGTCTTTGTATTGCTTATTTTTCGTCTGAGACAAAGCTCTTCTGGCAATCATGTAGCGAAGATCTGATACCATCGGTTCTATCTTCTTCAAAGCATATTCCAAAGCATCTGCCGCTAACTTATTTCCAGATGCAGCGGCTTCAGAGACAGATTTTAAATTTATATCTATATCAGCTTCGTAAGCAACTAATGTATCGCCTTCTTTTGTAATTATATAGACCTTATCCCCATCAACCATCTTCCAACTACTACCTTGAGTAGTAACTGATAAAACGGGCTTTGGCGAGATAAAAATACCTTTATCTGCAAACTCTTTTTTCAAATCTTCTTGGATAAGATTATTATCTAGACTATTTTGAAAGACCGGATTTAGCTTAAACTTCAACGCATTTTTAAGTTCCTCGTTGATCTGGGGAACTATAATTCGTATACCACTACCGTATTTTGTGCCTGACCATGAATAGCTACCATATTTGTAGCAAAGGTCTGCGAGTTCTTTCTGGACTTTATAGTCGTTATTGCCCTGCTCTCTAGCTTCGGCATCAAAAAGGGCGGC
>Ga0315280_10010783_pt1 | contig 11374 bp, 7 predicted proteins | sample YL17G06_40_MG_FD_203697 | JGI IMG/M metagenome (GOLD analysis project Ga0315280, IMG submission 203697) | Sediment microbial communities from Yellowstone Lake, YNP, Wyoming, USA - YL17G06_40 | ecosystem: Environmental > Aquatic > Freshwater > Lake > Sediment | place: USA: Wyoming | collected... | reverse complement strand
CCCTTTTCGATGCGGGCCTGCACCGCCAGCACCCGCGCACGGTACGAGGAGACGTCGCGCGGGTACAGGGCGATCGCCTTCTGGAGCACGGCAACCGCCTCGTCGACCCGCCCCATCGCCAGCAGCGCCTCGCCCAGGCCGGTCATCGCGGGGGCTTGCCGCAGGCGCGGTTCGTGCTTCAGGTACTCGCGGAACATCCGCGCCGCGGCGCGGAAGTCGTGGCCGTCGAGGAAAGCGTTGGAGCTCTCCCAGAGGTCATCCGGGTAATGCCGGGTGGTGAGGCGGAGCCTGGCCAGCCGCTCGTAGGCCGCCCCGGCCTGGCGGAGATGGGCCCGGCCCTCGCGCGCCGTCGGTTCCGCTCTGGGCAGTCCGAGGCGCTCGGCCTGCGCCACCAGGTCGTGTCCCCAGGCGCGGTAGGTCTCCGCCTCCGTCTGCAAGGCCCGATCCTTGGAAAAGACCGCGCCGAACAGCCGGGACAGCTCCAGGGCAGCGGCGTAGTTCCGCGCGTCGAGATAGTGCTGGTAGGCGTCTACGATCCGGCGGCGGACCAGTTCCGGCGGCAGCCAGGGATTCTCGAAGCCCTCCCGTCCCGGGGCCGGCTTCAGCGCTCGGCGATAGGCCGCCAGGGCCTCCTTGTCGCGCTGGAGTTGCCGCCACAGCTCCGCCTCCTGGAAGTCGGCGGCGGCCGCTTCGGTCGTTTCGGCATAGATCGTGCGGGTCCGGGCGAACTGGTTCAGCGCCCCGCGCGAGTCCCCCGTCTCCACCAGGCAGACCCCGATCAGGTACATCGCTTTCGGGACGGCAGGATCGCTGAGCCGCTCCTGGTCTTGTGCCCGCCGCAGCGTCTGGAGTGCCTCCTGGTACTTCTGGTCGGCCGGGCGCTTGCGGTCGGCATCGCCGCCGCCGCTTCGCAGGGCCTGTGCCTCGTGGATCAGGGCCCGGCCTTCCAGCACGAGGGCTTCGTTGTGGGCCGGCGTGCCGGGCGGGACCTTGGCCAGCGCTTCCCTGCACTCGGCGAGCTTGCCGAGGCTCAACTGGATCTCCGCCCGCTGCAGTAGGCCGCGCGACCGCCGCGCGGCCGAGAGCCGCGAATCGGCCAGGTAAAGGTCATTCTCCCCGAGCGCCTCGGCGGATTTTCCGGCCGGGTCACGCAGGTAGCTGGCGGCCAGCAGGTAGTGGACCTCGGGCGTCGCCTCCTTGTCGAGGTCGAGCACTTCGCGGAGCACCTCCCGGCTCGCGGCGATCTGCCCGCTCCCGAAAAGACTCTTTCCCAAGAGAAACGTTCCTTCAATCTTGCGGCCGGGCGGAAACCCGCGGCTCCGGGCATCCTCAAGATAGCCGGCCGCGACCAGCGACAGCTTCCTTCTCTCCGCCTCGGCCTGCTTCTCCGCCTCGCGGGCCGCGACGACCCCCAAAGCGAACGCCGCCACGCTCGCCTCCTCGGCGGCCAGCGGGCCCTGATCGCGAAATGCCTCGGCCAGCTTCCTTGCCTCGCCGTCGTTGCCCGCATCCAGCGCCGCCAGGACCATCGCCGCGGTAACGGCGGGGAGCGCGGCTTCGTGTCGAGGCCTGATGAGAAGCCAAGCCGTGAACAGTCCGCCCACTACCGCCAGCCCGACCGCGGCGAAGATCGCAGTCTCCAGCCGGTGGGCGGCGATCCACCTCCCGAGGCGGCGGACCCGCGTCGCCGGGGCCTCCCCCGAGGCGGCCTCGCCCGGATCGGCTTCGCGCGGACCGGCCTCGGGAGGATCGGCCTGGGGCCGACCGACGTCCGGATTGCGGGCGGTGGATTCGTTGGCCACGATCCTGGGGAACTCCGCAGTTACGTGGTGCCCGGCAGCGCCGCAGGCTCACCGAGCCGGGGTGCCCGGCGGGCAAGAGGAGACGAGGAAAAGGTGGCAGTTTGTACCCGAAGACGCGCGGCAATGTCAATCGCAATCCACGTTTGACCGCCGCGTTAGTAGTCCGGCACCCGTCAACTGTAGGGTGGCTCGTCGCTGAGCGCAGGGTGGCTCGTGACTGACCGTAGATCGCGGCAAGATACGTCGCGCAGGAAGAATGGGAACGCCGCCCGAGCGTACACCAAGTAGGACGGGCGTCTTGCCCGTCCGCGCACTCTGCCCAGATTCCCTACAAGACCGGCGAGACGCCGGTCCTACCGACAAGACCGGCGAGACGCCGTTGGGACCAGACCGGCGAGACGCCGATCCCACTGAAGCGCCGCGGTGCCGCTAGTCCCGATCCGCCCGCTCGGGCGAACGGGCGGGGGGGCTTCTCGAGTCAAGTCGGGCACTCGACCCGGTCACCACCTGGTCCATGATCCAGCGATCCATGTCGCTGAGGATCTGCGGGGACAAGCAGTGTCCGTGGGGGTATTGGCGGAGCGTGACCGCCAGCCCGGCGGCGTGCAGCAGGCGAAGGTCGTCACACGCCCGGGCGGGAGAGTATTCGAGGCTCCTTCGCCCGATCGCCATGAAGACCAGCAGATTTCGGGCCCGGGGCCACTGTCCCAGCGGGGTCTGGCCGCTGGGAAACGCCCCGCCGATCGAGAGGACCCCCGCGAACCGCCAGGGGTGGCCGAGTGCTACGCGGAGGGCCATCGTCCCGCCGCTGTCAAAACCGGCCAGGAACACGCGGTCCGCCGCGACGTGCAGCCTGCGGCGCGCGGCTTCGATGCCGTCGAAGATCCGCTGCTCCGCCTCGTGGATGTGCTCGGGGCTCTGCGACCAACCGCAGATCTCGCCGCCGAGCCCGTCCTTGCCAAGGCAAGGCCCGCGCGGCGCCACCGCCACGTAGTTCCGCCGGCTCACCAGCGGCATGATCTCCAGCAACTGCCGCTCGTTCCGCCCCGGTCCGTGCAGCCAGACGATGAGCGGATAAGCATAATTCGGCTCGTAATGGAGCGGTACAAACAAGGTCCGCGACGAATCGCGCGCGGACGGGGTGAACAAGCCGGACGGATCGCCGAACGCGGAACCCAACGATGCCTCCGTGCTCGGCCGACTCGGCTTGGTCGCGTGCGAGCGCTTCATGATCTTGTGAAGATCCCGTGGTCCTGAGAAATGCGTGACTGCAAGAAAGGGACGACAGGCTCGAACCGCACCTATGGGCAGGACGGTGCCGGGACGCCTCGACGGCAACCCCCGGCAGGCCACGAATTGACACACCAAAACACCACAGACTCTACTCTGTCGCCTTCTGGCTGTCAATCGCAGAACGAAAATCCGCGGTAAGCCGGTGCATGGCGGCCACCAGCGATTTGACCGCGTCGACGCTCTTTTGGAACGCCACTTGCTCAGGCCTGCTCAACTGCAACTCGATGATCCGCTCCACGCCGCCGCCCCCCACGATCACCGGCACGCCCACGTAGTAACCCCCTACCCCGTACTCCTTTTCGCAATACGCCGCACAAGCCATCAGCCGCTTCTTGTCGCGGACCACGGCCTCGACCATCTGCGCCGTGGCCGCGGCGGGGGCGTAGTATGCGCTGCCGGTCTTCAGCAGTCCGACGATTTCCGCTCCGCCGTCGCGGGTCCGCTGGACGATCGCCTCCAGCCGATCGGCCGGAATCAACCAGCTCACCGGGATCCCGCCCACCGCCGCGCAACTGGTCAGCGGGACCATCGTGTCGCCGTGCCCCCCCAGGAGCATCGCCGAAACGTCCTCGACGCTTACGCCCAGCTCCATGGCCACGAAGGCTCGGAATCGGGCCGCGTCGAGCACCCCCGCCTGGCCCATGACCCGCTGGGCCGGAAAACCGGTGACCTCCAGCGCCCGCTGGGCCATGGCGTCCAAGGGGTTACTGACGACGATCACCACCGCGCGAGGACTCGTTTGCTTGATCTGGGCGGCCACCGCCCCGACGATCCGGGCATTGGTGCTCAACAAATCGTCACGGCTCATGCCCGGTTTGCGGGCCACGCCCGCGGTGATTACCACGACGTCGCTGTCCGCCGTTTCGTCGTAGCGGGTGGTGCCGACAATCCGGGCATCAAACCCCGCGATCGGCGAAGCTTCCATCAAGTCGAGGGCCTTCCCCTGAGGCATCCCCTCGGTCTCGGGGATGTCGACCAGGACGAGGTCGCCCAATTCCGCAGCCGCGCACCAATGCGCGGTGGTCGCTCCCACGTTGCCCGCACCAATAATGCTGATCTTTGCTCGCTTCATCGTCTTCGCCCCACCATTGCCTGCTCTGCCGGCAGAACACCGCGGGCCGCAAGCGGCCCCGCTAAACGGAAATTGCATTACTTTTCTGAGGATCAATAGCCCTGCCGGACGGCACCCAGCCCATGAGCATAAGTCCCGATGGCTCGTTGTCAACCTGACCATTTTACGCGTTCAACCACACTGTCAGGCACGAGGCAGCGTCGTATCCCCTCAACGCAAACGCAACGCAACAGCGAAAAAGAGGTCGCCAACAGGGACCGGGGGGAATAGATAAGGGAGACAAACCAGAAGAGCTTTCCGATTCGTCGAAAGAAGGCCCGAGGGATTCAGTAGGACCGGCGTCTCGCCGGTCGGGGGCATTCAGTAGGACCGGCGTCTCGCCGGTCGGGGGCATTCAGCAGGACCGGCGTCTCGCCGGTCCGGTGCATTCAGTAGGAGCGGCGTCTCGCCGGTCCGGGGGACTTGAGCAGGGTGCGCAGACGGGCGAAACGCCCGTCCGACTCACGTCCAGACGCCCATCGCTGGCCTTCCCGGCCGTTACGGCGCGGTCGCCGGCTGTCACCGGCCATGAGAAAATGGTAGGATTGGGAATTCGAGAGAGCATCGACCGAATGGGGCGATGCCGGCCGGGGGACATCGCTCTTTTTGCGCAACAGAAGGAGGCCCTTGTGGATAGGCGCTGGATCCGCGTGGCGGCCGCTTGGTGGCTAACCGTAGCCGCGACGGGCGGGGCCCAAGACGTCGTCAACGCCGGAAAAAGGAAAATCACCGGGACGGTGAGCCGCATCACCGCTACCGAGGTGACCGTCTCCGTAGGGACCGTCAGCGAGAGCGTCCCGGTGAACCGGATCGACTCGATCACCTTCAAAGACGAGCCAGCCGCCCTCGCCAAGGTCCGCGGCGAGATCGCCGCCGACCGCTACGAGCAGGCCCTGGCGGTGATGGAGAAGATCGAGCTCCCCGAGTCGGCTCGGGCGGAGGTCAAACGGGACGTGGAATTCTACAAGGCCCTGGCCGCTGCCCGGCTGGCTCTGGAAGGCCAAGGGGAAATCACCGCGGCGGGCAAGGACATGGCCGCATTCGCCTCCGCCTATCCGGACAGCTACCACCACTTCGAGGCCAGCGCGGTCGTCGGCGATCTGCTCCTGGCCGCGGGACAGTTTGCCAAGGCCCGCGAGTATTACGAGCGGCTCAGCGCGAGGGTGCCCTGGCCGGACTACAAGGCCCGCGCCGCCGTGGTCGTGGGCCGGGCATGGCTGGCCGAGGGGAAGGCCGACGCGGCCCTGAAGTCCTTCGAAGCCGCCTTGGCCGCCACGGCCTCCCTCCCCCAGGCGGACGCCTATCGCCGCGCCGCCACGGTGGGCAAGGCCCGCTGCCTGGCCGAAGCCAACCAGCCCCAGGAGGCGATCCGGCTTGCCGACAGCGTGATCGCCCAGGCCGACCCGGCGGACGTGGAGCTACTGGCCGAGGCGTACAACGCCAAGGGGATCGCGCTGCAAAGGGCCGGCAGGCTCCAGGAGGCCCTCTTCGCCCTGCTCCACGTGGACACGCTCTACGCCGACGCCCGCCAGGCACACGCCGTCGCCCTGGTCCACCTCGTCCAGCTCTGGAAGGAACTGAAGCGGCCGGACCGCGCCGTGGAGGCCCAGCGGGCCCTGGAAACCCTCTACAAAGACAGCCCGTGGATCAAAGCGCTCAAGGAGCAGAAATAGGGCGCAGGCGCCGGGCGAAGAAGATTCGAAGATCCGTGCCAGGGAAACGAATAGCGAATACGGAATACGGAATGAAGAAGGGACGTCGCCGAACGTCCAAAGCGCAACCGTGTTGACTTGGAACGGCACAGGGACGCTCCGAGCAGCGTTCATTCTCAGTTCCGTATTCCTTATTCAGTATTCCGTATTCATTCCCGCTCGATCTCCTTCAGGCCGGCCTGGATCGTGGCGGCGACCTGCCGGGCGGTCTCGGACTGCCGGGCGGCGACTTTCTTGCCGGCGGGCACCTCGCGGCCCTTCAAGGCGGCCATCAACTGTTCGCCGTTGCCGCCGGCCGACCAGCCAGTGAAGAGGATGCCGAGCATCTTATCCGTGGCGTTTTGCCGCGAGGCCCGGACGAGCGCGACCCCGGCCTCGGGGGTCTTCCACGTCGCCGGCAGGACGCGAAAACCCTGCTCCTGGAAGAACTGCACCGAAGGGTACTCTTTGCGCAGCCCGTAGTGCCAGTCGCAGAGGATGACGTCCTTGGGCACCCGCCCGATCGCCCGGTGTGAGCCGGTCGCGCTCGCCTCCCACTTCCCGTAGGAGAACTTTCCGGCATCCAGGAGGCGATCGCTCCACATCAGCATCTCCACTCCCTTTTCCTTCACCAGGTGGCCGTGCAGCTCGTTGACCACCTTGGCAAATAGCTCGCCGGGGTCCTTGCCGTGGCAGCGGGGGCACTTCGCGTCGCCGATCAGGAAGACCTCGTCCATGCCGACATGCACCGCGTCGGCGTCGAAGGCCTCGACCAACCCGTCCAGGAGGCCGAAGACCACCCGGTTCACGTCGGGGTGCGAAGGGCACCACTCCCGGCAGTAGATCCCCTTGTTGTCGGCCGGGACGTGGGGCGTCTCGTCGAACTGCGGATACTTCTTCAACAGCGCCGCCGTGTTGCCGGCCCACGACTGGTGCCCCAGGCAGTTGAACAGCGGAATCAGGCGGACGTTGTGCTTGCGGCAGACGTCGACCAGTTCCCGGGCCTGCTGCCGGGTGACCCCGCGGCACTCCAGCTCCGGATGCGACTTGAACTCGAACCCGTAGTTGACCTCGAGAATCAAGACGTTGATCCCCATCGGGGCCAGCACCTCGGCCACGAACTGCCGGGTGAGGGGCATCTTCTCCGGCTGCGGGCCGATCAAGTGCAGGGCCCGCCACTGGCGGTTCTTCCCGCTCCACTCGGCCAGCCACGCCGGGTCCTTGGCTTCCGCCGCGGTCGGACCGGCGAGCAAGGCCAGCGCCAAAAGAACCAATGTTCCGAGTTTCATGGCATTCCTCCGTCCTGGGTCGTTGGCAATCGGGAAAGGGTCCGGGTATCATGATAGCTCGTCGCCGCGCCGTTTCAACCGGCCGCCCGTCTGCGGACCAACAACAGCACCAGGGAGCCAAGCCATGTCGGACCCGCCACGTGACCACCGCGGGCAACCAGCCGAATTCGCCGGCCACGGCGTCACCCGGCGGCAGTTTCTCGATGCCGCCTTGGCCGCGGCGGCCGTTGCCGGGGCCGCTGCCCCCTCGCTGACCGCCGGCGCGGCCGAAGCGGAAGTGGCGGCCAAGACCTATCGGGAAGCCCTCCAGACGCCCGTCGTCGCCCGGCACCAGGTCGTCGTGGCCGGCGGGGGCCCCAGCGGCGTGATCGCCGCCCTGGCCGCCGCCCGCAGCGGCGCCGACACGCTCCTGGTCGAGCGCTACCCGTTCCTCGGCGGCAACGGCACCGCCGGGCTGATGACCTGCTACAACGGCTTCCGCAACCAGCGGCCGCCCGATGCCCTCCAGACCGTCAAGGGTATCCCGGCCGAATACATCGCCGAGCTGGTCCGCCTGGGCGGAGTGACCCAGGTCGATCCTTATCCTCACGCCGAGCACGACGTCCGCGCGGGCGATCTCCCCTACTGCATCGGCTTCGACGCCGAGGCGGCCAAGGTCGCCGCCCTGAACCTGCTAATCAAGGAAGGCGTCAAGCTGCGGCTGCACAGTTGGGTCGTCGGCCCGATGATCGAGGGCTCTCGCGTTGTCGGGATCATCGTCGAGTCGAAGTCCGGCCGGCAGGCGATCGCGGCCGACGTCGTGGTGGACGCGACGGGCGACGGCGACGTGGCCGCTCGGGCCGGGGCCCCCTTCGCCGGCCCCGCCGCGAAGGGCGACCGCATGGGAATGAGCCTGATGTACCAGCTCGGCGGCGTCCCGGCCTCGATCGAGGGGACTTTCGGAGGGATCCGCATCGGCGATCGCGTGGTCCGCTGGGGTCCGGGCTTCGGCGGCGACGGCCTGGACGTGGAAAACCTCACCCGGGCCGAGGTCGAGACCCGGCGGAAGCTCTGGGAGGACGTCCAGCAGTTCCGCCGGCAGCCCGGCCGCGAGTCGATCTACCTGGCGCGGACGGCCACCGGGATCGGCGTCCGCGAGACGCGGCGGATCCTCGGCGAGTACCTGCTCACCGAGGAGGACGCGATCCGCGGCACGCGCTTCCCCGACGTGATCGCGATCAGCTCGAACCCGATGCCCAGCTACCGCGGCCGCCGCTACTTCTTCGCCCACGAGGGTTTCGAGATTCCCTATCGCTCGCTGGTCCCGCAGAAGATCGACGGGCTGGTCCTCACCGGCCGCTGCATCTCCTGCGAGCAAGCCCCCTTCCAATCGGCCCGCTCGATGGCCCCGGCGATGGCCGTCGGTCACGCCTCCGGGTGTGCGGCGGCACTGGCCGCCAAAGGGGGCGTCGCCTCGCGCAAACTCGACGTGAAAACGCTCCAGAAGCTGCTGGTGAGCCAGAAGGCCGAGCTGCGAAGGCAGGTGTGAGAGGAGGTGGAAGCTCCGATGGACAGTAGCTTGCCTATCGCGTACGACTTCCAGGTCCCGCAGCGGATCGTCTTCGGCTGGGGGCGTCGCCGGCAGGTCGGGGCCTTGGCCAAGACGCTGGGCCGCCGGGGGCTGCTCGTTTGCGGGGCTCCCGCCCTGGCCGAGAGCGGCGCGCTGGCCGAGATCGCTGCCGCCGCCGGGGCCGAAGGCGTCGAGATTGTCCCCCTGGAGACGATCGTCCACGAGCCGCTGGTCGAAGACGTGGACCGCCTCTCGGTCCGGGTCCGCCAGATCGGGCTCCGCTCCGGCGATTTTCTCCTCGCCGTCGGCGGCGGGGCGGCGATCGACCTGGCCAAGGCCGCCGCCGCCATGGCCACGAACGACCAGAGCCCCACGGTCAAGGACTACCTGGAAAACGTCGGCCGGGACCTGAAGCTCGTCGAGGACCCGTTGCCCATCCTCGCCATGCCCACGACCGCCGGCACCGGCGCCGAGGCGACCCGCAACGCCGTGATCTCCTCGTACGATCCGCCGTTCAAGAAGAGCCTCCGGTCGGAAAAGATCATGCCGCGGATCGCGCTGGTGGACCCGGAGCTTACGGTCACCGTGCCGCCTGAGGTGACCGCGGCCAGCGGCATGGACGCGATCACCCAGCTCATCGAGAGCTTCATTTCCCGCAAGGCCCAGCCGATTCCCCGGGCGTTGTGCCGGGAGGGGCTGCGGCAGGCGGTGCCGGCGATCGTCGAGGCGGTCGAAAACCCGACGTCTCGGCCGGCCCGCGAGATGATGGCCCACGCCGCTTTGCTTTCCGGCATGGCCCTGGCCAACTCCGGGCTGGGAATGGCCCACGGCGTGGCCGCCGCGCTGGGGGTCCACTGCCGCGTCGCCCACGGCGTGGCCTGCGCCTTGATGCTGCCGGTTGCCTTGCGGGTCAATCGGCCGGCGTGCGAAGCAGACCTCGCCCGAATCGCCCATCTGGCGCTCGGCAAGGAGGCGTCAAGCTCGCCCGGCGGACCGGTGGACGCCCTGATCGACGCGATCGACGCGATCTGCAACCGGATCGGCATTCCCCGGCGGCTTTCGCAATTGGGCGTTACCAGGGGGCAGATCCCGGCGATTGTGCAGAGTTCCCGCGGCAGCAGCATGAGCGGCAATCCCCGCGAGTTGTCCGACGCCGAGCTGACGGAGATCCTGGAGGGCATCCTGTGATCCTCTCCGCCGGACTCACCCCCGCCTGGCAGCAGGTGCTGGTCTTCGACCAGTTCCGCTGCGGCGAGGTGAACCGGGCGAGCGAAGTCCACTGGTGTGCGTCGGGCAAGGTCTTCAATGCGGGGATTGCGGCCCACCGCCTGGGCGGACCGAGCCTCACGCTGGCCCCGGTGGGTGGACTCCCCTTGGTGCAGATCGAGCGGGAATTCAAGGTGAAGGGCATCCCGCACCGCTGGGTTGTCACGCGGTCGGCCACCCGGATCTGCACCACGATCCTCGACCGCGGCTCAGGCGCGATCACCGAGCTCGTCGAAAAGGGCCGCCCGCTGGCCGATGAGGAGCTTAGGCAATTCCTCCACGCGTACGGCGAAGAAGCCGCCCGGGCCGATGTGGCCGTGATCATCGGCTCGCTCCCCGAGGGTACCCCAGCCGCGTTCTACCGTGCGCTTGTCGAGCGGACTCCATGCCCGCTGATCCTCGATTTCCGCGGCGAAGGGCTGCTGGCCTGCCTGGACTTGAAGCCCCACGTGGTCAAGCCGAATCGCGAGGAGCTGGCCCAGACCGTCGGCCGGCCGCTGGACGCCGACGCCGAGCTGGTCGAGGCGATGCAATCGCTCAACCGCCGCGGTGCGGCCTGGGTCGTCGTCACCCAGGGGAGCAAGCCGATCTGGGTCACTTCGGCCGGCGGCTGCTGGCGTTTTTACCCCTTGCCGCCGGATGAGCTGGTCAACCCCATCGGCTGCGGCGACGTGATGGCCGCGGCCATCGCCTGGTCGATCCGCGCCGGCCGCGGGATGCCCGACGCGGTCCGCCTCGGCGCGGCCGCCGCCCAGGCCAATCTCCGCCACGTGCTGCCCGGCCGCTTCGACCCGGCGGGGATCCAGGATCGGGCGGAGCAAGTCCGCGTGGAGAAACTCTAACTGAGACGTTCCAGCGGAGGTCCGCGATGAGTTTTGTCGAAGCCGAAGTGGTGCCGGAAAAGCCGCGGCCCTGGGGCCTGTGGGCGACGATCGGCTTGTCGCTGGCCATCGCCGCGGCGTTCCTCGGGGTCCAAGTCCCCGTCGCGATCGCGTACATCGCCATAGCGAAGATCGCCGATCCGGCGGCCCCGCTGGACGAGATTGCCGCCGGGGCCGAGACCAACGGTCTGCTGCTGGCCGCGGGGGCCTGGGCCGTGGTGCCGGTGTTCGTGGGCCTTTCCGCGCTGTTCGCCCGGCTTCGCCGCCCGTGGTCCGCGGGGGAGTACCTGGCGATGACGCCCGTTTCACTGGGGCGGGTCGGGGCCTGGCTGCTGGCCACGATCACCCTGACGACGCTGGCCGATCTTGTCACCTGCTTGCTGGGCCGCGAGGTGGTGCCCCAGGTGATGACCGACGCCTATCGGACCGCCGGCTGGCCGCCGCTGTTCTGGTCGGCGCTGGTGGTGGCCGCGCCGCTGGCGGAAGAGACGT
>Ga0315280_10010782_pt1 | contig 11374 bp, 9 predicted proteins | sample YL17G06_40_MG_FD_203697 | JGI IMG/M metagenome (GOLD analysis project Ga0315280, IMG submission 203697) | Sediment microbial communities from Yellowstone Lake, YNP, Wyoming, USA - YL17G06_40 | ecosystem: Environmental > Aquatic > Freshwater > Lake > Sediment | place: USA: Wyoming | collected... | reverse complement strand
CTTCCAGGTGGCCAGCGCGATGATCGGGCAGGCGGCCTTGCAGCAACAGATTCTCGCCCAGATCAATCCGCCCCAACACATCCTGGGCCAGCAGTTGACCTCGGCGATCGATCCCGCCGTGATGGCCAGCCTGTATCGTACGCGGGAGGGAGGCAACGGCGGGGTGCTGCCGTTCTTCCCGGTGCGGGGCGGGGCCGTCGGCTACCAGCCGGTGATCCAGTCCATTCCCGAGGGGGCCTCCATGTATGCGATGGCCGTGATCTCGGCGGACCGTCGCTACGTGCGGATCAGCCCCTCGCCCATGTTCTCGCAGATCGGTGCGGTGCACACGTTCAACTCTGCCACCGGGCAGAGCCAGCAGCTCCAGGGTTACGGGACCGGCGGACAAGGTTACGGCGGCTTCGGCGGCGGCGGGTACGGCGGCGGGTACGGCGGCGGGTACGGCGGCGGCGGGTACGGCGGCGGCGGATTCGGCTACTGATCCCTGCCGGACACTCTTTCGAGAGCATTCCCCACAGGCTGGGCGCCCACTGGCGGGCCTCAGCCTGTTTTCCTTACCATGCCCGGCAGCGCGTCCAGCCCGAGATCCTCGAACAGTCCCGCCCGGTACCGCTCGACCGCGATCGCGCCCATCGCGGCGTTGTCCGTGCAGAGCGGGAGCGGAGCAACGTGAAGGCGGATGCCGCCCCGGCCGCACTCCTCGCCGAGCCGCTGGCGGAGCCGGGCATTGGCCGCCACGCCCCCGCCCACGCACAGCACCCGCAGGCCGGTCCGCTCCAGGGCCAGCAGGGCTTTGCCGACGAGGCAGTCGACCACGGCCTCCTGAAAACTCGCCGCCAGGTCGGCCACCTGCTGGGGCGCGAGCCGGACCCGGGTGAAGTCGGGCCGTCCCGGTCCGGCGATCGCGTAGCGGACCGCCGTCTTCAGGCCGCTGAAACTGAAGTCGAGCCGCTCCCGATCCTGGAGAAAGGCCCGGGGAAACCGGTACGCCTTGGGGTTGCCCCGCTCGGCGGCTTGCTGGACGGAGGGCCCCCCCGGATACGCCAGCCCGAGCATGTTCGCCACCTTGTCGAAGGCCTCCCCGGCCGCGTCGTCGATCGTCGCGCCCAATAGCTCGAAGTCCACCGGCCCGAGGCAGCGGTAAAGGCTCGTATGTCCGCCGCTAATCACGAGCCCCACGCAGGGGAAAACCTCTTCGCCGCTGGCCAGGCGGCAGGCGTAGACGTGGGCCTGGAGGTGGTCCACGGCGATCAGGGGGATGCCCAGCGCCACGCAGAGCGTCTTGGCGGCGACCAGCCCGACCAGCAGCGACCCGGCCAGCCCCGGCGTGTTGGCGACCGCCACGGCATCCAGCTCGCCGAGCGTGATCCCCGCCCGGCGGAGCGCCTCGTCGATTACCGGCAGGATCCGCTCGACGTGGGCCCGCGAGGCGATCTCGGGAACCACGCCACCGAAGCGCTGGTGCAGGTCGTCCTGAGAGGCGACCACGGAGGCGAGCACATCGGGCCGGTCGGTGACGACGGCCGCGGCCGTCTCGTCACACGTCGTCTCCAGCGTGAGGATCTTCATCGGCCCGGGGGGGTCGGGGGCTTTGGCCCGCCGGAGCCGTCGGCCCGCGCGAGCTCGGCGGTCAAGTAGTCGAGTGCCATCCGCAATTGGCGGTCGGCAAACTGCGGCGGCTTGGCGGCGGCGGAGGTCTCACGGGTAGGAGAGACGGGCTTGCCCGCGGCCGGCTTTGGGGCCCCGTCAGGCTTCGCGGCTGCCTCCGGCTTCGCGGCTGCGTCCGGCTTCGCCGCGGCGTCCGGCTTCTTGGGTAAGAGGATGTCCCGCTGGTGCCGATAGCTGATCAGGGCGTCCATCTCCTGGCCGTCCAGCCGGAGAGCCAGCCCCCTGTCCGGCCTCACTCCCCACTCGTCGGTCTCCTTGGCCTTGGGCGGGCGGTCGATGTTCTTGCCGCTGGGGCGGTGATAGCCGGCCGTGGTGAGCTTCAAGGCGCTGCGGACGTCCGCGCGGGGACCCTCGCCGCCGGCGCCCTCCTCCAAGGGAATCACATTCTGCACGCTCCCCTTTCCCCAGGTCCGCTCACCGACGACCGCGGCGCGGTGGTGGTCCTGCAGGCAGGCCGCGACGATCTCGCTGGCGCTGGCCGAGAAGCGGTTCACGAGCACGGCCATGGGAAAGCCCTCGAAGGTGCCTTCCTTGTGGGCCTCCCAGACCCGCTCCGGGCTGTTGCGGCCGGCCACGCTCACGATCCGCCCTTGGGAGACGAACAGGTCGGCCACGTCGATGGCGGAGCTGAGCAGCCCGCCGGGGTTGAACCGCAGGTCCAGGATCAGCCCGCGGATCTTCTCCTTCTTCAGCTCGGTCAATACCTTGCGGAGCTCGCTGGCGGTGTCGCGGCTGAAGGCCGTGACGCGGACGTAGGCAATCCGCTGCTGGGGATCGAGGAGGAAGTCCCAGCGGTCGTCCGCCTTGTGGTGGTCCCCCAGAACGGTATCGACGTGAATCGACTCGCGCGTGACGGTGAGCGTATCGGGGGCCCCCTTGCCGGGGTGCAGCACGGTCAGCCGCACCCGGGTCCCTTCTTTCCCCTTGAGCTGCCGGACCGCGTCGTCGATCGTCACGTTCTTGGTGCTCTTGCCGTCGATTTCCAGGATGCGGTCGCCGGCCATCAGCCCGGCGCGATAGGCCGGGGTGCCCACCAGCGGACTGAGGACCCTCAGTTGCCCCTCGTCCACCGTGATCTGGACCCCGATCCCGCCGAATTCGGCCTCCACGACGGTGCGGAATTGGTCGATCTCGTCGGGACCAATGTAATTGGAGTAGGGATCGAGCTCGCTGAGGATTCCCTTAATGGCTGCTTCGACCAGTTTCCGCCGGCTGACTTCGCGGACGTAGTTCCGCTGGACCTGGTCCAGGGTATCCACCAGGAGCCGCTGCAATTCGTAGACGTCCTCTTCCTGCTGTGCGGGCTTCTTGGCCGGCTCGGGGGTCTTCGCCGGCTGGGCCGTTTTCGGCGGCGCAACCGCTTTGGCGGGCGGCGCCACCTTCGCTGGCGGGGCGGCCTTGGGCGCCTCGCCAGCGATGCCCGTCCAGGGCACCGTCCCCAGCCACAAGATCAGCAGGAATATGCCCACGCCTCGGCGCATCAATCGATCTCCTGGCGCGAATCGGGAAACAGAAACAAGAGGAAGACGTCCCATGCGGGGGGATTCCCGGAGAAGGCGTAACTCGTTCGGGGGTGATACTTTTTTGATTCTATCCGACAGCAGCAGGCGGGACAAGCCGAAGCAGCCCCCCGGCCCCCCAACTCAATCGAAGCGGACGTGGTGGACCCAGGCCGGCGGGACATTGGGCCAGACCCAGTCGCGGCGAAACTCGTGTCTAGCGAGGACGGCCCGCATCGCCTTGCCGATTCCCCGCAGCCGCTCCCGCTCCGCCCGCCCGCTCACCAGCGCCCGCGCGTGCCGGATGGCGATGTACTCGAAGAAGGAGAGCGTTCCGCCGGGCCGCAGCAGCTCGGCGAACTTGCCGAGAATCCGCTCCACCGCGGCCGCGGAGAAGTTGTTCAACGGCAGGCCCGAGACAACGACGTCGTAGGACCGCTCGGCGGGGAGATCCTCGACGGCGCAGTGGAGCACGCGGGTCCGGTGGGCGACTGGCCGAAGACCGGGGTCGGAGGTGAGGGCCTCCCGGAGGCATCCCACGAAGCTCGCGTTCAGTTCGACCAGGTCCAATTGGTCCTCGTGGCCCAGCGCGGCAGCGATCCGCCGCGTCACGGCGCCGGTGCCGGGCCCCACCTCGAGCACCCGCCGCGCGGCGCCGTCGCCGGGGACGAAGCGGGCCAGCGCCGCGGCGAGCCACCGCCCGCTCGGCAAGATCGCCCCCGTCGTGTGGTAGCTGCGGAAAAACTCGCCCAGGAACAGCCGGGTTTCCGCCCATCGCCGCCGCATCGCCGGGACCCTCAAAGCCACTCAGAAATCATACCAGACCCCCATCCCGATCAGCTCTTCGTGCTCGCGGAAGAACTGGCCCTGGTCGCTCTTGCCGTTGAAATAATGGAAACCGCCGCGCAATAGCTGCCCGGCGGTGCCGCGCCACTGCCACCCGGCCTGGACGGTCAGGTTCCCGCCGAAGTCGACGTCCTGCCGGATCATGCCGTTGACGGCGACGAACGGGCCGCCGCCCCCGCCCGTCGGCAGCGGGGAGCTCAGCTCGGCGCCGAACTGGAACTGCCAGGGGTCGCTGAAGCCCGTGGTGTGAAACGCCCAATCGGCCTCAGCGTAAAGCCGGAGGCTTTCGGCGGGCCGCAGCCCCAGGCCCAGGACCAGGGCGTCCCGCGAGTACTCGATCGCCGGCAGCCCGGTGACGAGCATGTACTGGTCGCCGAGGTGCGAGGAGAGGTGATAGAAGGCGAACTTGGTTTCCAGCGGACCGCGGCCAAAGGTGAGGGGAAAGCCGCCGCGAAAGTCGCTGGAGACCAGGTACCGCTCGTCCCAGAGCGTGACCCGGGGGAAAGCCGCCCCCTCGACGTCGAGCTGCCAGCCTTCGGGCTGAACGGTGTCGCGGGAACCGTAGCGGAGGAGGCCCGCGCGACCCCCCAGCGTGGCATCAAACAGCCAGCCCGCGTCCCGTTCGTGAACGACCTGGGCCGCCAGCCGCGATTCCCGGCCGCCGGCCAAGTAGGAGCGATAGATGAGCCCGCTGGGCAGCGATTGCCAGTCCCACCGGTCCGCGGCTAGGTCCCACGAGTCAAAGTCCTGAGTGTCGGGCGGCTCGATGGCCATGGAGGGAGGCATGGCCAGGACCTGGGCCACCAGCGGGCTCTCCCGCGGATAGCCCCCCAACCAGAGCAGTGCAATACAGGCCGCCGCGACACGGGTCGAGGACATGGTTTTTTCCGTTCTTTCGGCCGGTTGGGCTTACCCCTTGAGGCGACCCGAGTTGGTGGCCGGGTCATTCTGGCCCGCCGGCTCGACCATCGCAAGGGGGCATACTCTAGCATCTCTTGCCGCGGGAAACCAGAGGCGATTGAGCCGATCTTAAGCGATTGAGCGGTAAAGGGTTGCGGCAACTGCCCAGCCCCGCCGGCTGGACCCCTTTCGGGACCCCCATAGAATACCTCCACCAGATAACGCCCCAGTTGCGGCAAAGGAGGGTTGGCCATGGTCGTATTGGAATTCAAGATGTTCCCCGTTGGCAAGGGGGAAAGCCTCAGTGGCTACGTCGCCAAGAGCCTGGAAATCGTTGATGCCAGCGGCTTGGATTATGAGTGCCGCTCGCTGGGCACCACGATTGAAGGGCGCTACGACGAGGTGATGGGCGTCGTCCGCCAGTGTTTTGAAGCGATGGCCGCCGAGTGCCACCGCATCCAGTGCACGATCAAGCTCGATTACCGCAAGAGTCAGAACGGGCGGCTCAAATCCATGGGTTCCAGCGTAGAACAGAAGCTGGGCAAGGCGCTGAAGAAATAGCCGGCGCTCCGCTCGCGGGTTCTTGGTGGGACTTCGCTGCGCTTCGTCCCACCCTAGCCCTTCGCAGCCGAGGCTCTTAAGGACCCTCGGCCCCGCGGTTATAATGGACGGCCGATGAGGGGCGGTCCGCCTCTGCTCGTCCTCCCGCCGCTGGGCTGCTGATGATTACCACCGCGATTGCTTCGCTCGCCAAGGACCTTCGCCGCAAGCTCGGCGCCGACGGCGTCCTTTCGGCCGGCTCGGAGCTGATCGTCTACGAGTGCGACGGCTATACGATCGAGAAGAACCGGCCCGACGCGGTGGTCTTTCCCCGGTCGACCGCCGAGGTGGCCGAGGTCGTGAAGCTCTGCAATCGCCACGACGTGCCAATCGTGCCCCGCGGGGCAGGCACCAGCCTGGCCGGGGGATGTCTGCCGCTGGGCGGCGGCGTGGTCGTGATGCTCACGCGGCTGAAACGGATCCTCCAAATCGATCTCCGCAACCGGATGGCGGTGGTCGAGGCCGGAGTGCCCAACATCCAATTGAGCCGCGCCCTGGCCGGAACCGGCTACCACTTCGCCCCCGATCCATCCAGCCAGGGGGCCTCGACCATCGGCGGCAACGCCGCCACCAACGCCGGCGGTCCGCACACGCTCAAGTACGGCGTGACCCTCAACCACGTCCTCGGCCTGGAAGCCGTGCTCGGCGACGGCGCGATCCTCTGCCTCGGGCCGGTCAACGATCCGGCGGGGCTGGACCTGCTGGGGCCGCTGGTGGGCAGCGAAGGCACGCTGGCCATCCTCACCAAGCTTTGGGTCCGCCTGACCCCCAACCCCCAAGAGTACCGCACGCTCCGCGCGATCTTCAACACGGTCGACGACGCCACCAACGCGATCAGCGACATCATCGCCGCCGGGATCATCCCCGCCGCGATGGAGCTGATGGACCAGGGCATCGTGGCCGCCGCCGAAGAGGCCTACCGGTTCGGCTTTCCCTTGGACGCCGGGGCGATCGCGGTCATCGAGCTGGACGGGCTGGCCGCCGGGCTCGACGAGCAGCAGGGCCGCGTCGACGCCCTCTTGCGCAAGTGGCACGCCCGCGAAGTCCTCCAGGCCGCCTCGGCCCCCGAGCGGGAACTCCTCTGGAAGTGCCGCAAGATGGCCGTGGGGGCCGTGGGCCGGCTCAGTCCCAGCTACTGCATCCAGGACGGCGTCGTCCCCCGCACCCGGCTGCCCCAGATCCTCCGCCGCATCGCCGAGATCGGCGGCAAGCACCGGCTGCGGATCGTCAACGTCGCCCACGCCGGCGACGGCAATGTCCACCCGATCCTCCTGTTCGACGAGCGCGACAAGGAGCAAGTCGGCCGGGTCCTGGCGGCCGGGCACGAGATTCTCGAAGAGTGCATCCGCCTGGGCGGGAGCGTGACCGCCGAGCACGGCGTCGGCGTGGAGAAGATCGACTTCATGGAGCGGCTCTTCGCCCCGGCCGACCTGGAGGCCATGCGCCGCCTGGGCCGGGCGATCAATCCTTCCGGAAGGCTCAACCCAGGTAAGCTCTTGCCCTCGGCCGACGGACCAAGCTCCAAAGCCGCTTGCGGCTTAGCCCAGAAAACGGACGCAGCAGAATCTGCCGCCAATGGCCCACTACGATCATGACTCCCTCCCGCTGACCGAGCTTGTTGCCCCGGCCGACCAGACCGGGGTAGCCGAGGCGGTTCGCGCCGCTGCCGAGCAGGGCGCGCCGCTGTACCCGATCGGCGGCGGCACAAGCCTGGACTACGGCGTGCGGCCGGTCGAGCCGGGCCTGGGTCTGTTGCTCGGGCGGCTCCAGCGCCTGGTCGACTACCCGGCACGCGATCTGACGATCACCGTCGAAGCGGGAATGACCGTGGCCGCCCTTTCCAAGCGGCTGGCGGCCGAGGGGCAGCGGCTCCCGGTCGACGTGCCGCAGGCCGATCGGGCAACGATCGGCGGGGTCGTCGCCGCCGGCCTCCCCGGCCCGCGGCAATACGGCCGCGGCACGATCCGCGACTACCTGATCGGGCTCCGCGCGGTGGACGGCCTGGGGACCGCGTTTTCCGCCGGGGGCCGCGTGGTGAAGAATGCCGCCGGCTACGACCTCTGCCGGCTCCTGGGCGGCTCGCTCGGCACGCTCGGCGTCCTCGTGCAAGTCACCCTGATGGTCAAGCCGATGCCCGAGACCTCGGCCCTCCTGGCGTGCAGCCTGCCGGAGTGGGAGACCGCCGAGCGGCTGCTGTCGGCCCTCATCCAGACGCAGACCCTCCCGGTCGCCGTCGAGCTGCTCGCCGGCCCGACGTGGCAAGACGATCCGGCGCTCGGGCCCTTGCCGGACTCCTGCGTGGGGTGGCTGGTCGTCGGGGTGGAAGGGAGCCTCGCCGAAGTCGAATGGATGATTGGCGAACTCCGCGAACAGTGGCGGCAGGCGGGGATCGACGCGCCGCTTGCCTTCCGCGGAAACCGCGCCGATCCCCTTTGGGAGAGGCTCTGTGAGTTTCCCTCGCCGGCCCACGACGACGGCCGCGGGGAGTTCTCGATCCAGGCGAGCGTCCTGCCCGGCGACACCGTCGGCGTGATCTCGCGGCTTGCGCGCGCGGACCCCGCCTGCTCGATCCTTGCGCATGCGGGCAACGGAATGATCGTCGCGCGGCTCGCGCTGGAGCCCGACCGGCTGGCCGCCCTGCTCGAAAGCGAGCTGCGGCCGCACGTTTCCCCGCTGGGGGGGACGGTAGTAGTCTTGTCGCAGCCGCCGGGGGCGTCGTTGGCGCGGGAGGCGATCTGGGGCCCGCCGCGGCCGGCCCAAGCCCTCATGCAATCGATCAAGGACCAGTTCGACCCGAAGGACATCCTCAATCGGGGTCGCTTCGTTTTCCCGTCCACGTGCCCATGAAACCATCCGACGGCCACCCGCCGAGCCCTTCCGACCGGCGGAACCCCGGCGAGGGGATCGATTTCAATTTGTTCTTGGGGTGCGTCCACTGCGGGCTGTGCACCTCGGCCTGCCCCACCTTCACGGAACTAGGCGACGAGAACGACAGTCCCCGCGGCCGGATCTACCTGATGCGGCTCGTGGCCGAGGGGCAGCTCGGGCTGGACCGCCGGGTGCGGCGGCACCTCGACTTGTGCCTCGACTGCCGCTCCTGCGAGACGGCCTGCCCCTCCGGCGTCCACTACGGCCGGCTGATCGAGCCCTTCCGCCTCGCCGTCGAGGAATCGGACCACAGCCTGCGGAAGCGCTGGGACCCCTTCCGCGAGCTGATCCTCTTTCGGCTCTTCCCTTACGCCAACCGCATCCGCCTGGCGATGAAGCCGGTGCGGCTGGCGCAGCGGCTGGGAATCTACGGCTGGGCCGAGCGGCTGGGGCTCTTCAAGCTCGTTCCCGGCCGGCTCGGTCAGATGGTCACGCTGGTGGGGCCGCCGGTCGACGGCGGTCCGAGTCTCCCGAGGTTCCTTCCGGCGGTGGGCCGGCGCCGGGCCCGGGTGGCGTTCTTCGTCGGCTGCGTCGCCGACGCCATGTTCCGCCACACCCATTGGGCCACGCTCCGCGTCTTGCAGCAGAACGGCTGCGACGTGCTCGTGCCCCCCGGCCAGGGCTGCTGCGGGGCGATCCACTACCACGCCGGCTCCCGCGACGGCGCACGCCAACTCGCCGACCAGAACGTGGCCGCCTTCGACCTCCACCAGATCGACGCGGTGATCGTCAACCACGGCGGCTGCGGGGCGATGCTCAAGGAGTACGGGCTCCACTGGAGCGACGACCGCCGGGAGGCCCGGCAGCGGTTCGCCGCCAAGGTCAAGGACATCAACGAGTTCCTCGACGGGCTGGGCCTGGTGCGGCCGGAGGGGCGGATCGACGAGGTGGCCACCTACCACGACGCCTGCCACCTCGGCCACGCCCAGGGGATCCGCGAGGCCCCGCGGCGTCTCCTGGCCCAGATCCCCGGCCTGGTGCTCCGCGAGCTGCCGGAGACGGAGATCTGCTGCGGCTCGGCCGGCACGTACAACCTGAACCATCCGGCGATGGCCGAGCGGCTCATGCGCCGCAAACTCGACAACATCCTCGGCACCGGGGCGCGGATCGTGCTGGCCTCCAACGCCGGCTGCCTGCTGCAAATCGGCCGCGAGGTCCGCCGCCGCCGCAAGCCGCTGGCCGTGATGCACCCCATGGAGCTCTTGGACCTGAGCTACCGCGGCAAGCCGCCGAGGCTGGATTGAAGAAGGGGTCGTGAGTCCTTGTTCCCACCAGAAGATCGGAGGTTATTATGAAGAGAGTCGCGTGCATCGGCGTGTTGATCGGGATCGTGGCGGCGGCAGTGGTTGTTTCCACGGCCCGGGCGGAGGACGCCGCCAAAGGGAAGAGGGTCTTCGAGCTGCGGACCTACATCGCCAACCCGGGCAAGCTCGATGCCCTGCACAAGCGGTTCCGCGAACACACCAACGCCCTGTTCAAGAAGCACGGCGTCGAGATCATCGGCTTCTGGACGCCGACCACCGGGCCGGAGGCCGAAAACACGCTGATCTACATCGTCGCCTTCCCCAGCGTCGAGGCCCAGAAGAAGGCGTGGGCCGCGTTCACGAAGGACCCCGATTGGATCAAGGCCAAGAAGGAATCGGAGGTCGACGGGGTGCTGGTGAGCAAGGTCATCAGCCAGAACCTCAAGCCGACCGACTACTCGCCGATCCGCTGATCGTTGAGGGGATCGTCTTGCCGCTGGCGCTGTCAGGGGGTATAAGGGACGGCAAGGAGGCCGGCCATGAAAACGTATAGCTTTGCGCTGTGGCGAGTCGTCTTGGGGATCATCTGCCTGTGTGCTCTTGCAGGGCCCGGCGCCGCGGCCGCCGACTGGCTCGACGCCTGCAACGTCGTTTGGAACACCCCCAGCGGAAGCTCCGCCGGATCGATGCCGCTGGGCAATGGCGACGTGGGATTGAACCTGTGGGTCGAGAAGAGCGGCGAGGTGGTTTTCTACCTCAGCAAGACCGATTCCTGGGACGCCCACGCCCGGCTGCTCAAGCTGGGCCGCGTGCGGCTGAAGCTCTCGCCCGCCCCGGCGCTCGGGGAAGGCGCTTTCCGGCAGACCCTCAAGCTCCGCCAGGGACAGATCGAGATTGTCCTGGGGCGGGGACCGCAGGCGGTGACCCTCACCGTCTGGGTCGACGCGAACCGGCCCGTCGTGCGCGTCGAGGCGCAGGCCGAGACGCCGGTCGAGCTGGAGGCTGCGTTGGAGCCCTGGCGGATCAAGCCGGGCGTGTTGCAGGGGAAGCAGCGCGACAGTGCCCGCGGACTATTGGGCGGGCCGTATCGCCTCGAGGTCCCCGCGGACACCATCCTGTCCGACCGGCCGGACCGCGTGGTCTGGTACCTCCGCAACGTGACTTCCGGCTGGCCGATCACGATGAAGGTCCAGGGGTTGGAGGGGATCACCGAGCCGTCGCAGGACCCGCTCTTGCACCGCACGTTCGGCGGGGCGATTCTCGGCGAGGGCCTTGTCCGGGGCGGGCCCACGGCGCTTCGGTCCAAGCGGCCCGCCCGGCGGCACTTGCTTTCGATCTATGCCCTGACCCGCTGCCCGGCGACGCAGGCCGAGTGGCTGGCCGAGCTGGAGCGGGTGATCGCTGCGGACGGCTCAAGCGGGCTGGAACAGGCCCGGCGGGAGCACCTCGCCTGGTGGGACGCGTTCTGGAACCGCAGTTGGATCCGGGTCGAGGGGGCCGCGCCGGCCGCGGTCACGCAGGGCTATGCCCTCCAGCGGTTCATCAACGCCTGCGGCGGCCGGGGGGCAATGCCGATCAAGTTCAACGGCTCGATCTTCACCGTCGACGCGGAAGGGAGCGACGGCGACTACCGCCGCTGGGGCGGCTGCTACTGGTGGCAAAACACGAGATTCCCCTACTGGCCGATGC
>Ga0315280_10010781_pt1 | contig 11376 bp, 10 predicted proteins | sample YL17G06_40_MG_FD_203697 | JGI IMG/M metagenome (GOLD analysis project Ga0315280, IMG submission 203697) | Sediment microbial communities from Yellowstone Lake, YNP, Wyoming, USA - YL17G06_40 | ecosystem: Environmental > Aquatic > Freshwater > Lake > Sediment | place: USA: Wyoming | collected... | reverse complement strand
GAACGGCGCGCTTGTGGAGCTGAGAGAAGGCAAAGCGCCGAGGAAGGGAAAGAAAACTCGCGGAAAGAACATCCGGAAAACATGAAGAACATCGGCAATTTCTTCATCATCACCGGCATCTGTTTGATCCTTCTCGGCCTCCTTTTAAAACTGGGATTTCGGTTTAAATGGTTGGGAAAGCTTCCCGGCGATATGATCATTCACAAGGGGAGTTTTACGTTTTATTTTCCGCTGGCCACAAGCCTTCTCTTGAGCTTTGTCCTCAGCCTGTTGCTCTTTCTGCTTGTCCGGATGACGGGGAAAAACTAGCCCTCGTGGCGGCTGAGGGTGAGAGCCCATCTCGCAAAGGCCCTCGCTTCCTCGAGATCTTGCTCATTAGGATGCGGCCTTGCCGAGGCGGCCATATCTGTCCACGCTTCGTGCTCCGGCGACCTGCTCAGGACTTCAATGGCTTCCGGCGAAACCTTTCCTCGGCAGGAAAAAGTCGAGACGACTTTGGCTTGGGAGGCGACGACAACGGCATGTTCTATGGCTTCCCGAGAAAGCTTGCTCCCTGTGAGCGACCCATGAGTGGAGAAGAGGGCGATTTTTTTTCCCTTAGGAATGCTCTTGAGGAATTTCTCAACCCCGAAGGGAACGCTGTGAGAGTGGACTGGAAAACCGACAAAGATAAGATTGTATTCCTTGATTTCCTGGACTTCATCGATCGGCTTGATCGTCTTTATCTCGGGCAGGACTTTGTAGACGGCTTCAGCAATTATTTTAGTGTTTCCTGTTTGGCTATAATAAGCGACGAGAATCTTGTGCATAACGCTATTTTTCCATAGATATCAACAAAATTCCAGCCGCAATAAATGTAAATTATTGAGAACCGTCCCCATCTTTCATGAACGGGGAAGAGTGATCGTGATCGTTGTCCCCTTGTTGATTTCGCTTTCAACGCGGATGGAACCTCCGTGGTCTTCGATGATCTTCTTGGCGATGGGCAGGCCGAGGCCCGTTCCGACGTCCTTGGTTGAAAAATAGGGGTCGAAAATTTTTTCCAGCATATCTTTCGCCATGCCTATGCCCGTATCCTTTATTCCAAGGAGATGATGCTCCTTTTCCGCGGCTAGCTTGATTTCGATAGCCCCCTTGCCGCGGATGGCTTCGATGGCATTGATGAAAATATTCCGGAAGGCGATTTTTATCTTGGATTTGTCGGCTTCAAGGTGAAATGTCTCGCCCTGATAGATTTCGCGAAACTTGATCCTTTCGGAAAGCATCTTCTTGTATGGAGAAATGACCTCCTCAATCGCTTCTCTCAAATCGAAGCACTCTTTCTCCAGGCTCGTGACCTTGGAGAGTTCAAGAAACTCTTGGGCGATTTTCCTCAAATTTTCTACCTCGCCGATGATATAAGACGTCGATTCTTTGAGTGCTTGTTCAAAATCTCCACTTTTATCTTCATAGACGCGAAGCAGGTGCTCGGCCGAGAGCTGGATAGGCGTGAGGGGATTCTTGATCTCGTGAGCCACCTTTTGAGCCATCTCCGCCCAGGCCGCTTTCTTGCTCAGCTCGGCAATTTCCTGCTGGTGCTGTTTTAAGTTTTTGATCATGGCGTTAAACCCGTCAATGAGGGTTTTCATCTCATCATGGGAGGTGTGCTCGATGGAAATCTCCAGATTGCCCAAACTCACCTCTTTTGTTCCGGCCATAAGCTTTTTAACCGGAGAAATAATCATCGCGCCCATGCTCCGTCCAAAAAGGAGGACGAGAGCGATGAAAAAGACAGAAATAAAAACAAGGAATTCGACCAGCTCTCCAGTAGCTTTGGTGATTTCTTGCTTCTCGAAGGGGAATGGGAGTGAGATCAGAAAATGAGCCTGGGAGATGGTATAGGGGATGGTCAGAGTCTCGAACGAATACCTCCCTATTTTTTGCCGTTGGGTGTAAAAAGGCATGTTTTCGTTCACAATCTTATGGTCAATTTCCCCGTCTATGAGCTCGGGAAGGAGTCCCCAATCAAAGAATTCCCGCCGGCTGGAGGAGACTAGCCGGCCTTCCCTGTAGAGGTTGACGTCGTTAGCAATGGCTGAGCTGATCCAGAGGACTAAGTCGTCAGGCGGAGCGATGAGAGTGGCTCTCTCTTCCTGTTGCAGGAAGATGAAATCCTGCATGACATTTCTGGCGAAATTGGCATGGATTTCCGCTTTCTCGATGAAACGCTGCGTGAAAATTCGGTTGAAAAAATGTTGCGAGAAAAGGCTGAAGAGAAAAAGGGCAATGACTGTTATGGCCACGAAGGCGGCATAGACGCGACTGGAAAAGGACCAGAGAATGTTCTTCATTTTGTTCTTCCCGAAGAGGGCAGGCAGGAACAAAAGAAAAGACAGCGCACCATAGAAGAAGAAAAGCTTCAGAAACTCCACCACAAACCCGAGAAAATTTTTTTGAGGGAAGAAGAGAGAGTAAATCCGGTTGTTCAGACGAAAATAGAAGGCAGCGAAATTTTTCTTTTTATCGCTGAAAGATAGCCAGACGGAATCCGGCGACTCTTGGATGCGCCGGAGGAGGTCGGGAGATATCCCCGTTGATATTTTGTCGGGGTTAAACATGAGTCTGCCGCTCGCATCATAAATAGCAAACCCGAACTCCTGCTGATGGAGAGAAGGAAGGGAACTCATTTTGAGCAGTTCAAAATAGGGATTGGCGGAATAGAGAAAGGGCAGCATCTCCGGGTCGATAGTCAGGTAAAAAGTGATTCTCCCAAGATAGCGATCTTGGTTAAACCAATCCTTGTATCCAAGGATAAACTCTCTTTCTTTTCCCAAGGAGGGGATGGTTAGGCGGGAGATCGTCCAGGCCTGGCTCAGTGGAAGCGCCATCTCAGGACGAAAAAGCTGGGGGATATTGAGGGAAAAACGGGAAAGAATTTCACCATCCGGATTGAGGATTTCCAGGGTAGAATACCAATTGAATCTGGCCACGAGAGTATTTTCCCAAAGAGAGCGGGCCAGAGGTGATGACGGACCAGGGCTTTGGAGAAAGGAAAGAATGGCGTTTTTTCTTTTTTCGATCTCGGGGATGGATTGCCGGATCAGAAAGTCGGCCCAGTTTTCCTGGGAGACGATGGTCTCGCGCAGAAAGTTTTGGACAAGAGAACGAAGACCGCGAGAAGATTCAAGATGGAGGAGGGCATAATTGAAAAGAGTAGCTAAAAAGAGGGCGGAAAACAGGACTTCCTTCTTCTTTAAAAATGCGGGTCGACGCGCCAGGAAAAAGAGAAAGGCCAAGATCGCGGCCTGGAAGACGGGCCCACCAGGGTTTTTCGACCGGCCGAAAAAAGCTAAGAAAGCTGAGACAACAATAATAAAAAGAAAAAGAGTTCCTTGCCAGCGGGGAGAGAGCAAATGCGCTGTCCGGAAGGCCAAAAAGGTGAGAAGACCGAAGCTCAGGAAAAGCGAAACCAGGCTCAAGTGAAGGAGAAAAAAAGGAAGATCCGCGGCAAAGCGAAGCAAATTTAGGTTCGAGTTGAGGACAAGCCGAGAAAGGATTTTTTGAAAACCCAAAAGGAAGAAACAGGATGCGGCGATGAGAACGATGTTGGCAAGCCGGGCCACGGCTAAGGGTATCTTGACATTGGTTTTTTCGAGAAGACCTTGAGCCGCGATCGTTAAGCTTCCGATGATTAAAAAGAAAAAGAGAGAAGTCAGGAAGATATCGGCCGGCGATTGAGTCAGGCCTTCCAATGAGAAAAAGCTCGCCAGGGATGGCGAGAAGATCGGAAGCGCCTGGATTCTTTCCAAGCGGCTCAAGGGGAAAAAGATAAGCCTTAAGCCGATGAGAGCAACGATAAGGAGAAGAATGGGCAGAATTCTTTTATCTTGGACAAGCAAATAGGATTTGGCCAGATAGATAATGAGGAAAACGAGCGACGCTCCGAGGAGAAGGGTAAAGAGAAGAATCATATTTTCCTGGAGACGTGACTGAGAAGAAAGAAGAGAAGGGGAACTTAGGTTGACGGTAGCGACAATCTCTTTGCGCTCATTCCGGAGGGGGAAAAATATGGTTTGGATCTCATTTTCGAGCCGCGGCTGCCCGATATATTCATCGCGATGCCGGGAAAAAATTTTTTCGAATCCGGCGACGTCTTCGCGATAGTCCCAGTAATTGATAGCGCAATTTTTCTGAAGCTTCCGTTTCAAGAAATGATAGTCCTCGAGATAAGGCGCTTTTAGCTGAGGCACAAAGGCCAAAAGCCTGAAGAAGATGACGGACTCGGACTGGCGGATGTTCTGTGCCGAGAGGAGATAAAAAGAAGCTTTGTTGCGGACGGGAAAGGATGAACCCGGCGAAGTCGGCTTAAAATCGATGACATTTCCCAGCCAGACCGCGAGCTCTCCGTCTTCGTCATAATAAGCGACCCCCTCGATTTCGGGGTTAATTTTCATCTTTTTAAAGAACTCGAAGATCTTGTCTTTTTGCCGGGGAAAAGGCGAATTGACGAGCGCTTTCTGTTTTAACCGGAGGCTTGCCTCGAGGGCGGCGAAGTCCTTCTTGATAGACTCTGTCTGTTTTCTTAAAGCCCTCAAGCTTTTTTCATAGTAATGGGAACTAATGAGAGATGGCAGAAGAAAAGAAAGACTAAGAAAGAGGAGCGAGAGGAGCGTCCCCAGGGCAAACCCATAGAGAAGTCCGTGTTTACGGAAAGGAGGGCGTCGCCACATCAGAGTTTCTCGGCTTTGATTTCCGTAATTCTCCACAGATTTTGGAAATTTTCTTTTTTTCCCTCCATTTCATTGACTATGTAGAAGAAGACTTGAAGGACATACTGATTATTATTTTTTTTGTTTTTAAAGGACCACCTCGTCTTAAAAATAAAGCTATTTTTTTTCGCTAAAATGGGAAGCTCGCTGGCCGCATAAAATTCAAAGGTCGAGAAGGTGGAATAGATTTGACGGAAAAGAAAAAGGGCTTGCTCGGAGGAAACCTGGTCTGAGAATGAAAGAGGCTCGGGCAAAGAAATGTTGATGTGATTTCTGGCGGAGAGAAGAGAATAAAGAAGATCGGGGTCGTTCTGAAAGAAAGCTCTCTCTATGCTTTTTGTCGTCTGGGAAAAAAGTGACAGAACCAGAACGAGCGGAAGGACGCCGACAGAAACCACATCAAAATGATATCACAGGTATTTCAGAATAGGCAAACACAGGGGCCTATTCTTTGGCCTGCGTCTCGCCTTGGACGATGGTCTTGAGTTCCTCCCTGATCTTATCGATCGTTTCCAGTTTATCCCTTATCTTGACAAAAAGAGACTCCTGGCTTTTTATTCCTTCCTCGATAAGGAAAGCCGCGCTTTCTGACCGGCTCTTGAAGAGGCCGGCATCGACAAGCATGTTCAACTTTTTGTTGCTTTCTTCGTTGACGCGGATAGTTAACACCGTGTTTCTTGAGGCAAGGGCTTTATCGATGGCTTTTCTGATGGATTCTGCGGTCTTGACGGCGAATTTTTCCATATGGTCGCCGATTTCACTGAAGGCCTCTTCAACCTGTCTTTTTTCTTTTTTCCCTGATGACTTTTCTTCTTTGTTTTCCATAATCGCACCTCTCATAATAATGTAATTAGATTACAAATTACATTTTAGGTAAATTTCCAATTTTTGTCAAGAGAGTTTTGATAGATTCCTACGACTCACAGTTCAGAGAAATTGCGATTTATGGAGAGTAAAGACTTTTATTCTAATGAGAAAGAATGATCTTTAAACTCAGGAATTTCCTAGGCTATTTTTTCTCTTCCGCTTCTTTCTTTTCTTCTTCCTTGGTTTCTTCCTCTAATTTTTTTGTCCTCGCGGCATCCTTGATGCTGCTGATTCCGGCGATGAGAGCGATGAGTCCGCCAAAAAAGAGGACGGGCGGGATGCAGCCAAAAACGAGTTCGTAGAATTGACGCCACCAGACAAAGATAACGAGCCAGAGGCCTACGGCCATGGCGATCAAGCCTCCGATGATGGCCAGATATTTGCCCATGAAAACACCTCCTCTTCTTTTTTGATTTTTGCGAGGCGAATTATAGCAAAACGCGCCTGAAGAAGCAACAATTTTTCTTTGATATTAATGAAATTTGAAATAATAGGAAAATCATATAGAATTTGATAGCATTTGGAAGAGGAGGTCCAATGGGAGCATTATTTCGGGAAAGAAAAATTTTTCTTCTTGGTATTTTTCTCTATTGGGGATTAGTTATTTGTCTTCAAGCCTCTGAGGAGAGAGAGCCGTTTTCTAGCGGCACGATAAAAGTGGCCCCAGGGGCTTCCGCCTCGGGTTTCCTGCAAGTTCCCGAAAAGGACGGAATCGGGACGTCTATTCCACTCACCGTTATTCATGGAACAAAAGAGGGAAAAACCCTGGCTCTTGTGGCTGGAATTCACGGCTATGAATATCCGCCGATATTGGCTCTTTATCGCCTAAAGAATAACATCGACCCGAAAAATCTATCAGGGACAGTAGTCTTGGTCCATATCGCTAACCTTCCTGCCTTCCAGAAGAGAATGATCTATTACAATCCTTATGATTGGAAAAACCTGAACCGGGTCTTTCCGGGCAGCCGGGAGGGCACTCTCAGTCAACGCATTGCCTTTATTTTGACCGAAGAGGTCATCAAGAAATGCGATTATCTCATCGACCTCCACGGCGGGGACGGAAATGAGGCTCTCATTCCTTACTCCTACTGGATGATCAGCGGCGACCAAAAAATGGACCAGATTACCAAAGACATGTGCCTCGCCTTCGGCATAAAATACATCATCATCGATGAAACCAAGACAAAGGATCTCACCGATTCCAAGTATTTGGGCAATACGGCTGTTCGGCGCGGCAAACCCGCCATCACCACGGAATCAGGATACTTAGGGAAAACAGATGAAGAATCGATCAGCCGAAACGTGGCAGGAATTTTAAGCGTCATGCGGCTCTTCAAGATGATCGAAGGAGACCCGGCCATCACCACCGATCCTGTCTGGATGGACCGGTATGAAGTGGTTTACTCGAAGACAGACGGCCTCTTTTATCCTCAGGTCAAGATGGGATACTACGTTAATAAAGGTCAGAAGGTCGGCTACATCACGGACTTCTTAGGAAACCTGAAAGAAGAGCTCCGGGCTCCTTTCAGCGGGATCATCCTTTATATTATTAACACTCCGCCCACAAGCCAGGGGGAGCCGCTCTTTGAGGTGGGGTGCGTCAAAGAAGGGAAATAAACCGGGCTTAGAATCGTAATCATAAATGGAGAAGCAATTTCTTGCTTGGCTTCCATAATTGGAATCACGAATGGAAATAAAGGGCCTTATTTTTGACCTGGATGGAACCATCGTCGATGTCGCCTATAACTGGAGTAAGATAAACGCTGAATTAGGCACTCGGGGAATTCCCATCCTGACCTATCTCAGCGAGCTTGAGGAGCCGGAAAAATCGCGGAAGTGGGACATCCTCAAGAAATATGAAGCTGAAGCCACCAAGAAAGCTCGACCTAAGGATGGCATTAAGGAATTCCTGAGTTTCTTATCTCAAAAAAGCGTTAGGAAGGCTCTTGTCACCAATAACAGTCAGGAGAATGTTGAATTTCTTTTGCGGAAGTTCGGCCTGGAGTTTGACTGCGTCATTTCGCGGGAAAGCGGACTCTGGAAGCCGTCTGGCGCTCCGTTCTTGGAAATCATGAAAAAATTCGGGCTGAAGCGGGAGGAATGCGCTGTGGTCGGGGATTCTCATTATGATGTCAAGGCCGCCAGGGAATCAGGAATTGGGAGGGTGTTCCTGTTGAGCCTGGACAAAGAGAGGTTGTTTGGCCCAGGGGTGGAGGTTTTTCCCTCCGTGGAGGCTCTTCAGCAGAGGATTGAACAGCTCTTGGAGCACAGAGAAGGCTGAAGATAGTCAGAATTTTGAAACGAAAGTTGAACAACGGAGTTGTAATGAAGGGAGCGTAAAGAACGGTTAAGGAGGTCAGAGATGAAAAAATATTGTCCTTTTTGGCTGGGGGGACTCAGCTTTTTATTATTCCTTTTTGGGTTTGCTCCTCAGATATTTGCCGATGGCTTTATCATTCCGAATCCTCGGCCTGGGGAAGTCATCCCTCCTCTCACGGTTAAATACCATAGAGTCATGGTCGATATTCGCGACCAAGTAGCGAAAACCTCCATTGATGAAGTCTTCATCAACAATTACGACCGGGACATCGAAGGGACTTTTATCTTTCCCTTGCCCGAAAACGCGGCCATCTCAGAATTTGCCATGTATGTGGGTGATAAGAAAATTGAAGGAGAAATTCTGGACAGCCGCGAGGCCCGCCGGATTTATGAAGATATCGTCCGTAGGCTGAAGGACCCGGCCCTTCTTGAATACATCGGCCGCAACACGTTCCGGGCGAGAGTTTTTCCGATTCCGGCCCGGGGGGAGAAGAGGATCCAACTCTCTTATTCCGAGGTTTTGAAAGAGGAGATGGGGCTCGTGCGCTACCTTTATCCCTTGAACACAGAGAGGTTTTCTTACGAGCCGATTGAGGAAGTGACGGTAGCTGTGAAAATCGCTTCCAAAGTCCCCCTCACCAATATTTATTCTCCTTCTCATCGGGTTTCGGTCAGAAAAGAAGGGGCGAACAAGGCCACCCTCGGGTTCGAGGAGAGAAACGTCAAGCCAGATAAAAATTTTATCGTCTATTATGCCGTCTCCTCCGATGATATCGGGATATCGTTCCTGAACTATGCCGATAAAGAAGATAACTACTTTATGCTCCTGGCTGCGCCGCGCTATGTTGAGGCCAGGGAGAAAGTCATCAATAAAAATCTCGTCTTCGTCCTCGATAGCTCTGGAAGCATGAGCGGCAAGAAGATTCAACAGACCAAAGAGGCGGCCCGCTTCATCATCAACCACCTGGATGAGAAAGACCGCTTCTCCCTCATCGACTTCGACGACGGCGTCAGCCTTTTTTCCAATGAACTCGTTTCGGCGAATGCGGAAAACCGAGAAAAAGCCCTCAAGTTCGTCAGTGCCGTCGAGGATTCAGGAGGAACAAACATCAATGAAGCCCTCCTCAAGGCTTTGGGCATAATGTCACAAGGGGAAAGACCCAATTATATCCTTTTCTTGACGGACGGACAGCCGACAGTCGGAATCACGGGGACGGAAGAGATCTTGAAGAATATCGCTGCGGTCAACACAGCCAAGTCGCGCCTGTTTGTGTTCGGCGTCGGGTATGACGTCAATACGGAACTTTTGGATAAGTTGTCCACGGAGAACCGGGGAACTTCCGTCTATGTCGGCGAGAATGAAGACCTCGAAGCGGCTGTGTCGAGCTACTACGAAAAAATGTCCTCGCCTCTCCTTGCCGACCTATCTTTGAGATTCAAAGGAATTGAGGCATTCCAATCCTATCCCCCGACATGGCCTGATCTCTTCAAGGGTTCCCAGCTCGTTGTCCTGGGGAAATACAAAGGAAATGGGCCAATCTTTATTAATCTTATGGGAAAAGTAGGGAAAGAGGAGAAAAATTTTGCCCTGGAAAATCAAAAGCTCATCCAGGATGATTCCTATAATTTCCTCCCGCGTCTCTGGGCCACCCGGCGCGTCGGCTTCCTCCTTGAACAGATCCGGCTTCACGGCCCTGAAAAAGAGTTAGAGAATGAAGTCCGGAACCTCGGGCTGAAGTACGGCATCGTCACGCCCTACACATCCTTCCTGGTCACTGAAAAGGAAAGGCAAACCATTGCCGCCGCTGCTCCCGCAGCCCAGGAAGCTCTGGAGGCGCGAAAAATGACCGGAGCCGGGGCGGTCAAGCTGTCCCAGGCCACTCAGCAGTTTAAAGCTCAGGAACAGGCCCCTGAGGTGCTCTCAGAGCTTATCCGCTACAAAGAGGACAAGACGTTTTACCTCAAAGACGGATTCTGGGTGGACAGCGTTTATGAGGAAGGGAATCCGGTCGAGGAAATCCGGTTTAATTCAGAAGCGTACTTTCGGCTGCTCGGTGAGAAACCTGGTCTGGCCAGATATCTTTCCGTGGCCGAAAACCTGATCGTGACCTTTGAAGGGAAGAATTACAAAATCAAATGAGACGGCGGGCGATTTTCATGCGGCTCAGGCATCCGCATGACCAAAAAATAGCCGGCGTGAAAATAGACGGGAAGCCCATAAAAATTTTTACGGAAGATACAATAACGCTCGATTCTCCCCGGGGCGCTCTCAATATTCTGGTTGAGTATTAGCGCCGGCCGCGCTTTTTTTCATCGCTCAGATATGATTGGTGATATAGGCGTGTGTGGCAACGTTCCAGAAAAATCCCGCCGAAGAGAAGAAAGCTACATTTTTTTATCTGTCAATAAAAAAGGATAAAAATATTTTTAGACGAGAAAACAGATAACGTCAAAAAGAAAAGATCGGTCTAAAACGCCTAAGGATTAAGGCTCAAGCACCCAGGTGCAACTGTCAAGGTGTTTGTATTTGCCAGCGCCAGATGATCCTTTCCAGTGGACGTAAGCTATCCGGTCATAATAATGACCAGGATGACGGCGGGCCGGCTCTCTTGGCTTGAGGGGTTTAATCAGGATCAGCTCGATGTCCTTTATCTTAGGATTTTTTTGCACCTCATCGATGAGAGAATTCCAACGTTTACGCCATGTCTTTTGTGGTTTTGGTTTTGCTCTCATAAGCTCTCCTTTATTAATGATGATTTTCATTTATATTTTGGTTTGTGATGGCCTGACTCTTTTCCCCTTTAATTCTAGGCAGAATAATAATCTAACTAAACCCGAAAGTCAACAAAAAAAGGAAGCATCATCACATCTGTAACTGCAGACGGTCGACGTCTAAGATAGGTGGCGCGGCGCCAGTCCCCATCTCATAAAACTCAAGGTGATCACGAAAGAGGAGATGCTGGCACAAAGAAAGAAGTTTTTGACATCATTTTTTCGGCTATGTTATAAATGGGAGCTAATCTATAGAAGGAAAAGGAATGCCAGAAATCACTCTCCTCGCTCTTGCTGCCGGCATCGGCAAGCGCTACGACGGCCTGAAGCAGATTGACCCTGTCGGGCCTTGCGGGGAAATGATTCTGGATTATTCCCTCTACGACGCCATCCGGGCCGGGTTCAACCGTTTTGTCTTTGTCATCAGGAAGCAGATCGAGAATGCGTTTCGCCAGGCTATTGGAAGCTACTGGGAAGGACAGGTCCCGGTCAAGTATGTCTTTCAAGAAATCGAGTCAGAACTCCCGAGTTCTTATCCTCTTCTTGGCCAACGCCAAAAGCCCTGGGGCACAGCGCATGCCGTCCTGGTCAGCCGCGCCGCTGTCCACTCTCCTTTTGTCGTCATCAATGCCGATGATTTTTATGGCCCGAGCGCTTACCGGGACCTCAG
>Ga0315280_10010780_pt1 | contig 11376 bp, 11 predicted proteins | sample YL17G06_40_MG_FD_203697 | JGI IMG/M metagenome (GOLD analysis project Ga0315280, IMG submission 203697) | Sediment microbial communities from Yellowstone Lake, YNP, Wyoming, USA - YL17G06_40 | ecosystem: Environmental > Aquatic > Freshwater > Lake > Sediment | place: USA: Wyoming | collected... | reverse complement strand
TTCATTCTACCCAAGCCTGACTGCAGACATGGTCCGGCTCGTGACTCCAATTGCCACGAAGACTGGGTCGATAGGACGATTCGCTGTGGTTGAAGAAGATCGCGATTGGACAACCTATGCGAGAGGATATGGACTCATGATTGGACTGTCGCGTTACGAGACCCAGTTATCCGGACTGGGGTTCTTAGACTTGGCTGCTTCTGGACAAGGTGACATGACAATCTGGTCTAAGCTCATCCTAGGTTGGATCAACGAGTCCCAAGTCGTGAAATTGAGCTCGCCGTTCGTAAGAAGCATAGTTACACTCGATCCTAACGAAGCGCCTGGCTCTGATCCCCTAGCGATCCGTCTCGAGCTTGGAGAAGGACTCGGGATATACTGGATTGAAGATCGGCAGCCGATAGGTTACGACAGAAACACCCTCCAGGACTACGGCGCCGTTATCACATACTTGAAAAGCAGTAACTCATCTGCAAAATTCATCAAAGTCCTTCAACCAGACAGCTTGGGCTCCGCAGTCTTTCTCAACCCGGATTTGGAATTGTCAATGATTGCATTGAATCAGACACAGGGAAGAATCCGGATTCTTCTCGGTGACGCTCAAGATGGAAGAGACGCTCAGGAAGCACTCTACGCGATATTACGTGCTTCAGACGCTGTCCAGATCGCGGATTCAGCGAGCAGAATTGAAGGGCTGGGCATCGCTCAACAACTATTGTCTGACGCCCACACTCAATTCGCCTTAGCGCAATTCAAGCAAGCCGACGCATTAGCTATTTCAGCTGAGACCATGGCTAATAGCGCAACCATCCCTCAGGATTACTATCAAGCAAGCCAATTGCTAGGAACGGCAGGGGAACTGAGGAACGAAACGCTTGGCGTAACTTCGTCGCAGGCGTCTCAGCTTGTTGTACAGGCGAATGCAGCACTGCAAAGGGCTAAAGATGCCTTCGCAGCCAAGAATTTTGGAATTGCAGAACAGAACGCTCAATCTGCTATTGATTTGTTTAATAGCGCCCAGCGCATCGACCTAACTGAGAAGATTCTGTGGTGGATTGGAAACCTTGCACTAATTATCCCTGTCGCAATCTTGGCTTTCGCTCTTAGGTATCAGCTCAAGGGAAATTGGCGTTAACGTGCCTCACTCAAGTTTCTCGCGATCAAACATCGTTCTAAGTTCAACTTTGCTGCGCGCCCACTGCCGGATTCACTTAATTCCACGGGCGCGTCTCTAACCACCACTACGCCGGCGCGCTCTTTCGATTCACCCATTAGGAGATGTGCAGAAGCCGCTAGGTCATCGGCGACATTTGTTCGCGTGAATCTGATTTCTCTTCCGTACAGATCGGGTTTTCCTCGCTCGTCCCGTACTGGATGGAACCCTGAGATGCCTATAGCCAACCCAGTCGTACCGAGACGCATCGGGGTCACCCGGCTATCGACAATCATGACACCAATTTTGCATTTGTAACGCCGTTCCAACATACCGCGTAATTCTTTTGCTGATTGGTCGGGGTTAGTGGGCCAGAGTGTTGCTGTTCCTGGTGGCGAGTTCTTCATGTCGACTCCGGCATTAGCGGTCAAAACGCCGTATTTCAATGTGAGCAAAAACCCTTTTACCCCTCCGAGTATGACGTCGGCTTCACCCATTACCACTTGAGCCAATTGCTTGCTCATCTTCCATTTTCTTGCAAGCGTCTTAGCTGTTCCAGACACTCTGACTTCACTTAATCTCACGATCCGACCTTGGCAAATTGAAACAATTTTGCTTGCGACTGCAATCACATCTCCGCGTCGCAGTCGAAAATCCTGCTCTTTGACTGCTGCGACGATAGCCTTACCGAGATCTTGGCCAACTTCGAGAATAGGAATCTTGAGCGGAATGAGGGTTACATGCATTGACCTGGTTCTCAGTGGCATGGACAACCGAGCATGAGATCTGCTCTTCATCCGACATACAGGTGAGTTCTCAGATCATTCTGGTCAGAAGACTCGATATTTCGGAGCCTCTGTAACCCAGTTCGCCTCGGCTTCTGAAGGGCCGTTTGATGCTTGCGTGGAATGCGCCTGAGGGGGGATGGAGCCTGAACGTTGGATTAATGCCCTTTTGCCACAACGTTCTCAGCTCGATTTGGCCTTCAACGAGGGCCGTGACGAGTGCTTCTATCGATTCATGTCCGAATTTTTCTTTCACAATACTGTCCGTCAATGAACTTCCACCGGCAAGTTCCGCACGCTCTTCAAGCAGTGCCGCAATATCTTGTGGCTTAACCTCACCCCAGGTGATGTAATCCTTCGCATTCCTCAACATACCTACAGTACTTTCATTCTTCTCCAAGATTCTCGCGTTGAATCTTCCTTTCAGTCCGAGGCTGCCTAGCGTGAGGTCCATATCGTATGGAACTGCGACTGGGCCTTGAAGTCTGACGGCGATGAGGAAAGTCTTCTTTGGGGCAATCTCCTTGACTGCCTTAGTTGTCTTGGTTTCCTTGATTTCCTCAATCTTCTCAGGACGCGCTTCAGTCACATGTTTCTCAGGCTTCTTTGCCTGTGCACTTGGTTTTCTTGTGACCTTCGCCTTCTGTTTCCTGGCTGAGGCCTTTGGCTTTGCTTTGGTTTTCCGTTTTGTGCTCATGGCTTTGTCGCCGCCGGTGGCTTCGTTATCTTGGCCTGTACTTCCGTGAAGTGCTCTGTCAGTTCTTCGGGCTTGAGTTTTCGTTTCACGTAGGCAGAGAATCGTTTCTTGTATACTTCTGGTTCAGAAGCTACTTGTTTTGAGTAGGTGACGATGTGTTTTCCCTGAATTCGATCCGGATCCGGCATGACCTTTTCGTCGTGTGGAATTATGAGTCCCGCGTCTAGAGCTCCTTTTGCTGCGGCGAATATTCTTGATCCAGGTCCTCTTGCGAAGAGGCCGATGTCTAATATTGCCTCGTTGAAACCCTTAGTTTTCGCTCGTGACCCGGCCAGCAATCCAGTGAGGTATGCTGCAGGCATGTTTCCACATGAACCTTTCCACCCGTACTCCTTGAGCTCTGATGAGTGAGCGGACGCTAACACATGGTCTCCAGTAATGTGGGCTTCAACAAGCTGAGCTGCCAGGTGTTTGTTTGAGGGTCGCACAACTAACCTAAGTCTACCGGAAGAAACCAGTTTCCTTCGCTTTCCGTAATGTGTTCTCCCTTCGAATCGGCGCCTGAATGGTAGGTTGTATTGAGGTCCCTTCGCCAATTCACTCAACTCTCTTCAAGGTGTTAAGGCTACTTGGAAATGTCAGTGCGCAATTAAAGCGTTTCCAGAAGTGAATTCAGAAAACGTAGGCTAGGAGTCTACCTCCGGTCTTCGATGCTCGAGCATCGGCGTGCGAAACCACACCTTTAGGTGTGCTGACAATCAAGACTCCGACATCGCGCGAAGGGAGATATCGCTCCTCCCAATTCTCCACCTCTGTGATCTTCATGGCGTATCTTGGCTTAATTACGCCGCACCTGTTCACTCGACCCAAGAGTTGGATTCGATACTTGCCTGCACGTCCATCGTCGATGAATTCGAACTCGCCAACGTAACCGTTCTTCTGCATCACTCGCAGCACTTGCCCCATCAATTTTGATGCAGGCCAGACCATGCACTCGCGTTTGTGGCGTCTTTCATTATTGTAAATCGTATTCAACGCATTCGACAATGGGTCAACTAATGTCATCTTCGATCCCCTATCATGTTCTAACAGCGCGCTTGGCTCGACCTGTCTGACGAGCCGCAATCATTCCAACCTTCCTTCCTGGCGGCGCATTCCTGGATACCGTTGTTGGTTTTCCGGAATGTTTGTGACGCCCCCCTCCGTGTGGGTGCGATGCCGCAACCATTTTTTGGCCGCTCGTCGTGGGCCATACGCGACCACGTGAGCGCATTAGTTTCTTCGCAGATCCCGCTTTGAGGAAAGGCTTCTCTGTTCGGCCAGCAGCTGCCACTACTCCAATGATGGCCCTGCATCGGTCATTCATGTAGACTGACTTTCCTGAAGGAAGACGGAGCTCGGTCCCTTGTGGTGTGTGCGCCACGACCATACAATAGGTTCCTGAAGCTCGAGCCAGCCGCCCGCCATCTCCCGGCCGCAATTCAACGCTTGATATCAACGTGCCTTCCGGGACTCGTCCCAGTGGCAATATGTTGCCCACATCAGGTGGAGCGTTAGCTCCAACGGAAACGCTTTGATTAATCGAAAGCCCTTCTGGGGCTGAAATGCAGCACGCACCGCCCGTTGTGAATTCAATTAGGGCTATGGGTGTGCCTCTTCCAGGATCATGCAAGAGTTCCCTTACGGTTCCCTTTAGCACTGGGTGAGATGCGTCGATCATTGGAAATCGAACAGGGGCGACGCGTCTGAAGGTCCGCGCCCTGAAGACCGAACCACCCTTTCCCCTCCGCTGAACTCTTATCTGCTTACCCAAGCGTCATCAAACCCAGTAGGAATCATGAATATTTGTGGAACACTTGTTCGGCGACGGCAATACTCCTAGTCAAAATAAACCTTGTGGTAGGTAATTGCGGCATAGATCTTCAAGTGGTACTCCTTGGCTTGAGAATTGCTTCCGCGAATTCTTGCCAGAGCGCAGACAATGGTCTTTTCAACAAAACACCAAAGTAAACGAGATGCCTTATGCACAGTGACGTGCCGTCGATGCGCACTCAGATCAATCATCGCAGAGGAATATTAGAAGATCTAGTGAAACTGACTTTCGCAAAGGAACTTGCCATCTCTCCGGAGAGCATTGAGTTCAATATCGTCGGCATGGGGCACGAATTTTGGATTGCTATCAAGGGAGAGACAATTATGGGGCTCGTGGCTCTAGCTAGATCCGCGGAAAACCAATTTACAGTAATGTATCTCACTGTAGCCAGTCCGCATAAGAGGCATGGCGTCGGATCGTCGCTACTCAGAACTGTGCTGGAGCGCTACCCTGCCGCAGAGTTCAAAGTTGTTCCTTTCGACGGCACGCAAGACATCTATTTGCGACTTGGATTCGCGAAGTATGACCGATGGGAGATGCGGCGACCGCCCGCTCAACAACGATTCTAGGTATTCCCTCAGACGGAGCTTGGTTTGTCGAAAAGGTGACATGCAACATAGTGAGTGCCACTCATGCGAGTCATGCCCGGATCCTCCTTTTGACATCGGTCGAACGCGTACGAGCATCTCGGGTGGAATCGGCATCCTGACGGGGGGTTGATTGGGCTCGGTATCTCTCCCCGTGGAATCGCCCTCTGCATTTTATGCTTTGGATCGGGAACGGGGATCGCCGACATGAGTGCCACCGTGTACGGATGTTTCGGCGACTTGAAGACTTCATCTCTCAATCCGAATTCGACTATTTTGCCCAAGTACATTATTGCTATTTTGTTGCAGAAGTAGTTTGCAGTGGCGAGGTCATGTGTGATGAAAACGTATGTTAGGCCAAGTTCTTGTTTGAGAGATAGCATTAGGTCAAGTATCTGGGCTCGAATTGACACGTCCACCATAGCCACAGGCTCGTCGGCCACGACGAACTCTGGCTTTAGTATCATTGCTCGGGCAATTACGACTCGTTGGCGTTGCCCGCCACTCAGTTGATGGGGATATTTATCGTAGAATAGTTCCGGTGGTGTAAGCCCTACTCTTTCGAGTATCCTCACCACTTCTTGCCTACGTTCCTGCTCAGAGCCTATCTCCTGAATGTCCAGCCCGTGTCTGATCGCCGGTCCAACTCTCATTCGCGGGTTCAGAGCTGCCATTGGATCCTGAAAGATCATCTGTGCGCGGCGCCTGAATTTCATCAGATTCCGCGAGCTAATACTCGAGAGGCTTTGGCCATCAAACAGTATGTCACCGGAACTCGGGACGTCAAGACGCACGGCCAGGCGGCCGGTCGTTGTTTTGCCACTACCACTTTCGCCGACAAGGCCGTATGTTTCGCCTCGGGAGACCGAGAAATCGATACCGTCAACAGCGCGCACGAAGTCTCTCTTCTTGGAAAATGCTGCCTCCAACAGGCTTTTTTGAACGGGGAAATATCTCGTTAGTTGCTTAACTTCGAGTAAAGGCATCTTGCGATCTCCCCTCAGTCATACAAATGACATGCGACGAGCCGGCGTTTTCGTTCAATCAGTGCAGGCTCCTTCAGAGGGCACGGTTCGAATACTCTCGGGCATCGAGGGTGGAATCGGCATCCCGACGGAGGAGTGACCATGTCCGGCGGTGATCCGGGTATTGGGCGCATTGATCGCTCTGGGTGCTCGATGTTCGGGGCGGATTCGAGCAAACCCTTGGTGTATGGGTGAAGCGGATCTTCAAACATGTCTTCAGTCGGGCCAAGCTCGATAATTTGGCCGGCATACATGACTCCTACGATGTCCGCCATTTCTGCCACTATACCTATGTTGTGTGTTATCAGGATAAGCGTCAATTGCCGCTCGTCTTTCAGTCGCTTCAACAGCTCTAGGATCTGCGCTTCGACTATCACGTCCAGTGCTGTTGTTGGTTCATCTGCTATGACGAGACCAGGATTGAGGGCCAGCGCGAGTCCAATCATAACTCTCTGTCGCATTCCTCCACTGAACTGGTGCGGATAATCATCAATACGCTCACCTGCAATGCCAAGTGAGTCTAGAAGCTTCGCGGCTCGTGACACCGCCTCTTCCTTTCGCACCGAGGGCTCGTGCGTCTTGTAGAGTTCAATGAAATGGTCGCGAATGCGTTTGACCGGGTTCAGTGAAGTCATTGGATCCTGAAAAATCATTGAAACTTGCGCGCCACGTATTTTCCTCATATCTTCCTGTGAGTGCTCTAGGAGATTTGTTCCCTCGAAGTCTATTTCGCCTGAGACAATTCTGCCTGGCTGTGGAACTAAGCGCAGAATGGAGAAGCCTAGAGTGGATTTGCCGGAACCGGATTCACCCACCAAACCGAGCGTTGAGCCCTTTTCCAAGTTCAGGCTAACGTCTGATACTGCCCTAATTCGACCTCTCATGGTTGAATATTCGACTGATAAGCCATCGATCTTCAGTAGTGGTTGGCCCATTTCTCATACCTCACTTTTCCAGACGTGGGTTGAAGAGCTCACTCAAGCCTTCTCCTAGCAGAGTAAATCCGAGCGCGAGGAGGACAACCATCAGTCCAGGAAAGGCTATGACCCACCATGCTCCGCTCGCGAGAAGCTGTCTTCCATAAGTTAAGTCCCATCCCCAATCGGGCGTAGAAACGGACAAACCCAAACCCACGAACGTTAGACCTGCTGCCGTGAGAATGGCGTCTGCGAAATTTATGGTCGCGACAGCAACAATCGATGGGACGACGTTTGGGAAAATATAGTCCACTAGAATTGTCTTGGTATTCGCTCCGAGCATCCGGGAGGCGTCAACGTATGAGAGCTCTTTTATCGTGAGCACTTGGCTTCTAATTATGCGGAAATATGATGGTACGTAGACGACAGCGATCGACAGAGCCATGTTGACAACTCCAGGTCCAAGCATTGCCGCAATCGCTATGGCTAGGACAAGCCCCGGGAAAGCGTAGATACTATCCATTACCAGTGATGTGGTCTTATCTGTGAAGCCTCCTTTGAAGGAGGCGAAGAGACCAATCGGCACGCCTACGAGCAAACATACGATCACCGAGATTATCGATACCTGAAACATTATGGCTCCGCCGGAAATCACTCTGCTCAACATGTCCTGTCCGAGATGATTAGTGCCGAGAGGAAACTGGTTTGAAGGTGGAGACAATAATGGACCGACGTTGATTGCTATTGGATTGTGGGGCGATAGCCAGGGTGCAGTTATGGTCATTATTGCGAGAAGACTAACGATTGTTGAGCCTGCCAAGATGGCCCAACCTGCCAATCCCCGTTTTCGCAGTCCGCTAACGCGAGGTAGGAGTTGTACGAAGATTCGGCCATAAGATTCCTCTTCACTCATTCTTTTCACCTATAGCCTGATTCTCGGATCTAGATACGCGTAGAGTATGTCGACCACCAAGCTGACGGCGGCGACGATTAGCCCGAAAAATACGACTACGCCTTGGATTGCCGTGTAGTCTCTAAACGAGATTCGATCGACCAAATAGCGCCCTAGACCGGGCCAAGAGAACGTGGTCTCCGTTAGCACGGCTCCTGCCAACAAGGCTGCGAATTGCAGCCCCATCATTGTTAGGATAGGGAGGAAAGCGTTGCGTAACGCATAACCGTAGACGACGGTCCGCTCCCTCAATCCCCTAGCTTTTGCGGCTGTGACAAAGTCAAGCTGCAATGTCTCAAGCATATTGCTTCTTGTTAGTCTGATGAAGATTCCGCAAAGCACTAACCCCAAAGCGAGGACGGGCAGTATGAGGTAACGTATCGAAAGCGACAGTTTGTAAAAGCTGCCTTCCAGGATGCTGTCAAGCACGAATAGACCAGTAGGATAGTGCTTTCCCCCGATCTCCAAACCAAGTGGCGACACGCCAGGATACATTCGTCCGCCTGCGGGGAACCACCGCAAGTAGATCCCGAAGACCATGATGAGCACCTCGCCGAGGAAGAAAACCGGTATCGCGTACGAGACAATGCCGAATACGCGAATCGAGTGATCTCTCATAGTATCATAGTGTCGAGCTGCGACCGCTCCTGAGAAAACGCCCAACAAAACCATGATCAGCGTCGCTCCGATGGCAAGCTCCAAGGTTGCGGGGAATGCTGAGAATATCTGTTGAGATACTGGGGAATAGTCTTGCATCGATTTGCCGAAATCTCCATGAGTTAGGCCTATCAAGTAGTCAAAGTATTGCATGAGCAGCGGCTTATCCAAGCCCAGCTGCTTCTTGAAAGCCAGCAAAGTTGCCGGGTCGACGTTCTTTTCAAAGTGCAGAGACGCTGGGTCACCGGGGAGAACACGAATGATTAGGAAAACGAAAGTAAGAAGAAGCATGATCATGGGAATTGTGAGAAGAATTCTCGCAATCACATAAGACTTCAAGCTCATAGACGCAAGAGATTCTACGTCATGTAGATAAGAATTCCCTGACCCTACCACGGTTGGATTTGCCGGACAGAGCACCGTCTGGTGCGTTAGACGAAAGAAAAAGAGGAAGAGAAAAGGGAGTTTGACGTTAGGCTTAGGCTTTCTTGCGTTTGGTCATCGCCAAGCCGGCGATTACAACGATAACACCAAGCACGAGTAAACCGAGAGCATAGGTCGTTACAGGGTTCGTTGTTGACTCTGAGTATCCCATGTTACGGAGCATGGTGACCAGTGCGGTCGTGTCTCCGTCGCCGAGAGATTTGTATGCGTCTTGGTGGAAGGCCATTCCGTTGGGGATCATGCTGTAGAGTGGATTCGCTTGTCCAAGGAAGACGGTTTGCGTCAACTCAGCTCTGTTGATGGCTGCGGCAAAAGCCTGTCTGAACTGGGGATTGTCGAATGGAGGCATGGCTTCTTGGAAGCAAATGTACTGTATGAATGCACCCGTGCCCTGCCATACCTTGAGGGTCGGATCGGATTGCATGCTCTTGATGTCCGTAGCGGTTAGTTGTCTGAAGGCCATGTCGATGTCTCCGGATTTGACGGCCAACGCCAATGCTGTTGCGTCGCTGTAGAATTTGATGATGAGGTGTTTGTTCTTGACGTTCGCAGCGTCGAAGTAGTTCGGGTTCGCGTCGAGCTTCATCTCATAGTCCTTACCTGCCTTGCGTGACCATTCTGTCAGGAGGTATGGACCCAAGTCGTTGGGGTTGCTTGCCCTTGCATCACCGTCAACGTATTGTACGGCTTGCCCGGGCGTGTTTGGTGCCAGCTTGGGGTTTACTATGGATGATCCGGAGAAGGCCATCAATGCCAGGAAGGGTGCGAATGGATGATTCAGGTGGAAGACTACCTGATAGGGTGCAGTCACTTCCACGCTGCCGATAATGTCACTGTAACCCAACCCAACTTGCGGACCATCGGGCATCTGGATGCCTATGTTTCTGTCGAAGCTGTATTTCACTGCGGTTGCGTCAAATGCTGTTCCATCGTCGAACTTGAGGCCTTGTCGGAGATTGAAGGTCCAAGTCAAACCGTCAGCGCTCGAAGTCCAATTCATGGCGAGCGCGGGCATGAAATCGTTCGGACCTGCGGATGAGCCTGGTTTGATGTACACTAGGGGTGCGCCTAGGTTCTGTATCATTTCGCTCCCTGCGAAGAAGTCCCACACTTCACCTGGGTCCAAGCTGGTTTCAACCGAGTCGGTTGTGCCCACGATCAGCGTGTCCTTTCCTCCGGGTGGGGTGATTAGCCAGTAGTACATGTTCTGGGTGATGTCGAGGTTCACTCCCTGGACATCGGGCTTAGTCACCGCGAATGCGGATCCTTGGAAGACCGGAATAATTGGAGCATCTTGCACCATTAATTGTTGTATCTGTGTGTATAATTGGCCTCTCTGTGCTGGGTCGGATGTCGAGCGAGCCTGTGCGATCAGTTGATCCATCTGTGGATCCTTGTAGTGCATGTTGAGCCAGCTTCCACCAACTGAGTCCAAGAACGGTTGTATGTAGTCATCTGGATCGATGTAGTCTGGGTACCACCCGTATACGTAGACTTCCATGCTTCCCGCATCTCTGTTCTTCTTGTAGCTCGGCCAATCTGCACCGTGCAAGTTCACAGTTACCAGACCGGTCTTCTCAAGTTGTGATTTATACACTGCGGCTTGATCGGCGCTTTGTGGATAGTGACCTGACGACTCATACCACCAGTCGATAGTCATCGGGCCTTTCAACGGTGGAGCCGTTGCGTATACTCCTACGCCTGCAGCAGCTATGATAATACCAAGTACGACAACTGCCATAGCAATTTTCAAAGATATTTCCTCGGCAGAGGATTGCAGCCACTGTACATATAAAACTAATCAGGCAGGAGTCGCGGTTTGTGCTTGATTTGTGGCTCACGAATTGGAGCATGCTCAGATTCGTAATGTCGATTGGTCACTGACTATCACTGCCGCTGACGATGAGAAATCGGGCGCGAGCAATTGGGGCTCCGATCTGGTTTCTTCGATCACAAATTACTCCAATACCAGCTTTCGTCATTGCCCAATGACCCAGTGGCCTTACCCGCTTATCGTCGTTGCGGAAGTCAAGTGCTCTTAAGCAGTTTACCAGAATCGGCGGCGTAGTACCTTGCGCTCTGCATCCATGATTGATTGGAACAGGCGATCCGAGACCTTGTGTGTCCGTCGCAGTACAGACTTGGCTTCAGTCGGTCTTATTCTCCTACCCGCCATCACGTACGCTGCCGCCTTGCCATATTTCCGCAGTAAGGTCGCACTTTCTTCCAGTTCTTCAACGACTCTCTCTTCTGACTCCGAAAGCTTGTGACCCTTCTTCGCGCTCA
>Ga0315280_10010779_pt1 | contig 11377 bp, 13 predicted proteins | sample YL17G06_40_MG_FD_203697 | JGI IMG/M metagenome (GOLD analysis project Ga0315280, IMG submission 203697) | Sediment microbial communities from Yellowstone Lake, YNP, Wyoming, USA - YL17G06_40 | ecosystem: Environmental > Aquatic > Freshwater > Lake > Sediment | place: USA: Wyoming | collected... | reverse complement strand
ATGGTCAGTAATTGCAAGAACCCGAATACTATTTTCTGCAGCCGCCCCCACCAGCCGAGAAGGTGAGACCACGCCATCGCTTTTTGTAGTATGAGTGTGTAAGACTGCAATTGAATATCCTTCTGGTATTTCTTGTTCCCTTGCCATTTTTGCTATCCAAATAAAAAATGTTGTTGTTACTTTACCAAGAGGAGAGAATTTTTTCAAGATCACTCTAAAGGTTGACTAGAGGATAAAACCTTGGATAAACTTAATCTGTATGGCTGAACAAAAAGAAGGATCTCCTTCAAAAAAAGACCAGAAAAAAGAAAAGGGAAGGATTTCAAGGAGACAAGCTTTGGGGCTGGGTTTTAAGGGATTAGTTGCCGCAATGGCTATGAGAGGAGGTTTGCAGACGAAAGAAGAGACGGTGGAGGCGGCGGGGAGAGCAAAGAGAGCGGTTGGTGGTTTTTTAACGGGGGAAAAGCCGGCCGGTGAAGCATTAAAGACATTATTTGGGCGAGAGCCTACGTTTTTGCATCTGGTTTACCGAAATCTTCCTTCAGAAGATATGGATGTTGCTAAAAGAGAAGTGTTTGCAGAAGGGCAAGCTTTGGCTGACTATGACAGGGTTTTGCGTACTTCTCAATATGAAAGTTTGATCAGAAATACTGCAAAAGCCCATGGAGTTCCAGAAGAGTTGCTTTTGGGTTTGGCGATGTATGAAAGTGAAGGCCAGGCAAATTATGTTTCTGATAAAGGGTGCAAAGGACTAACGGCGATGGGGGATGAGATAGCTTTAAAACATAATCTTAAAATAAGCGACGGAGATGACGATGAAAGACTTGATCCAGATAAGATTCTGCCTGCAACAGCCAGCGAATTGAGAGAATATTTTGAAAGACTCGGAGACTGGGGCCTTGCTTTTCAAGAATGGCATGTTGGTAGGACTCAACTTTATGATGAACTTCTTCGGCCTTATTTTGCCTCTGCCCACGGTGAAGATTTACCAAGTATTAATGTGGCGCCAACCGATGCTACTTCGGAAGCCAAAGTTGCTGCCGATCTTGAGACCCAAAAAATACTAGAACTTTACAAGCAAAAAATCGACCAATACCAAGTGACAGTTTATCATCTCTTTAAAAACCCCCAAATTCAGGAATTAGTTTCGAGTTCGGGTTGGGAAGGAACGGACCATTATCTTCCTCGCATAATGGGATCTTATGCCATGTTTCAGGGGTATAATGCGGTAGCCATATCCTAACCGCAGAACTTTTCAGCTTCTAATAATTCTACTCAATGATATTTCACCACTAATTGTGGGGTATTTCCGCTTCCGGTTGAATTGTCAGCTGACTCAAAATAGGCAAAATCCCCCGAGACAGTTCCACCAATATTTTCTGTCGCAAAGTGGATCCTAAACTGCGAGCGAGGACGACTGTTTGTAAGGTCGTTTCTTAGAGCGTCGGTTACATCCGCCTCTTTCCATTCGGCTGTTGGATTGTCCGTTAGAGTTGTAAAACTGGCAGAAATGGAAGGGATGTTATAATCAGCATTTTCCAGGCTTGAACCAAAATCCAAGTGATCGATTTTTAATCTTCCGCCGACATCATAAGGGGTACCAATTACACCCGTCTGATAAAGCCTTAAAGTTGCACCCTCGACTGTCGTGTTGGAAGGAATACTAGACAGATCAAAACTGATAAAACCGCGGGTTACTAAATTAGCATTTCTGCCGGCTCGGATTTCAACTCCAAGATTGCCACCGCCGTTGCTTGATTGAAATCCATCTAGAGAAGTGTTGGATGACAGGGTTTTTGTTTGGCTTGTCGGCGTTGGTGTAGGGGTTGGTTTTGGGGTTGGCGTGACTGTTGGTGATGGTTTTGGTGTGACCATTGGTGTTGGGGTAAGGGTGGAGTGGGCGATGGTGTAGTTTCTTCCCAATAAGAAGGAGTTGAAGTTGGAAAAGTCCCTTCACCTTCTTGGGTTGGCTTTGCTAAAAATCTAATTGCGAAAAGCACAAGAATAATGATAATTACGAGGGCTGTGATAAGATATTTTTTTGGTAGATTTTTGAGTCTCTCCAACATTTGGTCATTTTAGACGTTGGTCTTCTTTTTGTCAATTGCGTGATGTTTTGAAATCTGTTGCTTTATTGTTTTATAGTAGAGTTAGAGATGTTGGAAATTTTCTTCTTACAAGAAAATGTTTAAATTAAAAAAGAAAAGACAAGAGATTAATCTTTTACCAGAATCAGAAATTCCTCAAGTTATCTCCAAAACCCCATTCGTACTTTCTGGAATAATCGTTTTTATATTGATTTTGGCTATTGGTACAAACTTTGCTTTTGGATTTTTGCAAAAGCGAGAAATTGAGCGATTAAAAAATGACATAGCTAAGATAGAGGTTGAAGGCAAAGGGGAAGTCTTTGAGACAGCCAAACTCTTTGCCAAATCAAAAAAGATCTTGGTTGATTATCAAAATTTTGTTAAGAGTTACCCCGACCTCAGTCAGAAAGTGTTTGCTCTAGAAAAGGTCGTGCCCGTATCCGTCCAGCTTGCTCAATTGTCAATCGATAATGCCGGCAAGGCATCACTGGATGGACAAGCAGCCAACCCAGATGTGATCAACGATTTTTTAGGCGCATTACAAAAAGATACTACAAATTTTAAAGATATTTCAGTCACCTCTGTCTCAAAAGAGCAAGGACGATACAAATTTGCCGTCAACTTTTACTTTAAGTGAGGTCTAGGGTATGCAACTGCCAACTCTAAATTTAACTGTATCTCCAAAATTTAAGATGTATATCGGTCCTATCACTTTGACTTTGACTTTGTTAATCGGAGTTTTATTTGTTTTTAAAGTAATAAAGCCAGCAATAAACACCCAAAAGAAACTCTTTGCCGAAAAACGCGAGCTTTCCAGCAAAAAAGATGTTATGGTAAAAACCCTAGCAAACCTTAAAGCGATAAACTATTCTGAGGAACAGCAAAGGCTTTCCAGTGTGGAGTTATTAATTCCGTCAAAAAGTGACCTATTACCAATGATGTCCTTTGTTGAATCTTTGGCCAAGAGTTTAGGATTGGAAGTTCTTGCAAATAGGGCAGCTGGGGGGCAAGTAGTAAGTCCGTCTAAAGAACTGTCGGGTTATTCTATCCAGGCAACTTTTGCAGGCGATTATGCCAAGGTTAGAGAATTCCTTCAATCTTTATATCGGTCAAAAAGAGCAATTGGGACAAATTCTATTGCTTTGGCTGGTCAGGAAGATGGAACAAAAGTATCGCTTACTACCACTTTTTTCTTGCCAGCGTCTTCTGAGACAGTTAAAGTTGATACTTTTGACAGTGCGGTGACTTCTTTAAGCGACAAAGAAGAGGAGATGATTCAGAATTTAAAGAAGCGCGAAATCTTTATCGTGGCAACAGCAAGCGCTACTTTAGGCCGCCCAAATCCTTTTGCCATACCATAGTTTGGGATGTGGGAGTCATTCCTCCGGTCGTTTGTAGGACCATCCTTGTTTGGGAGCTTCATCAAGACGGCCGACATAGTTTTGAGCTGGGTCGATTACAAAAACTACGTCTTTTGAATTTTGATATCTTACCCAAGCATGGCCACCTAAGCCGGGAATGGAATTGCGATCAACAGACACATTGCCCGCGACATAACCCTCGTTTTTTAGTCTTTCAAGCAAATAGGCTGCAAGAAGTGCTTGATGCCGACAAATACCTACTTCGGCTCGGATGAGATGGTTTAGAGTAACTTTTCTGTCCTTGCCCGCCCTTGAACCTGTCAGTTTAAAGACTAAATCTTCAACTTCTTGGGGATTATATCTTAGCTTTTTTCGGACAAAATCAAATACAGTTGTGAGGACTCCTTCTTTAAAAGATCCTTTAGTTTTTTTCATTAACCGTTGTTGTCTTTTCAAAACCTCTTTATAAACAGAGTTTAATTCTTTTGGATATTTTTGGTCATCGACAACAATTGCTTCTCTTTCGCCACTACCTAAATAAACTCCTTCATTTATTGGAGTATCGCGAGCAATAATTGGACGGCCTGCAAATCTACCATGGGGAGATTCTGCATCTGGTTCTTCATAAAGGGGATTGCCAAGAAGTCTTTGTTCAAGGTTTGCAGTTTTTAACCACTCGGCCTCTTGAATGCCTACATCCATTTCACTTTTATCATAACGGAACTTGGCAGATTAAGTAAATTTTGAGAGAGTTTTTAGGAAACTTTAGATTACCTTATACTCGAAGTCATCAGGGCCCATTTCTGAGGTATTAGCTAAGACGAGCAGCTGTAGAGTCTCTTCCTCCGATGTATTTTTGACAGTGTGAGCAACACCTTCTCTAATCGCTATTAACTCAATGACATCCTTTGTCCTGGGATCATTTTCGACGGTTACGACATCCGCTTCTTTCGTTTCGGGGTCTTCAAGATGAATCTCACCCTTACCTAAAAGAACCAGAATTTCTGCTTTTTTCTTGTGGAAGTGATTACCCGCCAGCTGGTTAGGTTCGATGTAAACAGTATAAGAGAAGACCGGCTCAACAACCGCTCGACTTTCCTTACCCATTGGCCATGAAGTGAAAAGCACTCTTCCCGGTTTGGTTCGACGAACTGGATGTAAAATTTTCAAGTAAAGAGGGTGAGGCTCAACAATTTCTGCCTCTGGGGTATATTCTGGAAATAAATCTCCGGTAGTTTCCATAATTAATTTAAAATGCAGGCCCGGAGGGATTCGGACCCCCGCTAAGAGTTTTGGAGACTCTCGTGCTGCCATTACACCACGGGCCTAAATTTTTACCTCTTTGTGCTCGGCTACTTTTCGACAAAACCTGCAGAATTTTTTTAAGACCAATTTTTCTTTGGTATTTTCCGGATTTTTTTTGGTCACATAATTTCTGTTGTGACAAACTGGGCATTCTAAAGAGACGATTATTCTTTTTCCTTTTTTTGCCATGGTTCGATAAACTCACCACAAGTCCCTTGACTCCTTTCAGCCTTCGGCCATGAGCTCAGGCCGAATGGTCGCTCAGGACAAGTTCCAAGATATTGTACATGATTTGGGGGTGAGCGTTCAAGCTTTGTCAGTCAAGCAGTCTATAGGTTGAGGTTGCAAGCTCCCAACTCCCGCCAGGTCCAGTAGAAAATGAGGCAGAACCCAATCCAAAATCGTAGGTCAGTTTAGAGCTTTGTGACATCGATAGAGTTTTTGCCACAAGTGCCGAGACATCTGCTGTTTGGGAAAGTACAGCTCCTCCTTTTAAGGCATAAAAAACAGCAGTTGCTCCACTTTGCGAGATTTGCATCGCTTGATTGTCAGTGGAGGTAGTTGCCACCAAAATATAACCTTTAGGATTAGCACTAGTTGGTTGGAAAGTTCCACCTTGGGTCAAATTTATAGTACCATCAACAATAAGAGATGTTCCATTGGAACCAAAGCTTTCATTTAATTTTAATGTTGTACCCCCCTGAGACATTGAAAAGTTTCCAGTTACATGAACCGGACCGTCCATGGTTACGATTGCGTTGTTGGTAATTTCCAGATTGCCAATGTATTTTTTGGGTCCAATCGTAGTATCATTACTGATCGTACAAGTGGGACTACAAGTCACGGGATCATTATTGATATTGGCTGCGTCTTTCCATTTTTGGTAATCAATGGTTGGCATGTCGGAAGAGGACTGGTTTGGATGTCTTTCGCCCGTCACTAAAGGGTCGGGTGAGGATATCGTACCAACAGCATAAGCATCACCTTCAATTCGTGAAGATCCAGATCCGGTAATATTGCCATTTGAGTAAACATTACCATCTACAACTGCAGAATTTGCCATATCCAGACCACCACTCCCAACTTGGACGGCATAGCGAAAAGAAATAGTAGAAGTGCCTAAACCTGTTCTAATTTTGACTGTCTTTTTAGCTTGGGGATTTTGAGCATTTGGTACGTATCCCGTTGAGACGATTTCTTTAATAACAAAGGAGATATCGTTGATGTCAGCAGTAAAGGTTCCATTACCTAGCGCTGTATTTTCCTCGCCTGGATAGGACCCTCCAGTTTCATTTAATTTCCAAATTGCTTTATCCACCCCTGCTTCTGCAAGATTTAAGGCTTGTTCTTTATAAAGCCCTTTGGTTGCGTTGCGCCAGAAGAATCCAGTCAGGCCAAACATGGCAAGAGTAGTAAGCAGAATAAAAACCAAGAATAAAATTGCAATGACAATAATTTGTCCTTTTTGATTCATCTTAAAAATTTCTTAGTGTGGTTTTAGCCTGGCCTTGGGCTTCCTTAGTTTGGCCACCTGAAGTTTCCTCAGTCCTTAAATCTATTGTAACTGAATTGGCGCTTGAAGGTGTTGGGTTGTCATAGGTGAAAGTGATTTGTTTCAAGTTAGCAGTTAAAACTTGATTAACAGAGAGTCTTTTACTTAGAGCGTTAGGTGCTACTTTTTTTATAAACTTTGTTGTCTGTGTTGAATCTTGATAGAAGATTATATAGTCGAAAGTCTCGGCAATAGTATTGCCATTAGCGTCAATTGAGAGCGCTTTTAAGACAAGAGTATTTGCACCTGTAGTATAAATTTGACCATCAACCGTAGTTTGGTCAGCGATTGTTCGAGATTCTCTAATTCTGGTTGAAATTTCATCCAAGACAAAACGGTTGGAAAGATTTGCTTGAACTTCCGTTTGCTGTTTTTGATAGTGAATACCATAGCGAATGATGATAGTGGTAAGAGTCAAACTAATTATTGCAAGTATGGCAATTGAAATAACAAGTTCTAATAAAGTAAATCCTTTATTTCTCATCTTATCGATGTAAACCACCTTCGGAAATCAATGTGGAGAGAGAGACTTGATATGGTTTTGATTGTTCTTGCCAAGAAACAGTTACGGTTAATTGTTTTATTTTAGTTGAGGGTGGATCATAGTCAGCGACCGTTATACTCGCTGCCCCTTGGGGAAGGTTTGAAAGCTGAAGATCGGTGAATGGTCCAGAGGAGGGGAGGGCAGCAAAACTGGCATTCCTTAGGTCTTCAATCTTTTTTGCAGCAATGTGGTAGGCGGTTGTCTGGTGTCTTGCCTGTCCAATTCTGCCTAAGGTGTCAGTAGTTTTGAGGAAAATAAAGACAGTAACGGTGATAAAGAAAATAGCGATTATAACTTCAAGAAGTGAGAAGCCATTATTTCCTTTTATCTCTTGATGCTCATTTTCGTTAGGGGCAGGCATTTCAATTCCATTATAGCAGCTGATATTTCTATGGTGCGAGTAAAAGGTTTTGAGCCGGGAGCGGGAATTGAACCCGCGACCTTTCCCTTACCAAGGGAACGCTCTACCACTGAGCCATCCCGGCCCGAGTGCCAGGAGGAGGATTCGAACCCCCGTAGCCCTTACGGGCGACCGTTTTACAGACGGTTCCGATTGACCACTCCGGCATCCTGGCGTTGGAGCCGACTGTCGGATTCGAACCGACGACCTACTGTTTACAAAACAGTTGCTCTACCACTGAGCTAAGTCGGCGTTTCATCATACTTGTTAAACTAGGTTAAATTCTAGCAAAACTTTTGCCATAAAAAAAGCCCCGATTGTCTCGGAGCTTTTTTTAGAAAATAACTCTGGGGGAAGAAAATCAAAATCCCCACAAACCTTGAAAAATACCCTCCGATTTAACATCGGAGGATATGGGAATTAATTTTAGATAATTCCGCCCTGCTTAAGGTCGGAGGATTTTAGTTTTCTTCCCCTGTTGTTATTAGGTGGGTACCTTGGTTCCGATACCGTGGCAGTCGGAACACTTTAGGCTTTCCCTAGGTTGGTTAAAAATGAGGAGGAGAAATTAACCAAACCTACCGAACTTTGCAGGGCTTTTAATTTTTTTAAAGATCAATTATTGTGTAGCACAATTGCCTTTATTTGTCAAGCTCAAAAAGTGCCCAATCTGGGGCCAATAACTCGATTTTTCGTGCGTGCGAAGTAGGAATATGTTGTAGTTTTCAGTTTACGATTACACAAGATGTTGTGTTTACGGACCAAAATAGAGAAAGTTTGTGATAGAACGCAAAACTGGACCAAGGATTACTCCGATAATCGATCCGCCTTGGGGCAAAATTGGCAGAATCAAAAATATAAGAAAGAAGATGCCATAACGTTCCATTTGCATCCAATCATAGTACCATTCTTTGGGAAGAATTCCACCTAAAATCTTAAAACCGTCTAAAGGATGGATGGGTAAAAGATTAAAAATTGCCAAAACCAGATTAAGAAAAACAATAGGTTGGATAATTTGTGAAATAGTCAAAAGGGTCGGAATACGGGCGAAGATGCCAATCCAAAAAAGGCCAACCAAAAAAAGGGCAAGTAGGACATTTGATAGGGGACCGGCCAAAGAAATTAGAGCAGAATCCCTTTTCGGATTTCTCAGATTGAACGGGTCAAAAGGAACGGGTTTCCCCCAGCCAAAACCAACAAAGAGAATCATTATGGTTCCTATGGGATCTAAATGGGCGAGGGGATTTAAAGTCATTCTGCCATGCACTTTAGCCGTTGGATCACCGAGTCTGTAAGCCATGAAAGCATGGGAAAACTCGTGAATTGTAATTGCAACAACCAGTGCGATAAGAAAAATAATTATAGTTGCTGGTGACAAGTTTTGAAATAAAAGCATAAGTTAAACTTGAATATCACTTGGTCAAGATGTTATATTGTACCAGATTTAGTGGAAGGAAAAAATGAGAGTTTGTGCAAATTGTGGTAAAGGTACAGTAATTGGTAAATCAGGCGTCCATCGCTATGGTGGTGGATGGGCAAGACGCGCCCAAAAAACCAAACGTCTCTGGAAGCCAAACCTTCACCATGCCAAACTTACAATTGATGGAAAAACGAAAACTGTCTGGCTTTGCACGAAATGTCTAAGACGAGCCAAAAAAGAGGCAGCGAAATCTCAACAAACTCAGGTAACAAAGGAAGAATTGAAAACGCCGCCAACCTCTCCTTAAACCAAATTCTCTTGTGGGGATTATTATTTTTTGAGGCCAAAAGTTGTGGTAAAGACGAGGATTGGAGGTTTGGCAAGAGTTTCAATGCTTAAATTTCCTCCCATTCGTTGAACCAGTAAACATTGGAATCACGTGTCTTGCTTCTGGATAACCGTTTAGGAATTCTTTGACTGTTATTGGTTTTTTGCCTTCGGGTTGGATTAGATTTCCAGGCATAAATTTAATTATTTTATTTTGCCACTTTGTCCAAGTTCCCGGCCAAGGATAAAAAGCCCTGACCATCAGGTTGAATTTTTCCGGTGATGGGGGATTAGATAGATCAATGTAGCCATCTTCTTTTGTAAACACCTTCGTAAATGTTGCTTTTTTGTGATTTTGTTCTTTGGGTTTGATTTTTCCCTCAATCCAGGCTGGAATTGTTCTAATTAAAAGCTCTGCGCCCGAATCTCCTAATTTTTTCTTTAGATCTTCGGCGGTTTCAGTAACATTTAAATCAATTTTTTCCTGGGCAATAATTGGTCCATGATCCATTTCCTCATCAAGCAAAATAATGGTAACTCCAGTTTCCTTTTCTTCGGCAAGGATTGCTGATTGAATAGGGGAGGCACCACGGTATTTGGGTAAGAGGGAAGGATGAACATTTAAGGTCCCATATTTTGGTATTTCAAGGATTTCTCTGGGAATAATTCTTCCATAAGCAGCGACGATAAAAAGGTTAGGTAAGAAAGATTTAAGTTCTCTTGCGATTTCCTGATTTTCTTTTAGTTTTTTTGGTTGAAATATAGGGATCTTGTGCTTTTGGGCCACAGTTTTTACCGGTGGGGGAGTAGTTTTTTGACCCCGTCCAACTGGTTTATCCTCCCTTGTTACAACAACAATAGGTTTAAATCCCTTTGCAATAAGCTTTTCCAATACTTGCACTCCAAGTTGCGGAGTGCCAAAGAAGACAATTCGGGGTCTCATGCAAGAACCACCTCGGCAAAATTATCGCGACCACTTTCGTCTTTACCTAGAAATTTATAGAGCTTTTGGTTTTGGGAGCGAACACGATCAATAAAAAGAATACCATTGAGGTGATCGACTTCGTGTTGAATAATTCTGGCCGTAAGTCCCTTGTAGTTTCGAATTAAAATCTGGTGCTTGATGTTTTGGTATTTGAGTGTAATTTCTGCGGGCCTTACGACGTGGCCATAAAAATCAGGAATCGAGAGACAACCTTCTAAAAAAGAGACTTTGTTATCTGAAGTTTTTAAAATCTCTGGATTAATAAACGGCAGGGTTCTTCCTCTTATACGGGCGACAAAAATTCGCCTCAATTCGTCAACTTGGACAGCCGAAAGACCAGCACCCTGGGGATCTTCTTGGCCCTCTAATAAGCTAATCATGCCATCAATAAGTTTTAGCAATTCTTCGTCAATTGTGCTAACTGGCTTACTTTTTTGCCGTAATATTGGATCTGGTAAGGTAATAATTTTTAGTTTTTTATTCTCTAATTTGTTCATAATTTATGTAAGATCTTTGGGCTCGATTTCTACCTTCCATTCAGCGGGTACTAATTCCAAGAAAGGATCAAGCCAAACTCTAGCTCTTGATTTTAGGATTATATTATAACAAGCTCTTTGCGGCAAGTTTGAGGAAGATGGCGGAAATACTTCTACATTCTTGCTTCGTTCACTTTGGGTCAGTAGTCTGTTATAAAGCTTTTTAGCTTTTTTTTCTGCTAGTGTTTCTTTCTTTTGGCGGATGGAAAGTTTAGTAAAAAGGGAAAATGGGGGATAGCTTAAAGTCTTTCTTTCTTTTAGCTCTTGGTAATAAAAGCTTGAGTAATCCTGCGCCGCGGCAAATTTTATGGTCGGATGCTCAGGATTGTAGGTTTGAATTATCACTTGGCCACCCCTGTCTGCTAAATCAATTAGTTGAGAAATGGTAGCGAAAGTTCTTTCTCCGGAGCGAAAGTCGGGGAAATTTAAGATAGTATCGGCAGAGATGATTCCGACTAGTGAATAACTCTTGGCGGATGAAGAGTAGAAGATAGCGGAAGTTGCAAAGGTTACATCAACGCGAGGGTGGTATTCTTCGGTCGGCTGGGTTTCGCTTGTCATAAACTGAATTTTCGCACTTGGTAGGAGGCCTTTGACTAGGTTTGCTATTTTGTTTAAATTCAGGGAGTAGAATTTGAAATAGACTCCTTGGCAATTGGGGCATTTTTCTGGTGGTTTCGGTTGATATCCTGAATATTTACATTCTAGGCAAAATAATTGTCCTGATTCGCTGAGGCGATTAAGGAATAGTACGCTCGGTTTTTTCTGCTTAAAATTCTTGATCAAACTGTATCTTAAGACATCAGAAAGTGGGGTTCGGTTTCCCGCTTGGATTTCATCCATCATATCGACAATTTGGC
>Ga0315280_10010778_pt1 | contig 11379 bp, 8 predicted proteins | sample YL17G06_40_MG_FD_203697 | JGI IMG/M metagenome (GOLD analysis project Ga0315280, IMG submission 203697) | Sediment microbial communities from Yellowstone Lake, YNP, Wyoming, USA - YL17G06_40 | ecosystem: Environmental > Aquatic > Freshwater > Lake > Sediment | place: USA: Wyoming | collected... | reverse complement strand
ACTTCGGGGGGCCTCAAGGGTATCATCTACAAGGGCTGCGGGCAGGCCTTTCAGCCCGCGCGACCCCAGTAGCTTGGACGATCCACAGGAGTGTGCCTGCAGCGGCGGTTCAGCCGCAGCGAAGGCTGGTTGTCTGCCTGGCGGAGACACGCGCGGAGGGCCTGTCAATGGACTGCTATGGGGCAGTCGGAACACTCGCCGGATGGCAGGCCGAAGCCTCTGAGGATAGCCTCGAGATCCACGCGTATGACGACCCCGAGCGCCAGGAGGTCAGGCTCTTCGACGGCGCCATCAGATACCCGCTCTGGGCTGCTGGCCAGCTCCAAGGTCACAGCCCGCGCGATGCTCCTCGTCGACGTTCTCTGGTTTGCTGCGAGACGAATGGGCGGCGTGGCCCCGTAGCGCACCTGACGCCGGGTGGTTGGGCGGCAAGTGCATTCGCTGCAAGGTGGTAAGGAATGTCCGAAACCTATCGCGCCGCACAGATCAAGGTCCTCAAGGGACTCGAGGCTGTGCGCAAGCGGCCCGCGATGTTCATCGGCGACACATCGGTCCGTGGGCTCCATCACATCGTCTTCGAGATCGTCGACAACTCGGTCGACGAGACCCTCGCGGGGTTCTGTGACGCGATCGACGTCGTGATCCACAACGATGGGTCGCTCACTGTGCAGGACAACGGCCGGGGCATCCCCGTCGACATGCACGCCACTGAGAAGCGGAACGCGCTCGAAGTCGTCCACACCATGCTCCACGCCGGCGGCAAGTTCGGCGAGGGAGCCTACAAGGTCTCCGGCGGCCTCCACGGCGTCGGCGTGTCCTGCACCAACGCGCTGTCGGAGTGGCTGGAGGTCGAGGTGCGGCGAGACGGATACCGCCACCACCAACGCTACGAGCGTGGCGCTCCCGTGACGCCGGTCACCAAGGTGGGGCCCGCCAAGGGCACCGGCACCCGGACGACCTGCAAGCCCGACCCGACCGTCTTCGACACCAAGGAGTTCGACTACGAGATCCTCGCACGCAGGTTGCGCGAACTCGCGTACCTGACGGGCGGCACGAAGCTGACGCTGACCGACCAGCGGACGGGCAGGTCGGATGTGTTCCACTACAAGGGCGGGATCGTCGACTACGTGAAGACCCTCAACGCGACGCGCACCCCGCTGCACAGGCCGGCCTACTTCCGCACAACGAGAGACGACTATGAGGTAGAGGTCGCGATCCAGTACCACGACTCGTACCAGGAGACGGCCCTCAGCTTCGCCAATCTGATAAACACGGTCGAGGGCGGGACGCACGTCACCGGCTTCCGCACGGCGCTCACTCGGGTCATCAACCAGTACGGCCGCGCGCAGGGCATCCTCAAGGAGAAGGACGCCAACCTCACCGGCGACGACGTCCGCGACGGCCTCACAGCCGTCGTCTCAGTCAAGCTCGGACAGCCGCAGTTCGAGGGCCAGACCAAGATGAAGCTGGGCAACCGCGAGGTAGAGGGAGTAGTGAACTCCCTTGTCGGCGAGGGCCTAACCACTTGGTTTGAGGAGCACCCTACCGAAGCGCGCAGGATCGTTCGGCAGTCTCAGATAGCTCAGCAGGCCCGCGAGGCGGCCAGACGCCAGGCCGAACTGGTCCGGCGTAAGTCCGCCCTTTCGGGCGGCTCAGGCCTGCCGGGGAAGCTCGCCGACTGCCAGACGAAGGACCCCAGCGAGAGCGAGCTCTTCATCGTCGAGGGCGACTCAGCGGCCGGCCCGGCGAAGCTCGGGCGCAATTCCCGGTTCCAGGCGATCCTGCCCATCAGAGGCAAGATCCTGAATGTCGAGAAGCACCGGCTCGACAAGATCCTCAACAACGAGGAGATACAGCACATTATCGCCGCCCTCGGCACCGGCATCTCGACCGGCCATCACGTCAACGGCGACACCGTGGGCGACGAGTTCGGTAAGAATGGGAACGGTGAGGACGGGCTTTTCGACCTCACGAAGCTACGCTACGACCGGATCATCATCATGACCGACGCCGATGTCGACGGGTCGCACATCCGCACGCTGCTCCTGACGTTCTTCTTCCGGTACATGCAGCCCCTCATCGAGTACGGCCACGTCTATATCGCGCAGCCGCCGCTGTTCTCGATCAAGCAGGGCGGGAAGACCCACTATGCGCTGACGGACACCGAGCGCGAGCACCTTCTGGCAACGCTGCCGGCGCGCGGCCGCGTGATGTACCGGTTCAAGGGCCTTGGCGAGATGAACGCTGACGACCTGGCGGCGACCACTATGGAGCCCGACACGCGCATCATACGCAAGGTCACGCTCGAGGACGCGGTCGAGGCGGACGAGATCTTCAGCGTCCTCATGGGCAGCGTCGTCGAGCCACGCCGCGAGTTCATCGCACAGCACGCCCGCGACGTAGAGAACATCGACTTCTAGCACGGTCCACGCGTAGGGGCGCATGGCAATGCGCCCTCTGCCTGGGCGCACTATTGGGCGCCCCTACGACTCAGGGAGCACCGCAATGCCTGACAGAAGGAAGGATCTCCCGGGCGAGCACATCGCGCGTCATATCGTCCCGGTCGAGATCTCGGACGAGATGCGCACGTCGTACATGACCTATGCGATGAGCGTCATCTTCTCACGCGCGCTTCCCGACGCCCGCGACGGCCTCAAGCCGGTGCAGCGGCGCATCATCTACTGTATGGGCGAGATGAACCTATCGCCGGGCGGCCGACACGTGAAGTGCGCCAAGGTCGCCGGCCAGGTCAGCGGCTCATACCACCCGCACGGCAACGAGGTCATCTACCCGGCGCTCGTTCGCCTGGGTCAGGACTTCTCGATGCGGTACATGATGGTCGACCCGCAGGGCAACTTTGGGTCGGTCGACGGCGACCCGCCCGCGGCCATGCGCTACACGGAGTGTCGCCTGGGCGCCGCGGCCGTGGACATGCTGCTCGACATCGACAAGGACACCGTCGGCTTCATCCCGACGTACGACGAGGAGGATGAGGAGCCCTCCGTCCTTCCCGGCAAGTTCCCCAACCTGCTCTGCAACGGCAGCACCGGGATCGCGGTCGGAATGGCCACCAACATCCCCACCCACAACGCCGCCGAGGTCTGCGACGCGATCGCCGCGCTGATCGATGACCCCGAGATCGAAGTGACCGAGCTGATGCAGTACGTGCCGGGCCCGGACTTCCCAACTGCGGGGCTTATCCTCGGTACCAGCGGCATCCGGCAGGCTTACCGTACCGGCAAGGGCACCGTGACGTGCCAGGCCCGCGCCTCAGTGGAGCCGATCGGCCAGGGCCGCGAGGCTATCATCGTTACCGAGCTGCCCTACCAGGTGAACAAGGCCTCCGTGGTGGAGCACATCGCGACTCTAGCGCGCGAGAAGCAGCTCGAGGGCATCTCCGACATCCGCGACGAATCCGACCGCAAGGGGATGCGGATCGTTGTCGAGCTCAGGCGCGACGCGAACGCCAACGTCGTGCTCAACAACCTCTACAAGCACACGGCTCTCAGGCAGAACTTCGCCTGCAACATGCTCGCGCTTGTGGACGGCGTGCCGAGGTTGCTGACCCTGAAGCGCGCGCTCGAGATCCACATAGACCACCGCAAGGAGGTCATCCTGCGGCGGAGCCGGTTCCTCCTGGCCAAGGCCGAGGAGCGCGCGCACATCTTGGAGGGCTTCCTCAAGGCCCTCGACATGCTCGACCTGATCATCGACGCCATCAGGAGCTCGGACTCGCCGGCGTCGGCCAAGGAGGCCCTTCAGCAGGAGCCGTTCGGCTTCAGCGAACGCCAGGCGCAGGCCATCCTCGACCTCACGCTGAGTCGCATCACGCGCCTCGAGAGGCAGAAGATCCTCGACGAGTACGAGCAGGTGATCCGCGAGATCGCTTACCTCCGTGAGATCCTCGAGAACCCGCGCCGGGTCTACGAGCTGATCAAAGAGGATCTCCAGGACATCAAGAAGCGCCACGGCGAGGACCGCCGCACGGAGATACGTCCCGTCGAGGCCGACGACATCGACATCGAGGACCTGATCAAAGAAGAGAGCATGGTCATAACGATGACCAGGGACGGGTACATCAAGCGGCTGCCCGTCACCACCTACCGGGTGCAGCACCGCGGCGGCAAGGGCGTCATCGGCCTCAACAAGAAGGAAGAAGACTCGGTCAGCGAGCTGTTCATCGCCTCCACGCACAGCACGCTGCTGTTCTTCACTGACGCCGGCCGGGTCTACCGTGTGCGCGCCTATGAGGTGCCCCTCGCCAAGCGCGAGTCGCGAGGCACAGCCGTTGTGAACCTCATCCCGCTCGAGCGCGGTGAGCGGGTCACCGCGACGGTGTCGGTCGAGAGCTTCGCGCAAGCCGGGTATCTCGCCATGGTGACCGAGCAGGGCGTGGTGAAGAAGACGGCCCTGCAGGAGTACGACACGTCGCTCAAGGCGCGCGGGCTGATCGCCGTGAACATTCAGGAGGGCGACCACCTCGGCTGGGTGCTGTGGACCGACGGCGACCGCGAGATCGTGCTTGTGACGCGCGACGGCATGTCGATCCGGTTCCACGAGTCCGAGACGCGGCCGATGGGTCGGAACGCGGGCGGCGTGCGCGGCATAAGGCTGCGCAAAGGCGACTCAGTCGTCGGCTGCGCCGTCGTCGTCGACGACAAGGACCTGCTGATCGCCACCGAGCACGGCTACGGCAAGCGGACCCCCTTCTCTGAGTACAGGGCCCAGGCACGCGGGGGGATCGGCATCAAGACCCTCAACGTGACCTCGAAGAACGGCCCCGTCGTCGGCGCCGAGGTCGTCGACAATGCCGACGAGCTCATGCTGCTCACCAATGAGGGCCAGATCATCCGCATCCCGACCGAGTATATCCGCGTCACAGGCCGCGCCGCGCAGGGCGTGATCCTCGTCCGCTGCAACGAGGGCGACTCGGTCGCGGGCGTAGCCAAGGTGCTCCGCGAGCAGGAAGAGCCCGAGCGCGACATGGTCGGCGTCGCGGCGGGCCCCGAGGGCGAGGACGAGGAGGAGCCGGCGGTCGAGGACGCGGAGGAAGCGTAGGGGCGCATGGCAATGCGCCCGAGTTCCCTCTCCCCCGCCCCGGGGGAGAGGGCTTGGGTGAGGGGCAGGACGAGGACCTGCCTTCGATCGGGAGGCGTGCCTTGAGCATCCGCGTTGCGCTATCGGCGAAGCGGGAGCAGGTTCTCGCTGTGGCTGCCAAGCACGGCGCACGGGATGTCCGTGTCTTCGGCTCCGTAGCGCGGGGCGAGGAGAGCCCCGAGAGCGACGTTGACCTCCTCGTGCGGTTTGACCCCGGCGTGACTCTTCTTGGGCACTCGCGGCTCGTGCGCGAGCTCGAAGAGGTGCTGGGTACGAGAGTTGACGTCGTGAGCGCGCGCGCGCTCCGTGACCGGTACCGGCAGAGGGTGCTCGAGGAGGCGGAGGCGCTGTGAGGCAGCGGTGAGGAGGGCGGCTAAGAGGTGGAGACGTTCTCGCAGAGGACGGGGCTGGTACCAAAGCGCCAGGAGTTGCAACTGCACGACATGGACGCTCGCCTACGCAGTGCGCTGTGGAACGTCCTCTGCAGGGCCGGCATACACGATGCGGACGCATGGGCCAGTGAGATCGTGGATCTCATTTGGTCGCTGAACATGGGGCGGCCCCTCGACGAAGCACCAGAGCGGCAATGGCGGGCCGGGTGGATCAAGCAGCGTTTCACCGAGGGCGCTTGGTACGAGGTCTATGATGCGCTCGAAGCTGCGGTCGAGACGGCTCGTCGGCCCTGGAGCCAGGCGCCCGTCTCCTACAACGACCTATGCCGCGCCTTCAACCAGATGCTGCGCATCGAGGGATCCGCCTACGGCGTCATCGACGGCAAAGTAACTCCGATTGTGGACCCCATCCAGCTCGAAGCCGCGGACGGCGCCCTCGCTAGGACCAACCAGCTCGGGCTGGAAGCGCCGCACGCGCATCTTCGCAAGGCCAACGCCTTCCTCGCCCAGCGGCCCGACCCTGACTGCGCCAACGCCATCAAGGAGGCACTCACCGCAGTCGAGTCGCTGTGTAGCACACTGACGGGGGAACGGCACCGCGGCCTTAAGCCCGGCCTCGATGAACTCAGACAGCGGGGCGTCGCCCTCCATGGGGCTCTCAAGAAAGGCCTGGAGAACCTGTACGGCTGGGCGTCCGACGACCCTGGTATCCGCCACGGCGGCCCTGCCGCGCCCTCAGTCGAGCTCGCAGAGGCGCGCCTCGCGGTGGTCGTGTGCTCCTCCGTGGTGACATTCGTCGTGGAGAAGGCGCGCACAGCCGGGCTGTTGTAAGGCTCGACGCCTGGCCACAGGGCGTGACTGGCTACCCGTCACCCGCCGCGCTGTGTAGAATGCTGTCACAGTCTGCCTCCCGCCGCGTGGCCCCGGAGGTGAGCCACCCATGCTTGAGCGAGTGGTCATCCGCAACTTCCGAAGCATCCGCGAGCTGGAGTGGCATCCGCAGCGGCTGAACATCCTCGTCGGCCCCAACAACAGCGGCAAGACGAACATATGCTATGCACTGAGGTTCCTAGGGTTGGCCGCGTCAGACCTAACCATCGACCAAGCGGCGAAAGACGCATGTGGCGCCACGAACGGCGTGCACCGACGCCTGCCGCCCGGGGGGGCCACCGAGCTGCAGCTCACTGCCCGCGTCCCTGAGCGTGAGGTCGAGTGGCGGATCGTCCTGAATCACACCCCGGATCCCGGGGAGGCTTCCAACTACCGCGCAGACCACGAGAGCGTGCGGTTAGCCGACTCGCCGCAGCACCCGGGGCTATTCGTCCTTGAGGGCCCCAAGAGTACGTTCTGCCCCGAGCACTGGTCCGGTGACCCCGAGGACGTCCAGGTGATCGTCGACGAGGACGTGGTGCCTCGCGAGTGCCTGATCCTCGATGTGGTCGCTGAGAACCTGGCGGACCCCTCGGCCGTCAACCTGACCAGGTTCGTGCAGGGGTTCGCCTACTACCGGATCGATGCTCGCGACCTACGCGTGTACCCTGAGCTCAAGGGTGACCCCATCCTCTCGGGCGATGGCGCCAACCTGGCTGCGGTAGTCTGCAGCATGCAGCGAGAAGACCCGCAGACGTACGCTGAACTCGTCAGTCTGATGCAGGTCACTGAGCCAGGCCTGCTTGGCTTCCACTTCGCCCCGACACCCGAGGGGACCGTGGTGTTGGGCGCGCGGATGGCGGGGATCGAGGGGCTAATGTCTCTCCACGCCCTCTCCGACGGCACCCTCCGGTACATGGCCCTTGCGACCGTCGTGTTGCAGCAGAAGATGAAGACTGCGCGCGAGATCGCACGGCCAACGCTTGTCATGTTCGAGGAGCCCGAGAACGGCCTGTGGGTGCGGCACCTGGCTGAGCTTGTGAAGCGTCTCGATGAGCTCAGCGCGAACGTGCAGACGATCATCACCACGCACAACCCGTTCTTGCTCGACTACTTCGACGATCGGCCGGAGTGCATCTTCGTCGTCAGCGGCGGCGATGAGGAGACGGGCACCACGATCAAGCAGGCCAACCCCGAGCGCGTGAGGGAGTTCCTCGAGACGATGTCTGTGGGGGAGATGATGTTCCGGGAGCTTCTGACATGCGAATAGGGCTGTTGGGCGAGGACACGACTCACGACGCCGTCCTCCGGGGGCTGGGGCGCAGATGGTGCCCGCGTGCGACCCTGGATACGGGGGTCTTCCGAGGCAAGACCCGTCAGCGCCGTAGGCGCGAGTTAGCAGACGAGCTCCAGCGGCTGATGTGCACGCTCCGTTGCGACTGCGTGGTCATCCTGCTCGATGCTGACAACGGCAAGTGGTCCGAGGCCGTGGCTGATGAAAAGGGGAAGCTTCCTGAGCGCTACCGGGACCTGTCGCTTGTGAAGATCGGCGCTCCGGAGCGCAACATCGAGTGCTGGCTGTGCGCGGCCGTCGATGACTTCTGCGCACAGACGGGAGCGGACCGGGACCAGGTCCAGCAGGCTCGCGAGAACGACCCGAAGGGGCTTGCGCAGGCTGCCCTACAACGCGCGGCCGAAGCCGGTGCGAAGTCGGTGCAGGACTTCACGGAAGCCTACGTTGCCGGTGCGCCTCTCGCGTACTGGCTGCACATGAACTGCTTCAAGGCCTTCTACGATGAGTGCAGGGGGCTAGCCCAGGCACAGGGCTGCCCCGACCTGCCGAACGAGGCCGACGCCAAAGCGCGCGCCGAGCCAGCAGCGGCCTAACGCAACCTCCCCACACACGCCTTCAGCACCTCCGCCTCCTGGCACTCCCCTTCGCCGTTGGCGGCCGCCAGGATTGCCGAGCCGCCGTCGCCGACACTCCAGCCAGTGCAAAGGATCCCGAGCATTCGCTCCGAGGCATCGGCCAGGGCCTCCTCGAGGAACGACGTCGCCGCTTGGAGGTTCCGCCACGGGCACGGGACGACCCGAAAACCCTTGTCCTCGAAGAAGCGCACGGACGGGTAGCGCGGCAGCGGCTCGTAGTGCCAGTCGCACATGATGATGTCCTTGGGCACCATGTCCACCGCGGGGGCCGTTCCGTTGCGGCTCGCCTCCCACTCGCCGTAGCCCATCTTCTCATCGTCGAGCAGGCGGTCGCCCCACATGAGCATCTCCCAGTGCTTCTCGCCGACGATGTGGTCGTGGAGGTCGTTGACCGCTTTGGCGAACAGCTCCGCGGGGTCCTTGCCCCGGCAGCGCGGGCATTGGTCACTGCCGATCAGGAACACCTCGTCCATCCCGACGTGCACCGCGTCCGCCTCGAACGCGTCCACAAGCTCGTCGATCAGGTCGAACACGATGGCGTTCACGTCGGGGTGAAGAGGACACCAGCTCCGGCAGTAGATGCCGGGGTTGTTGAGCGGGATGTCGGGTGTCTCATCGAACTCCGGGTGCTTGGTGAGAAGGGAGAACGTTGTTTCCGCCCAAGACTGATGGCCAAGGCAGTTGAACAGCGGGATGACGCGTATGCCCGCCGCGCGACAGGTATCGGCAAGCCGGCGCGCGTCGTCTTTCGTGAGCGTGCCCCCGCCAAGCTCCGGGTGGCTGTCGAACGGGTAGGAGTAGTTCACCTCGACGACGAGCACATTGACGCCCATCGGCTCGAGCACCTCCTGCACAAGCCGCTCCGCCGCGCGGGCTCCCTCGGAACTCTGGAGAGGGATGTGTAGCCCTCGCCACGTGGGTGCGGCATGCGCGCCGCAGTACGTACCGGCCGCGAGAATGCTGAGAACGCATGACGACAGTTGCATTGTGTATCACCTCAGTGGGTGCAAGCTTGCGCGTCGCTTCGCCGCCTCACCCCCGGAAGCCTGGCCGGCCGGGCAACACCAGAAGGCCCCAGGTGCTAGGGCACGGAACGCTGCCTACGGCCCAGAAGGGCCGCACGCACTCCAGGAGGTACCCGCTCATGTCGCGGAGCTCCCGCTTACCGATGTCATGGATACTGCTGTCGGCTACTACGGCTCTGGGGGTGGCGCTGGCGCCGATGATAGGCTCGGCCGCGCCCAGTTCGGCCGGCTACACGTCGCCCCTCGGCATCGCGGTCGCGCCAGACGGCTCGGCTGTCTACGTCGCCGAGCACACTGCCGACAAGCTCGCGGTCATCGACCCGGTGAGCGAGACGATCACCCGCACGCTCGGTCTGCCGAAGGGACCCGCGCAGATCGTCGTCGCGCCCGACGGCAAGCGGCTCTACGTGTCTTGCGCGAAGGCCGGGGTCGTTGCGGTCGTGGACCCCGCGACCGGTCGAGTCGGCAAGGAGATCAAGGTCGGCGCGTGGCCGTGGGGGATGGCGCTGTCCGGTGACGGCGGGAAGCTGTATGTGTGTAACCGCTTCACGAACGACGTCTCGGTGGTCGACACATCGGAGCAGGTGGAGACAAGTCGCATACCGGTTGTGCGCGAGCCGGGGTTCTGCGCTCTGAGTGAGTCCACGTCGACCCTCGTGGTCGGGAACATGCTCGCGCTAGGCTCGGACCACGACCCCAAGCTCGCGGCGGAGATCACCCTCATCGACACCACGAGCGCCACCGTCAGCAAGTCCTTCCGGTTGCCGTCGGGCTGCAACGAGGTGACCGGCGTGTGCTGCTCCCCGGACGGCAAGTGGGCGTACGCAGTGCACCTCCTGAGCCGGTTCCTCATCCCACCGACGCAGATCGAGCGCGGCTGGATCAACACGAACGCGCTTTCGGTTATCGACCTGACCACCAAGGAGCTGCTCGCGACGGTCTTGATCGATGACCTCACGCTCGGCGCGGCGAATCCGTACGGACTAACGATCAGCCCGGACGGCGCCGCCCTCTTCATCAGCCTCCGCGGCAGCCACCAGGTTATGACCGTCGATGTGCCGGGACTTCATCGCATCATCGACGAGACGCCGGTCGAGCAGCGGCCCGCGCTGGCGAACGATCTCACCTTCCTCTATCGGAACGGTGTGAAGAAGCGCGCCGACGTTGGAGGGCTGGGCCCGACGGGGCTGGCGCTCTTCCCTGATGGGAAGAGACTCTTTGTGGCCGACTACTTCTCAGGCGCCGTCTCGGTCGTGCGAACGCGGGACCTGAAGGTCACCGGCAGCGTGCCCCTAGGCGACCCGCAGGAGATGACCCCTGCCCGAAAGGGCGAGTTCCTTTTCCATGACGCCAAGTCGTGCATGCAGGAGTGGCAGAGCTGCTCGAGCTGCCATCTCGACGGCCGCGCGGACGCGCTCATGTGGGACCTGCTGAACGACGGCCTCGGCAACCCCAAGAACGCGAAGTCGCTTGTGCTCTCCGGCGTGACTCCGCCCGTGATGGCCCACGGCGTCCGCGCGGACATGCGCACAGCGGTCGAGGCGGGGTTCAGGTACATCCTCTTCCGAGAGCCTTCGAACGAGATGATCGACTCGGTCGAGGCCTACATCAACAGCCTGGAACCCGAGCCGAACCCGATCCTGAGCATGGGGCCGGAGAGGCGCGCGTCGATTGAGCGCGGGCGGAAGCTGTTCGATGATCCCGAAGTCGGCTGCTCGAAGTGCCATCCGCGCCCGCTGTGGACCGACCTGCAGATAACCGACGTGGGCACGGCGAGCAAGTACGACAGAGGTGACGGGAACTTCGATACCCCCACGCTCGTGGAGCTGTACCGCACCGCGCCGTACCTCCACGACGGCACCGCGGTGACACTCAGCGACGTGCTCACGACTCGCAACCCGGAGGACAAGCACGGGCACACGTCTAAGCTGTCAGAAGAGCAGATCGATGACCTCGTGGCGTTCCTGCTGTCGCTGTGATCCTCGGCCTTGCGAAGGGAGGGTGCGAGATGAGCGTGCGGCCCCCGTGTGACAATGGGCTTCAGCCCATTGTTCGGCTCTCTCCCT
>Ga0315280_10010777_pt1 | contig 11379 bp, 9 predicted proteins | sample YL17G06_40_MG_FD_203697 | JGI IMG/M metagenome (GOLD analysis project Ga0315280, IMG submission 203697) | Sediment microbial communities from Yellowstone Lake, YNP, Wyoming, USA - YL17G06_40 | ecosystem: Environmental > Aquatic > Freshwater > Lake > Sediment | place: USA: Wyoming | collected... | reverse complement strand
CCGGGAATCATTGCGGGGCAATGATTCCCGGACACCATGGCCGCTCGTTCTCCGTCGCTGGCGTCGGGGACGACGCCGCGACTACGAAACGACCGGCAGAGGGTCGTCGAACGCCGGCCACCGAGCCCTTTAGTGACGTCAAGTGCATACCCCGGAACGGGAAAGTTTTACTTCCCGGCAGGCGGGCCGCGTGACGCCGGCCCAGAAACTTCGCCTCTACCGTGAGAAATACGGGATTAGGCTGCGCAAGGGCCTTTCGCAGAATTTCCTCGCCGACCCCGCCGTCCTCAGCCGGATTGCCGGGGCGCTGGAGATAAGGCGCGGCGAGTGCGTGGTGGAGGTGGGGGCCGGCGCGGGGTTCCTGACCGAGCGCCTCCTGGACGCGGGTGCAAGGGTTATCGCCGTTGAAGTTGACCGGGCGATGGCCGGCCTGCTGGAAGGTGAATTGGGCGGCAACCCCGCGCTGGAGGTGGTCAGGGCCGACATCCTGGCCCTGGATTTGGGGGAGGAATTGGCCCGCCGCGGGGTAACCAGGTGCGCCGTGACGGGGAATCTTCCATATCATGTGACCACGCCTGTCCTTTTCCGCCTCATCGAGCAGCGGGGGCTGGTTTCCCGCATGATATTGATGGTTCAGCGCGAGGTGGGCATTCGAATGGCGGCAAAGCCGGGGGGCAAGGAATACGGGGCGCTGAGCGTGGGAACCGCCTATGCCTGCTCCTGTGAAAGGCTTTTCGAGGTCGGTCCGGGTGCGTTTATCCCCCCTCCCCGGGTTCGCTCAGCGGTCCTCCGGCTCATTCCGCGCGACCCTCCCCTGGGGCCGGAAAGGGAAGCCGCCCTTTTCAGGCTGGTCCGGGCGGCCTTCTCCCAGAGGCGGAAGATGCTGGTGAACGCCGTCGCGGAAGTCGCCGGAGGCAGGGAAGCGGCGGGCCGGGCGTTGGCCCGCGCCGGGCTGAACGGCAGCCGGCGGGGGGAGACGCTGTCGCTGGAGGAATACCTGGCTCTGGCGGGGGGGATTTCGACCGGTCCAAGGCCATAGAAAGCACAGAAAAATGGGCACTTCTGGCGCCGGTCAGGCCGGAATCCCCCCCGATTCCCCTCCAAATAATGCCCCATTTTCCTTGACAATGGGTATGGGTTGTGTTAATTTCGGACGCAAGGGAGGGCTCAGGTTGAAAAATCTGGGTCACGTGACCGTCGCCTGCTTTCGGCTGTTCAGTGAGCAGGTATGGACTTCGGCCTTCTGGCAGGGTCGGAAAGGAGACGGGTGGTTCGAACACATGCGGTAGGGGTCAGGGCACGAAGAGTGCGCGCGAGGGGGGATGTTTGTCCCGCGCCCGGCGTGAGCACGAATTTTTGGAATTCCCTCCTTCCATTGCGATGCCATCCGGGGAATAATTCACACCAATCCGGCATTTTTCTTTTCAAGCGGAATCTCCAGCATACGGGCAGGCACAGCGCCTGCCCGTTCTGTTGAGGAGTCCCCGGTAAAAAACGGCTTAGTGTCAGTGGGCCTTCTGAACAGGAAGGCACCCGCGGGTCGAGGCCTTGCCAGAGGCCACGGCCCGCAAAAGGACTTGTATGGAGGAAGAGAAATTTGAAGGAAGAGTGTAAGTGAAAAAGGAAGGAGTAAGGCCGAAGCTGGCGGCGCTGGCGTTCATGCTGGCGGCGCTGGCGATGCCACGGGGAGCGCAGGCGCTCACGGCAGACGGGGCGCTGATGACCAACTCGGCGTGGGCGACGTTCAGCGGGGCGGCGGGGCTGGCGGTATGGTACCGGACGTCTTATTTGGCGTCGGCGTCGGTCCTGGTGTGCAACCCGGTGGTGGCGTACCGGAAGACGGCAACGCCGACGATGGTGGCGCCGACGAACACGGTGACGTTCACGCTGTGCGCGATCAACTCGTCCGTGACGACGTCGGCGTTCAACCTGGTATTGATGGACCGTCTGCCTGACAACATGGGGTACATTCCGCCGTGGGACGGCGGCTGGTCGACGGGTGGCGGGACGTGGTTGGCGTCATACGCGACCGGGCTGACCGCGACGTTCTGCACTCCGAACTGCCAGCCTGGGCTGGGGGTGAACAACACGATGGCGGGGGCGGGGGGGGCTTACTACCTGAGGTGGGTGGTGAACGTGACGGGGCCGGGTAAGAGCGCGTGCGTCACGTACCAGGCGTCGGTGCTATGACCATTCGACTCGTTCCTCGCAAGGCTCGGAACTCGCTCATGGCGGCGGCCGTTGCGGCCGCCGGAGGTTTGACCTTGGTGTCGGGTACGGCGGCCGCGATGGTTACGGAAGGAACTCTCCTCACGAACATAGCGACGGCGTCATTCTGGGCGGCGGACCAGCCGGGTATAGGGTCGGTGATGCGGACGACATTTTCGGTGACGGCGTTTGTGTACGTGGTTAACCCGATGCTGCAGCTGAGGAAGCTGTCGAGCCCTACGATGCAGTGTTCTGGGGGGACGGTGACGTTCTGCATCTACGTGGTGAACATGGCGCAGTTCTCGTCGGCGTTCAACGTGGTGGTGGAGGACATCATGCCGGGTGACAACGGGGCGGGGAACATGGGGTTTGCGTACGTGAACGGCGGGCAGACGTACTGGAACCCGCAGTCGCCGACGGCGACGATCACGCCGGGGTACCGGTGGTGGGCCGTAACGCCGGTGTCGGACACGTGGGGAGGGGAGCCGTCGGCGTGGGTGACGGGTATTTACTACATCAGGTGGGCGATCAACGTGATAGGGCCGGGGCGGAGCCTGATGGTGTGCTTCAAGGCGACGATACTGTGACCCTTCGACTCGTTCCTCGCGAAGCTCGGAACTCGCTCAGGGCGCGCGGCCCACAGGAATGGGCGCGCGCAGGAGCGCGAACGCATGGCTCGCTTGGGGTATTGCGGCATCTTTTCGGACTTATCTCCCATTGTGGGAGCGGTCAAGGAATGAAAGAAATGAAACGTCCCCTGCCGGGGACGAAACCAGAGCAAGACGGAGGTCATGACATGAGAAAGTGGGTGTTTGCAACTATAGGCAGTCTATGCCTGTTGGCGGCTGGGCGAGGAGCCTGGGCCGCCACCACGGACGGGACGCTTATCACGAACGCGGCGTGCGGTTCGTTCCAGAGCGCGTCAGGAATGCCGTTCTGGATCAGCTACTGCGCGACGGCGACGGTGATAGTGTCCAATCCGTGCGTATCGCTCACGAAGAGGGCGAACCCGACGGTGCAGTCGTCGGGTGGCACGGTAACATTCGACTTGGCGGCGATCAACTGTTCGTGCACGACGAGCTCGTTCAACATCGTGATAACGGACAGGCTGCCGGACAACATGGCGTACGTGGGAGGGACGACCGGGCTGGCCCCGTGGTACGGGGATGCGGCGAATTCCTTCTGGTACTACAGCAACAGTCAGACGTATGGGGGTCTATACGCTAACAACCTGCCATCGGTCGGGGTGGCGGCGCCGTACTTCCTGCGCTTCTCGCTGAACCTTTTGGGTCCATGCAAGAGCGCGGGGGTTTCGTTCATAGCGACGGTGCTGTAGGTGGAAGTCATGGCATGGCTTCCGGCTCTGGTTGAAGAAGCGGGAAAGGGCCCTGACGGCAGCGGGGCCCGGATGGAGGGGACGGCGTGAAGAGGCGAGCGGGCGTTCTGGCGGCAGCGGCGCTGGCCGGGCTTTTGGCCGGCGGGGGCGCGCGGGCCATGACGGCGGACGGGACGCTCATCACGAACTGTGCGGCGGGGACGTTCCAGAGCTCGGCTGGGAAGCTCTGGCTGGTTTCCTACTGCGCGACGGCGTGGGTGTATGTGCAGAACCCGAACATGATCATATGGAAGACGGTGACGCCGACGGTGCAGGCGGCTGGGGGGAACGTGACGTTCACGATATGCGCGAAGAACACGTCGGCGGCGGTGAGCGCGTTCAACGTGACGGTGACGGACAGGATGCCGGACGGGATGTCGTACCAGGGGGGATACACGGAGTGGCCGGCGGCGTGGGTGGACAGCTACAACAACACGGCGAACGGGTCGGGGACGAACGGGCAGCCGGCGGTGGGGGCATTGAACCCGCTGTTCCTGAAGTGGACGATGCCGGCGCTGGGGCCGATGGCGAGCGGGTGCGTGACGTACGCGGCGAGGGTTTTGTGACCCTTCGACTCGCATCCTCGCCCAGGGCGCGCCAAGGGCTTGTGAAGGGAATCATGATTACATTGACCTCTCTATTGATGGCTGGTACGGCGCATGCTTTGGCGACGTCGGGTGCGGTGCTGACGAACATAGCGAGCTGCACGTTTGCGACGGCGCCGACGGCGCCGTACGTGGAGGTTTCGTACCAGGTTACGGCGAAGGTATGGGTGCAGAACCCGGTGGTGGTGCCGACGAAGACGGCGACGCCGACGTTGCAGGCGGCGGGGTCGGAGGTTACGTTCCAGGTGTGCGTGGAGAACACGTCGGCGACGGCCAGCGCGTTCAACGTATTTGTGAACGACCGTCTGCCGGACAACATGGAGTGGGCGGGGCTGGCGACGACGTACTGGAACAACTCGAACCCGGCGGGGACGTGGAGCGAGACGTCGTCGTCGGTGTTTCCGGGTCCGTACTGCACGGCGCCCTGTCCGCCGCTGTCGGGGCAGGACGCGCCGTACTACATGAGGTGGAACCTGAACTGGCTGGGTCCGTTGAAGAGCGGGTGTGTGACGTTCAAGGCGAGGATATTGTGAGGAGCGGGAGAGAGCCCTTCGACTCGCTGCGCTCGCTCAGTGCGGCCCTGGCCGCCGGGGCGGTGCTGCTGGCCGTGGGGTATCCGTCGGCGGCCAGGGCCGCAACCGCATGCGGGACGATCATCACGAACGTGGCGAACACGTGGATGTGGTCCGGGCCGATGGACCAGATCGAGTTTCCGCTGACGTACAACGTGACGGCGACGGTGACGGTGATCTGCCCGGTGACGGCGCTGGTGAAGTACGCGGACCGGGGGATGGCGTCGTCGGGGGCGACGGTTACGTTCTACATCTGCGTGGACAACCAGCGGATGAGCGTTGACGGGTCGGTGTGGAACGTGACGATGACGGACCGGCTGCCGGGCGGGATGGGATTCATCGACTGGAACTCCAACAGCTACGGCGGGACGGTGTCGTGGACGGCGTGGAGCACGTCGCTGGCGCCGGGCGGGTGGTCGGGTGCGGCGCCGGCGGTTGGGACGCAGGCCCCCGTCTACATGAGGTGGCAGGTGGCGTCGATAGCGCCGATGAAGTCGGCGTGCGTGACATACCGGGCGACGGTGCTATGAGGATTTATAGGAGGAACATTTTGAGAACGGAAGATACAGGAGTACCCTTCGACTCGCTGCGCTCGCTCAGGGTGGCGGCCGCGGTGGTGGCTGTTCTGTTGATGGCAGGCAAAGCCGCGGCCGCCACGGCGGACTGCTCGCAGATAACGAACTTTGCGTCGGCTACGTACCAGAACTCGTCGCTGGACGGGTACATCGTGAGCTACGCGGTGACGGCGCGGGTGATGGCGGGTACGCCAGGGGTGATAACGGGGAAGACGGCTACGCCGACGATACAGGGATCGGGGGGTGTGGTGACGTTCTGCATCACGTTCCAGAACGTGAGCTACTGCGCGTCGGCGTTCAACGTGATGGTTACGGACAAGGTGCCGGACGGGATGAACTACGTGGGGAACTCGCTGGCGTCGTGGACGACGGGGGGGGGTGCGGCATCGCCGTTTTTCGGCGTTGGGGTGTACCCGGCTACCGCCGGACAGCCGGCGGGGATATCGGCTTCGTACAACCTGAGGTGGGTATTTGACGAACTGGGCCCGCGGGAGAGCGGGGCGCTGTGCTTCCAGGCATCGGTATTGTAATAAATGGGTATTGACCGCAGATTCGCGACCGATACGGCGAAGGGGAGAGCCCTTCGAGTCGCCCCTCGCCGGGTTCGGGGCTCCCTCAGGGCGGCGTTGGCCGCGGGGGCGATTCTGGCTACCGCCGGTTACTCCGGGCGGGCCAACGCCGCAACGGTGTGCCAGACGCTTATCACGAACATGGCGGAGGTGTCGTGGGAGTCGCTGAACGCGGTCCTCGTGTCCGGCACCAGCCTGGCGGGCTCGGTCATCAACACCGCCACCGCGTATGCCCAGGTCGACGGCGGCACGTTCGGTGCCATCAAGAACTGGTTCAACGTGACGCGGGGCGGCCAGGTGGCGCCGCTGCCGGGCGATGTGGTGCGGTTCGTGGTGACGATGACGAACACGGGCCTTACCCTGCCCATCAGCGGCTTCAAGCTGGTGGACACGCTGCCGGCGGGGATGACGATGGTGACGACCGTGGGGTCGGCCACGGTGATTGGAGGTGCGCAAGCCACCACGACCACGAGCTGGACCATCACCAACGCCGCCGGGACCCTGACCGCCTCGCAAATCGGCAGTCCAATTGCCCCCCATTGGGCGGTGGATTTCTCGTTCCGCGCGCTGGTGAACGCAAACTGCGCCGCGCCGGCGATAACGAACACGGCGTGGGTCACGGCGGTTGACGCCTGCCCGCCGGGGACGGTGGTCATGCCGACCGCCTCCATGCAGCCCGTCCTGCCGGCCCTTGCCACCTCCATCGTGAAAACGCACAGCCCCGCGGCCCCGGTCAACGGCGGCGACATGGTTTATTACATCGTGATTACCAACACCGGGGTGGCGACCATCACGAGCCTGAAGGTGGTGGATACGCTCCCGCCCCAGGTGACCTATGTGAGCGATACCGCAGTGGCTTATTTGAACAACGGTACGGCGCCGACTTTGACCCACTCGTCCATCGGCCAGATTCATGCCTGGAATGCAACCTGGGTGTCTCCGCTGGGAATCGCGCCGGGAGCGACCGCGTCGGTCATTATCAGTGCGAAGGCCGACAGTTGCTGGTCCGGGGCGGTTTCCAATACGGCCTGGGTAAGCGCGGCTGACTGGTGCGGACGGGTCAATGCGGGCGGCTCCTCCTATATGGACTCGTTCACGCTGAGTCCGCCGGCGATGTCCATCAGCATGGTGAAGACAGTCACGCCGGCGTCGCCGGTGAACGGCGGGCCGGTCACCTACTCCATCATCGTGACGAACACCGGGGCCGGGACCATCACGCAGATGCGGGTGACGGACACCCTGCCCGCGGCGGTGGCCTTCGGGAGCCAGTCCAGCGCCCCGGCCATGACGTGGAACACCCAGACGAGCATCGTGTCGTGGTTCTCGGCCGCCCTTAGCATCGGACCGGGCATTAGCGCGACCCTGACCATCAACGGGACCGCGGCCCCCTGCTTCACGGGCAACGTTTCGAACACGGCATTCGCGATGGCCGGCAACGGCTGTGCCACGGCCTACCAGTCCGCGCAGGCCTCCTTCGCGCTGGCGGCGCCGCCACTCACGCTTACTGTCGCGAAGACGCACAGCCCGGCTTCACCGCTCAACGGCGCGCCGGTCGTTTACCAGATAGCGGTGACCAATACGACGCTGACGACGGTCACGGACCTGACGGTGTATGACACCCTGCCGTCCCAGGTCACGTTCGGCTCCGAGACCCACTGGTCCGGGCTGGCCTTCAACAACGTGGGCGGCATCATGTCATGGATTGGTACGGGTCTCACGTTTGGCCCCGGGCAGACCTGGACGATGACGGTCAACGGGACGACTTCGCAGTGTTATTCCGGCTTCGTTTCCAACACAGCCTTTGTGATGGCCGCGAACGCCTGCTCGACGACCACCTACAAGGCCATCGATTCGGGTTACACCCTGACTCCGCCGGTCATGACCGTGAGCATCGTCAAGACGCATGCGCCGGTCAGCCCGGTGAACGGCGGCGGCGTGACGTTCTCCATAATCGTGACCAACACCGGCGCGGCGACCATTACCAACCTCCTGGTGGTGGACACGCTGACCCCCAACGTCAGCTTCGGGAGCCAGACGTCCACCCCGGCCCTTACGTGGAACAGCGATACGAGCCGCGTGGGCTGGGCGGGCGCCGTTTCGCTTGCACCGGGAACCTCGGCCACCATGACCATCGCCGGAACGAACTCGGCCTGCTTCGCCGGCTGGGTGTCCAACACGGCGTGGGTGTATGCCTCGAACGCCTGCACGAGCGTGCAAGCCAAGGCGCTGGACAACGGCTACCAGCTGACCAACCCGGGCCCGACCATATCGGTGGCGAAGGCGATCATTCCGGCCAATCCGGGCAACGGGAACGCGGTCAAGTACCAGATATTGGTGACCAACACCTCGGGGGTGACCATCACCGACGTCAAGGTGGTGGATACCATCAACGCGCAGTTTGCCTTCACGGCGGAGGAACACCCGGCCAGCTTCAACTTCGTCAACAATACCCCGGTCATGTCGTGGAACCGTTTCGGCACCGATTTCTATCCGGGCCAGGTTCTTACGATGACGCTTACCGGCACGACTTCGGCGTGCTATTCAGGCAACGTCTCCAACACGGCCTGGGCCTGGGCGGGGACTTCCTGCGGCGGTGACCAGAAGTCGGATGAGGCTTCCTACACGCTCGCGGCCCCGGCGGTGACGCTGACGGTCGGCAAGGCCGCCGTGCCCGCGGCCCCGGCGAACGGCGCACCGTTCGTCTACTACATAACCGTCAGCAACACGAGCAACCAGGCGACCATCACAAACGTCATAATCGTAGACACGCTCAGCGCCAACATCACCTACGGGAGCGAAAGCCACAACGACCCGCGGCTGTCGGCCCTGGTGTTCGACGCCAGCGGCGCCCCCCGGTATGTATGGAGCGGCCCCCTCACACTTGGTCCGCTGTCGTCGGCCACGGTGGCCATTTTCGGGACGACGTCGCTCTGCTTCACCGGCCAGGTTTCCAACACGGCGTGGGTTTTCGCGTCCAACGCCTGCTCCTCCAACCAGGCCAAGGGTGTCACCGGGTTCAACCTGACGGCCGCGACGCCGGGCGTCACCATCAGCAAGACGCGCATCCCGATCTCGCCCAACAACGGCGAGCAGATCACGTTCACGTTCCTGATAACCAACACGGGGTCGGCGACCATCACGAACATCAAGATCGTGGACACGCTGCATCCCCAGTTGACGTTCCAGGCGGAGAGCCATTCTGATACGAGGCTCTCCGGGCTGACCTTCACGGGACTGACGGCCAGCACGACGGGCATCGGGGCCTGGAACGGGACCCTGGTCCTCGGCCCGACCGCGTCGGCGACGGTCACCATGGTGGCACGTACCTCCGACTGCTATGCGGGATGGGTATCGAACACGGCGTGGGTCTACGCGGGGACGGACTGCGTGGGCGCCCAGGCGATGGACCTCGAACCCGGATTCAGCCTGTCGGCGCCGGGCCCGACGCTGAACGTGACCAAGACGGCCATTCCGGCGGCGCCGGCGAACGGCGTGCCGGTGACCTACATGATCACCGTGACCAACACCTCGCCGACGGTCCAGCTGGACTATCTCAAGATTGTGGACACGCTGCCGGCCGGGTTCGTATACGGAACCGAGAACCACAGCGACCCGCGGGTTACCGGGCTGGCCTTCGTAAACAACGCCGGGACCCTGTCGTGGTCGGGCGGCCTGACGCTGGCCCCGCTGGCGTCGGCGACCATCCAGGTATACGGGAACGCGGCGAACTGCTTCGTGGGCAACGTTTCAAACACGGTGTGGGTCTACGGCACGGCGGCCTGCGGGTTCGACCAGAAAATTTCCCGGGTTGACTTCTCACTGGCGAGCCCGGCGGTCGTAATCTCAATTGCCAAGACCAGGCTGACCGCGTGGCCCCAGAACAACGGGCCGGTTTCCTACCGAATCGACGTCACGAACTCGGGCCTGGCCACCATATCCAGCCTGGTGGTGACGGACACCCTTGCCACACCGCTTACCTACTTTAGCGAGGAGCATCCGACGGCCGGGACCTGGACGTTCAACCAGGTGGGCCAGTACAAATATTGGACGGGGACCGGGCTTGTCTTCGGGCCTGCACGGGTGCTTTCTGTGACCATCACGGGCACCGCGGCGCTGTGCTATACGGGCTGGGTTTCCAACACGGCGTGGGCAGTGGCGACGGGGGTGTGCGGCGGGGAAGCCAGGATCCAGGCGCTGGAGAACGGCTTTGGCCTGACCATGCAGTCCACGGCCATAACGGTCGCCAAGACGCACAGCCCGGCCAGCCCTGCCAACGGCATGCCGGTCGGATACCAGATAGTTGTGACGAACAACGGGACCGGAACGCTGACCAGCCTGAAGATCAGCGACACCCTGCCGGCGCAGTTCACCTGGGCGTCCGCGGACTTCTCCGAGCAGCCGACGCTGGTCTGGAATAGCGCGACCTCCGGGGTCGTCGCCTGGGCGGGGCCGGTTTCCATACCGCCGGCCGGAACCTTCACCCTGACCATCACCGGGTCGACGGCGCTGTGCTTCGCCGGCTTCGTATCCAACTCGGCCTTCGTGGTCGCGGACACCGCATGCGGCAACACGACCGGGAAGGGCATCGATTCCGGCTACACCCTGACCACGCCGGGCGTCACGGTCGGCATCACGAAGACGGCCATCCCGGCGGCGCCGCCCAACGGCGGACAGGTCCAGTACCGCATTGTCGTCACCAACACCTCGACGGTGACCGTGACCGATATCAAGATATCGGACACCGTGCCCGCCCAGGTCACCTACGTTAGCGAGGAACACAACACCACTCCGCTCTCGTTCGTGCAGGTCGGTTCGGTCCTCGCCTGGAACGGGACTACCATTACGCTTCCGCCCAGCGGGACGCTGACTGTCACGGTGACCGGCACTACGTCGCTCTGCTACACGGGGTCCGTTTCCAACACCGCCTGGGTCTATGCCTGGAACTCCTGCGGATCCAACGCGGCGGTCGGGGTGTCGGGATTCATGCTGACAGCGCCCGCGCTCAATATATCTGTTGGCAAGACGGTCGTTCCCGCTACCCCCGAGAACGGCGGGCCGGTGACCTTCGTAATCTCGGTCACCAACAACAGCCAGGCCACGGTGACGAACCTGACGGTTGTAGACACCCTGTCCGCCAACGTCTCGTTCACCGGCGAGAACCACTCCGACCCGCGGCTCCCCGGGCTCACTTTCGGCAATATTGGCATGCAATACTTCTGGAACGGCCCGCTGACGCTCGGACCTTCCTCCACGGTGACCCTGATGATTGGCGGCAACGCGGCCCTGTGCTTCACGGGGAACGTCAGCAACACGGCGTGGGCGTGGGCTTCCAGCGGATGCGGCACGGCGAAGGCGCAGGGGGTGACCGGATTCGGCCTGACGGCGCAGACCGCGTCAATCAACGTGCAGAAGACGCACTCGCCGTCCTCGCCGGGCAACAACAACCCGGTTACCTACAACATCATCATCCAGAAT
>Ga0315280_10010776_pt1 | contig 11381 bp, 12 predicted proteins | sample YL17G06_40_MG_FD_203697 | JGI IMG/M metagenome (GOLD analysis project Ga0315280, IMG submission 203697) | Sediment microbial communities from Yellowstone Lake, YNP, Wyoming, USA - YL17G06_40 | ecosystem: Environmental > Aquatic > Freshwater > Lake > Sediment | place: USA: Wyoming | collected... | reverse complement strand
CAGCTCATATAACAGCTCTCTTTATAGTTGTTGCATCCTTTCTTAGTGGAATGAATTCAAGACATAGCTTCCTTATAATGATAAGAGACGGGCATAAGCATACAAGTCCTAATAGTGGTTATCCTGAATCTAGTATGGCTGGAGCGTTAGATATCCAATTAGGAGGACTTAGTACTTATGGGGGACGTATTGTTGAAAAGCCGTATATAGGAGACCCTATAGATACAATACATCCTGAACATATACTCTTATCAGTTAAGATAATGTATATTACTTCTCTCCTGGCATTTCTATTAGGTTTTATTATTATTGGGGTATTATTATGATAGAGCATGGAGGGAATATATACAGAGTAGCTAAGATTTTGAATAAAGATTTATCCTGTATACTGGACTTTAGTGCCAATATAAATCCATTAGGGTTTCCTCAGGGACTTAGGGAGTATTTATCATCCTGTATAGATGCTATTATCCATTATCCAGACTCTGAATATAATGAATTGAGAAATGCAATAGCTGGGTATATTGGTGCTAGGGCAGAGAACATATTAGTTGGTAATGGGGCTATAGACATTATCTCTTTATGTACTCAAACAGTAGAAGCTGACAGCGTTCTTATACCTATTCCAACATTCTCTGAGTATGCCCGTATAGCTAGGATAAATGGTTTAAAAGTAGAGTATTTTCATACTGGAGAAGAATTTATATTAAATGTAGAAGACATAGTTAAAGAGATTAAACAGAATAGATATGGTATGTTGATACTCTGCAATCCTAATAATCCAACAGGAAGACTTATAGATGTTAATTCATTGAGATGTTTACTTGATGAAGCTTTGAAACTCAGTGTATTTGTAATGATAGATGAAGCATTTATAGAATTTATCGAAGACTATCCTGAAAGTTCAGTAGTAAGATTCATCAATTTTTACCCTAATCTATGTGTAGTAAGGTGTTTTACCAAATTTTTTGGACTACCAGGTTTACGCTTAGGTTATGGAGTAGCTTCTATGGATTTTATAAATAAGATGAAAGAAAGGGCTCTACCATGGTCTGTAAATGTTCTAGCTGACCTTGGAGGAAGATATGTCTTGAAAGATCAAGTTTTTATGGAGAAAACACGAGAGGTTGTTAGTTTGGAGCGTACCTTTCTAATGAGAAAACTTTCTAATCTTAAGTGGATCTTTCTATATCCTAGTCAGGCTAATTTTGTTCTTGGAAAGTCCAATACAGATGTATCAATTCTTGAAAAACACTTACTTGAGCATGGTATTCTTATAAGAAACTGCGGTAATTTCGATGGTTTAGATAAACATTATATTAGGCTGGCTGTAAGAGACCACAGGAGTAATTTAAAACTTATTGAAGCATTAAAGTCTTTGCAATAGTTATGAGAAGACGTGTAGAAGTCTATTGTCCAGGCTCATGCGGCGAGCTTATACAAGGAGTGATACATGGGAAAGAGCTTTTAATTTCTTATCCTATAGAGTTAGGTACATCCCTTTCTATTGGGCTTTCCTCTGAAAAGAATAATATAGAGCTTATGCCAAAGGTGAAAGAGGCAATAAAAAGAACGCTAAACCTTATTGGAATTCCTGAGAAGTTTATAGGAAATATAAAAATGCAGAAAAGATCACAGCTTGCCTTAGGGAAGGGTATGAGTAGTAGTACTGCGGATATCGCTTGTGCTATATTTGCTATTGGAGCTTTATTTGGTGTAAACTTAGATAGTAAAACAGTAGTTGATATATCTGTCTCTATAGAGCCGACAGATAGTATAATATTTGAAGAACTTACACTTTTTGACTCTTTAAAAGGAGAAATAATTTTACCTTTAGCTCCAGTACCGTTGCTTAAAGTAATAGTGCTTGAGGGTAGAGGAAGTATAGATACCTTAGAGTATCATAGAACAGTCGGTCGTGCTGTCTATTCTTATGCTGAAGCTTGGGAAGAGGTATATACTATGATGGAGGATGCACTTAAGAAAGGGGATTGGAATGGAGTTGGTGCGTCTGCGATAAGGAGTGCACGTATACAGCAAAAACTACTCCTAAAACCTTATCTAGATGAGATAATAGACTGTGCGTTAAGTTCTGGAGCATACGGAGTAAATGTTGCACACAGTGGTACAGCTGTAGGACTCTTTATGATGGAAGAGATCGACGAAATGCCTATTATAAATAGACTAGATAAACTCGGAATAATAGAAACCTATGGTCGATATTATATAACTAGAATGGTAAAGGGTGGTCCTCGCCTGTTATAGGAAAGCCTTCTCTTTTTAAGATACTCTCTATTTCTGAGATGATCTCTTTCAATGATTTATCAGCATCAATTTTATAGTGGGCTGTTTCTCTATAGAAGGGTTCCCTCTCAAAAAGGAGGGTATAAATTTTATTCTCTTTATCTTTATTTAAAAGAGGTCTTGTTATATCATCCTCAGTCCTAGCTAGCACTGTTTCAGGAACCACATTAAGCCAAATAACAACTCCATTTTCTTTTAGAAGTCTTCTTGTCTTTTCTTGTGTTACACACCCTCCACCTGTAGCTATAACAGAATTAGTATTCTCTAATACTTTTGATATTATTTCTCTTTCTAGAGTCCTAAAATATCCCTCTCCATAATTTTTAAATATCTCACTAATAGAAATACCAGCTTCTTTCTCTATCAATTCATCAGTATCTATAAAATCTCTACCTAATTTTTTTGCTAAGATTTTCCCAATAGTAGTTTTTCCAGAACCCATAAAGCCGATAAGAATTATAGGTTTAGAAGTTCCTGACATATTCTAGATATCTTCCAGATCTTGACTTAACTTCTTTCCACGTATTTCCTCCAAGTTCTTGGAGGATAGTATCTGCTAAGACCCATGCCAGCATAGATTCTCCTATCACTCCAGCAGCAGGGACTATACATACATCTGTCCTTACTACTACTGCTTCTTTTTTTTCTTTTGTTACTAAATCAATACTTTGTAATGGCTTTAATAGAGTTGGTATAGGCTTCACTGCCCCTCTTATTACTATAGGTTCTCCATTGGTAATTCCACCTTCTAAGCCTCCAGCAAAGTTAGTATCTCTATAGAATGGCCATGGAGAATGAGATTTATCATATTTTATAATATCATTTGACTCAGAGCCAAAAGAGCCAGTTATACCAAATTCTCCCCCTATTTCCACTCCTTTTACACTTGGAATACTCATAATTGCCTGTGCAATAAGTCCATCTAATCTCCTATCCCAATGTGCATAAGTTCCAAATCCAGGAGGGACATTGATAGCTATTACTTCAAATATTCCTCCTAGACTATCTCCTTTTTCTTTTACTTCATCTATAAGACTTATCATCTTCTCCGAAACCTCCTTATCAGGACATCTTACAGGAGAAAGCTCAGAGAGCTTTTCTATCTCTTCAAAAGAAAAGGTCTTTTGTAGCTCTACGTTTCCAATCTTTTTTGTATAACTTATAACTTTTATTTCTAACTCTTTTAGTATCTTTTTCGCTACCGCTCCAGCCATAACCCTACTAGCTGTCTCTCTAGCACTAGCTCTCTCCCACACATCTCTAATATTTTTAGTATTGTACTTTATTGCTCCTGGTAAATCTGCATGCCCAGGACGTGGAGTAGTAATCGGTTCCTGTATCTTTTGCCAATCTGTATTTAAAAGAACAATTGCTACTGGACCTCCTATTGTTTTTCCCCCTTTTACTCCAGAGTATATTTCACATCTTTCAGATTCTATATTCATTCTGTTCCCTCTTCCATAACCCTGTTTTCTTCTTGCCAGTTCTATATTTATATCCTCTTCGGAGAGAGGAAATCCGCTAGGTAGTCCTTCTATTATAGTTATAAGAGCTCTCCCGTGTGATTCACCTGCAGTTAGAAATCTCATATATACTCCTTTATAGCATTTTCCATTGTCTCTACTGGTGGATCTATACCTGTCCAGATTTTAAAAGATGTCGCTCCCTGATATACAAGCATCTTTAGACCATTTAAGGTCTTGGCTCCTATTTTTTTTGCCTTCTTCAAGAATTCTGTCTCGGGAGGATTGTATATAAGGTCTATTACAGTGGTTCTTTCTGTAATTATAGATGGAGGTATATCTATAGTGCCTCCCACTCCTTCCATACCTATAGGGGTCGCATTTACTACTATATCTAGAGGTTCTAATGTATTCCACTTATCAAATGGAATAAGAGATACATCCCTATTAAACAAATTACTTACAAATCTTATAAGATTCTGAGCTTTTTCTTCTGTTCTATTCGTAATGTACAGTTTATTTACATTTAATTTACAGAGTGTATAAACTACCGCTTTGGCTGCTCCTCCTGCCCCTATAATAAGAGCAGAGCTTTTGGGTATATCAATTCCCTCAAGACATTTTTCGAAACCGAACACGTCTGTATTGTAACCAATTAATCCATCTTTAGTTATCTTTATGGTATTTACAGCTCTTAGTATAATTGCCTCTTCAGATAATTCGTCTAGATATTCTATCACTGCCTCTTTATGAGGGATTGTCACATTTACTCCAAGGATATTAGTAAATTTTAAGCTTTTAATAAAATGAGCTAATCCGTCTGGTGCAATGTCTATTGCAATATAACAATTATCTAGCTTTAATCTTCTAAATGCCTCATTATGCATAATAGGAGAGAGACTATGGGCAATAGGATGCCCTATCACTAATGCTATTTTAGTAGATCCTTTAATTTCCATAAGAGTTTATTATAAAGACAATTTCTCTTAATGCAAGGGAAAGACGAACTGATCCGTAATCATTTTGCCCAATAATTTTTCCATAACCGTAAGGGCAAGGCTTGTCCTTTTATTATTTTGGGCAACCACAAGGGTTGCCCCTACAATATTATTTTCGATATTTAAATTGGTGATAATAAAATATCTTCTTCGAGATGGTATAAAGTTTTGATTACATATCAGGTAGGATTGTCTTTGACTTATAATTTATAAGATGGTAAAATATTAAATGCAAAAATAAAAATTCTTAGGAGGTAGATAATGAAGAAGACAGCTTTCCAGAGAAATGTAAAGCCTAGAAAGACTACTCACGGTTTTTTAGCTAGGATGAGTTCTCCTGGCGGGAGAAAGGTATTAAAGAGGAGAAGGGCAAAGGGAAGATATAGACTTGTTCCAGTTTAATGTTTCCCAAGGAGAGAAGACTTTCAAAGTCTATGGAAATAAGAAATATTCTTAGAAATGGTAAGAAGATCGATGGAGGTTATTTGAATTTATACATAATGCCAGGAGAAGGGAAGATTGGTTTTATAACTACAAAAGGTTTTAAAAATGCGGTTATGCGAAATAGAACTAAGAGAAGGGTAAGAGGAGCGTTCGAGTCGGAGCTGTTTAATACTAATAATTATGATATACTTTTTGTAATAAAACCAGAAGTTTTTTCTGTAGAGTTTTCGAGAATAAAAGAAGACATACGGAAGCTTCTTTTGGGTTTAATAAATGTTTAAGAGTCTAATTTTAAAGTTGATAAAAGTTTATAAACAGTTTATCTCACCGATTTTTGGTAAGAGCTGTAGGTTTTATCCTACATGTTCAGAGTATACCTGTCAGGCTATTGAAAAGTATGGGCTAATAAAAGGCATTTGGCTAGGGATAAGGCGCATCCTTAGGTGTAATCCTTATAATCCTGGTGGATATGATCCACTATTATAATATATTAAAATTTAGGAGAGGATAAATAAATATGACATATATAAACAATTTCCTTATGAATGTACTTGATTTCTTTTATAATATCTCTGGAAATTATGGAGTTGCTCTGATACTTTTTACTGTACTAGTGAAGCTGATACTTCATCCGCTTACTCAGCAACAATTTAAGGCACTTAAAGAGCAACAGAAGATTCAACCAGAACTAAATAAGCTAAGAGAGAAGTATAAAGACGCCCCTGAGAATCTCAATCGAGAAATGGCTGAATTGTACCAAAGACACAAGATAAATCCAATGGGGGGATGTTTACCCCTTCTTATTCAGTTTCCTATCTTGGCGATACTGTATAGTGCTATTAATGCATATTCTAGTAAATTTGCTAATGCTAATTTCCTCTGGATAAAAAGTCTTGCCGCTCCGGATCTTCCCTTACTTATAATTTATGGAATAAGTATGGTAGCTTCTAGTCTATTCTCTTCTTCAATTAGTGAGGATCCTTCCCAAAGGACTAGCCAATTGTTTATGGGAATAGGATTACCCATAGTCTTTACTGTAATGTTTAGAAATTTCCCGTCTGCATTTATCCTGTATTGGTTTGTATTTAACATCCTTTCTACAATTCAGCAAGTTTATGTGATGAGAACAATGAAATAAAGATGGAGGTATTTATGCTGATACAGAAGCCTAGTATAGAAAGCTTAGCTAAGATGTTTATTAACCAGCTTTTAGGACCTTACAAACTTAAGTATGATATGAAGCTAGAATTAAAAGATAATATACGCTGGATAAAATTAAGTGGTGAAGAAATTTCTTTTCTTATAGGGAGAAGAGGTGTGATTTTATACTCTCTTCAGCACCTATTAAGGCTTTATATAAGAAGGAGTATAGATGAAGAGGTAATGGTAATTTTAGATATAAATGGGTATAGAGAAGAAAAAGAGAAAAAACTAGTAGTTCAAGCTAGTAAATCTGCCTCTAGAGTAAAAGCTACTGGAGAGAAGTTTGTCTTTAGACCTATGCCTGCTGCTTTAAGGCGAGTAATCCACAAAACTTTAGAAGAGCATCCTGATGTAATTACTTATAGTGAGGGGAAGGAGCCTAGGAGAAGGGTAGTTATAGCTTTAAAAGAAAAGAAAGAATGAATGGTACTATTGTAGCTCTTTCTACTCCCTATGGGGAGTCAGGCATAGGTGTAATAAGGATGAGTGGGCCAGCTGCTTTTAATTTAGCTCAGCTTATCTTTAAGAGTAAGACCGATATAAGAAGGTCGCCATCTCATAAGGCTATATTGGGGCATATTATTGACCCTCATACTGGTGAGAAGCTTGATGAATGCGTCGTCCTTATAATGCGGTCCCCCCATAGTTATACAGGAGAAGATACGGTAGAGTTTCAAGTCCATGGGAGTCCCGTGTTAGAAGAATTAGTTCTTAAGTTTCTTATAGAATTAGGAGCAAAATCTGCATCTCCTGGAGAGTTCACTAAAAGGGCATTCCTTAATGGGAAATTAGACCTTTCCAGTGCAGAGGCTATTATAGATATTATACAGGCTAAAAATGAAGCTGGACTTAAATCATCTTATAACCAACTTGAGGGTAAATTGAGTTATGAGTTAAAGCCCATATTAACGGACCTAAAAGACATAATAACACATATAGAGGCATTTATCGATTTCCCTGAAGAAGTAGATATATCTTATCAAGAACTTGAATTAAAAATTTCAAGTATAATTGAGAGACTAATTTCTATTCTGAATGGCGCTTACTTTACAAGGCTATATAGAAAGGGTATCTATTGCCCTATAATCGGAAGACCTAATGTTGGGAAGTCTAGTCTTTTAAATATCCTCTTGGGAGAAGAGAGGGCTATTGTGACCCCTATACCTGGGACTACAAGGGATACTATTATTGAATCTATTTCAATTGGAGGAATTTTTGCTACTTTAGTAGATACAGCAGGGATTAGACATACTGGAGATTTGGTAGAGAGTATAGGTGTAGAGAGAACTATAAATGCAATAGAGCAAGCAGATATAGTTTTGTGGATGATAGATGCTAGCGAATCTTTAGCTTCTTATGATTATGAAATTGAAAGTATTACTCATGATAAAAAGAGAATAGTAGTTTTTAATAAAATAGACATTAAGAGAATTATTTCTATGGAAGATGTAAGTCAATTTGGTCCTGTGGTAGAAACCTCTTGTAAGACAGGAGAAGGTATAGATAGATTGAAATTAAAATTGAAAGAGATGGTAGGAGACATTCCTTCTCCTACCAATACAATACCTGTAAATACAAGGCATGAAGCCATTATAAAGAGGAGTATGAATAATCTTAATAATGTTTTGGATGGACTTAGGTCTAACTATCCTCTTGATGTAGTAGCAGGAGAAATCTGGGAGAGTTATAATATTTTAAGAGAAATTACGGGGGAATCAGTCTCTATAGATATAGTAGAAGAAATTTTTTCTAGGTTTTGTGTAGGAAAATGAATAGATATGATGTTATTGTAGTTGGTGCTGGACATGCTGGGATTGAAGCAGCCCTTACTGCTAGTAGGCTAGGGTGCAGTACACTACTTCTCACTGGGAATCTAGACACTATTGGGTGGATGCCTTGTAATCCTGCTATAGGTGGTCCAGGCAAAGGACATCTTGTGAGGGAGATAGATGCACTTGGTGGAGAAATGGGAAGGGCTACTGATGTGGCTTATATTCATATTAGAGTTTTGAATTCAGGTAAAGGGATAGCGGTAAGAGCCTATAGGGCTCAAGTAGAGAAGAAATTTTATCATATATATATGAAGGAAAAATTGGAGAATATACCTGACCTCTCTTTAAGGCAAGCCCAGGTGACTGAAATACTTGCTGATGGAAATAGAGTAGTAGGGGTAAAGACTAAGACTAATCAGGAATTTTATTCTCAAGCAGTAGTAATAACTACTGGCACATTTCTAGGAGGAAGAATATTTATAGGTACGGAGGTCTCTTATCCTGCGGGTAGAGCTGGAGAACCACCTAGTGAGGAATTGACTCAATCTCTTAAAAAATTAGGTTTTAGAATTGGTAGGTTTAAGACTGGGACCCCTCCAAGAGTAGATGGAAGGACAGTTGATTACTCTAAGATGGAAGAACAGCCTCCAGGTAGGACTCCTCTAAGATTTTCCTATCGTACAGATCTTGCAGAAGTTGCTGGGAGAAAGCAACTCTCTTGTTGGCTTACATTTACTACAGAAAAGACTAGAGAGATTGTCATAAAAAATCTCAACAGGGCTCCTATGTATGCAGGACAGATTACAGGTATAGGTACCAGATATTGCCCATCCTTTGAGACAAAGGTAGTTCATTTCCCTCATAGAGAAAGGCATCAGGTATTTATTGAACCTGAGGGACTTCACACTAATGAGATGTATGTACAAGGGATGTATACAAGTCTTCCTGAAGAGGTACAGATAGAGCTTTTGCATACTATACCTGGTTTGGAAGAAGTAGAGATAATGAGGCCAGGCTATGCAATTGAATATGATATGGTCTATCCTGACCAACTTAAAGAGACATTAGAGACAAAAATAATATCTGGGCTTTTTCTTGCGGGACAGATAAATGGTACATCAGGTTATGAAGAAGCAGGAGCTCAAGGGATTATGGCAGGTATAAATGCGGCTCTACACATTCAGAATAGACCCCCATTTTATATTATGAGAAACGAAGCATATATAGGTGTATTAATAGATGACTTAATTACTAAAGGGGTAGTTGAACCTTATAGAATTCTTACTTCTAGGGCTGAGTATAGATTGGTTCTTATGCAGGATAATGCTGATGAAAGACTTATGGAAAAGGGATTTAATTTGGGGCTAATTGATGAGAGCCTCTATAAGGAAATGATTGAAAGGAAAGAGCTTATAGAAGAAGAAATAAAAAAATTAAGAAAGACTTATATCTCTGACTTAAAAACTTCTGCGTATAACTATCTCAAACGTCCAGAGGTAACTTATTCTGAACTTATAGACAATCTTGGTCTAAAATCTTTGCTTTCCTCTGAACTCATTGATAGATTAGAAGCAAGGGTTAAATATGAGGGATATATAAAGAGAGAAGAAGAAAGGATGTCCAGGTTTAGTCAGCTTGAAAATAAGATTCTTCCAGAGAGGATAGACTATAAAAATATAAAAGGTATTTCCCTAGAGTCAAGAGATAGGCTCTCTTATGTGAGACCCAGGACCTTAGGACAGGCGAGCCGATTACAGGGAGTGAGTCCGGCAGATATAGATGTCTTACTTGTATACTTGGAGCTTTATAAGAGAGAAGAGTCCAAAGTTTGAAATATATTTGGAAGAACTTATAAGAGCACGTAAGGTCTTTAATCTTTCAGGTGCAAGGGAAATGGAGGACTTTATAAAGCTTATTGAGGAATCTTTGGCTCCTCTTTTAGTAATAGAGGATTGGAGAGATAAATATGTAATAGATATAGGTAGCGGTGCTGGTTTCCCTGGTATTCCGCTAGCTATTATGAAAGAAGAAGCTAAATTTTTACTTCTTGATAGTTCTTCTAAAAGGACTACATTTTTAAACCTTGTAAAAGTGAGGTTGAAATTAGATAATGTAGATATATTGTGTGGAGATGCTCGAAGATTGAGTGCTAATCCTGACTATATAGAGAGATTTGATATTGCTCTCTCTCGGGGATTAGGAAGAGAAGATTTTGTAAGAGAACTTGCAATACCCTTTCTAAAGAAAGGTGGCAAATTTCTGATCTTTAAGAATGAAGGGCCAGGATATTTTATTAGACCAGGTTTAGTTATATTGGAGGAGATAAAAGATGTCTGAAAATATGATGCTGCTGATATTAGGTATATTGGCTATAATAGTTACAGTTTTATTTATTATGATATTGGTCCTTAGGAGTAATATCAAGAGATTAGAAGGGAAACAGAGAAGCGAGCTGGTTCTTTCTACCTTATCTATTGGTGGTCTTAGATATGATGCTTTTCGTGATGTTTCCGGTAAACTTAGTTTTTCTCTTGCTTTTATGGCTGGAGAGAAGGGAATTATCCTTACCTCAATTCATACTAGAGACCAGTCTTATCTGTATTTAAAACCATATAATAAAGATAAGAATTCCCTTACAGAAGAAGAGAAGAAGGCAGTGGATGTTGCTTTAAAAGATGGCTATACTGTAAAAGACTTATAATAGGAGGTGGTTTATGCATACAGATAAATGGGAGTATGTAAAAGTTTTTATAACTAGTTTATTGGCAACAGTAGTTGTCCTTTCATTTTATCTGTATAAGTCTAAATTACATATTGATAAGATTAACAATAATCTTACCGCAGCTCATATTGAGATTTCAAGGTTAAAAGATTTGGAAGCTATAAATAGAAAGCAGAAACTTGATATTGAAAGATTAAATTTGAAGGCGGAAAGATTAGGCAAGAGATTATCTAAAGTAGAATCTTTGAGTGAAGAGGTTAAAATTTTAACTCAAAAGAGTTTAGGGGAAAAACTGACTTATACGAGTAGAGCTTATCCACTTGCATCAAGAGGAGATGATATTCCTCTAGATTCTCTAGATACTAAATTTGGTGAAATAGAGGAGACTATCAAATTTCGTGAAAATGAATTGAATTCTTTAAAATCTCAACTAGAGAGAACTTATGAAGAGAAGTTTTCTATTCCTCAGGGGTTG
>Ga0315280_10010774_pt1 | contig 11381 bp, 8 predicted proteins | sample YL17G06_40_MG_FD_203697 | JGI IMG/M metagenome (GOLD analysis project Ga0315280, IMG submission 203697) | Sediment microbial communities from Yellowstone Lake, YNP, Wyoming, USA - YL17G06_40 | ecosystem: Environmental > Aquatic > Freshwater > Lake > Sediment | place: USA: Wyoming | collected... | reverse complement strand
TAATCGGGGTTGGATCAATTTCACGATACTGAGGGGTCCCTCTCAGTCGGGTTATCAGCTCAAACGGCCTCAGTAAACTCGGATTACGTAATCTGGAAGGGGGCTCATCATCAGGCGCAGGATCCTCAAACTTCAGAAAAGCCGCGCCATTCGTTGAGGCTTCAACTGTCTTCCTCAACGATTCCTGATACTCTGCAGGAATCCATCCATGAGCGAGACTCAACGTTTCAGTTCGGCTGAAGGTTGACCGAGCCTCTTCGATCTTCAGAGCGTGGAGGACTACTGGTTCAAAGTTGACAGTTCTCTTCTGAAACTCTTCACCGATGTTCCTAACATCTCTCTCAATCTCTTTGATCTTCTCTTCCATTCTAGCTACAGCAGTTCTATTTTCGTCCAGAGCTTTTCCTGGATCTGGATTGATCTCTTTTGGAAAGCTTAGTTCTGCAAAGTTGAGCAAAGTCGCGGCTTCTTCTATGTGAAGCTTGTCTTGATTAAGACCCATGATAACAATAAAGTCCTCTTCACGTTTCTCCGGCCACCTTGTGTACCTTATGCTCGTTCCTTCCACGTACCTCTGAAGTTTCGGTGAAAGCGCCTTATTCATGAACCCGGCCTTAACGAAGACGTACTCGAAGTCTCCCAGATCATCAACCTTAAGTCCATACTTCTGAAGGACCAAGAGGTTCTGTTCGAGGGATTTCAGCTTATCAGCCTCTGAACGCAGTTTTTCCAGCTTCTCCATCTTCTCATCCAATTGAGTTTCAATACCAGAAACGTAGGGTTCGATCTCTTCTAGGCTAGCAGTCGCTGACATTTCTTTTGGCTTCGGCTTGCAAAAGCCTCCTCTTAGAGAATCCATAACGCCTTTCTTTGCAACTTTCTCGGAGGGAAGAGTCGACAGGATAGATGCTATTCTTTGCTGAAGTTTGATGTACTTCTCGCATTTCTCCACGTTCTCCAATCTCTTGAAGCCTTTGATCGTATAGTCGCTAATCAGCTGGGCCAATCCAAGTCCACCTAGACTTTCAATAATCGCATCTTCACACTTTGTAGGTGTAACCAGACAGAACCGTTTCATCGGGGCGCTCTTCAGCAAAGCGGGGAATCCTCCTGTTCGAAAACCTTGCCTATACGTCCCTCACACTAGGATTATAATACTTTGCGAAAAAGCCTCAGCCTAGGATAAACTTGGAAAGGTATTATGATATGTTTCTTTTTGAGCGAGCATGTACCTATACTTAACAGCTGGACGGAGACGATAAATTCTTGGAAGGGTGGGCCGTGTGGATTACAGGTCTCCCAGGATCCGGGAAGTCCACAATAGCGAAGGTTCTGGCAAGAAAACTGCAAAAGGGTGATGTTCGGTTTCAGATGCTTTCAGTGGATATGCTCCGAAATGTTCTGACACCAAGAGCAACATATAATGAGGAAGAGAGGAAAATTGTCTATGACGCCTTGGTATTCGTAGCAGGCCTATTGACCAAAAACTCTGTAAACGTCCTAATAGATGCTACAGGAAATAGGAGAAGCTACAGGAATAACGCGAGGCGACGTATCAGAAGGTTCATGGAAGCTTATGTTCGGTGTCCCCTGAGCATTTGCATCATGAGAGAGAAAAGAAGAAAGTTCACTTCAATGGCTCCACATGGTATCTATAAAAAGGCTGAAAAAAAAGAGAGTCTAACGGTTCCTGGCGTCGGAGTCCCCTACGAGAGACCACTGAAACCTGAAGTAATTGTGGATTCTGATAGATTAACTCCAGATCAGTCGGCTGAAAGAATTCTCAGGAAAATCCTGCAGAAGTTTGAGAAGACCAGACATTTTTCGGAGGTTAAAACTGGATGAGTGAAGCAACCAGCATGGCTTTCGATCTGAAAAGATTGAAACAGTATCTCTCCGAGGTCTACGGGTCGGAAATCAATCTAACGTTTGTCGGTGAGCTCGGCAAAGAAAGTGCAGCTGTGGAGAAACTTGACAATGCTTTGAAGGGATTTGGATACGGGAAACCATATCTGATAGAGTTTAACGTGAATGGAAGAAAAAACTCGGTTGTTCTCGAGACTATGAGAAGTAACATCTTCGGTCACGAGTTTGCAAGCGACCGTGCTCAATCTCTTCTGATGGCTCACTCACTGTTCAGTAAGCTTCCTAGACATGCCAAGTCCATTGACGTTGGAGTGTTTATGAAGGACGGGAATCTAATGTCGGTTGGCAACTACGCAGAGTTCTTCATCCTTACGGAAAAGGTTGAGGGAAAAGAATACTACAAGGATCTTGAGAGGATACGAGATGAGAAAAGGCTTGCGGATATCGATATAGAACGGTGTCAAACCCTATCGGATTATCTTGCTGAGATTCATAGCGTCAAAAAGAACTCACAGGAACTCTATAGGAGAAGAGTTAGAGAACTTCTCGGTCACGGTGAATGCATAATGGGGCTCATAGACAGCTACCCTTCCAAACTCGATTTCGTCACCAGCAAGGAGCTTGAATCGATCGAAAAGAAATGTATTAGTTGGAGATGGAAACTGAAGAATAGGACGAACCGTCTCTGTCAGGTCCATGGAGACTTCCATCCGTGGAATGTCCTATTCAAAGATCGAAGCGACCTTTCTGTACTGGATAGAAGCAGAGGAGAATGGGGAGAACCGGCCGATGATGTAGCGGCGATGACGATAAACTATCTATTTTTCTCGCTCCAAGTGTACGGTTCTCTTGAAGGCCCTTTCAAGATCCTGTACCAGAAGTTCTTAAACGACTACATTGACAAAACGGGTGATCAAGAAATCCTTAGCGTCATCCAACCCTACTACGTTTGGAGAGCCCTTGTCGTCGCGAGCCCAATTTGGTATCCCAATCTGAGTTATGATGTAAGAAGGAAGCTATTCAACTTCATTAACAACGTACTCGCGTTGGATAGATTGGATCTTAACAAGATCAATTCGTATCTAAGATAACACCTTTGAAAAGGTGATCGATGTCCTAGGCGATCTGGACGGTCGGCAGATAGGATGGCAGCATAGGAATAGATACAGGTTCTGGCTGACCTTAGCCGAACTCGACCGACTTTGCAGATATCAAAGTCTGCGTTTCGGCTATTCCTTGAATCGAGCGCACTCCATTGAAAACAAAGCTCTCAAGATCGTCCGGTTTACACATCCGGATCTTAACGAGAACATCATAGTCACCGTAAAGTGTCGCCACCTCACTGATAGGATACTTGTGTTGCAGCTCGCGAATCTTTGTAAAGACTTCGAGATCTCTGCCGGATTCAACTTTGATCAAAATAAACGCCTTACATTCTTCATCTTGATGCAATAGAATCACCTACCTTCCTCAACAAATTCGTTACAAGCAGATATAAAAAGACGCATATTCGTGATAGGCCTAGCTTGGAGGCTCTCGAGCAGAAGGAGAAGAACAAGAAAATGAAGTTAGAAGGGCGCTAGAACAGTGGAAAATGGGTTGAAATAGCCAAGTCGGGCAAGCGTTTGGACTCGAAGAAGGATTTGAATAATCCAATGCAGCTTACGCCGGTAAACGTAGGTATGTTAAGCTTAGCCACGTACTATGACATGTTGAAATACATGCCGAGAATTCTAACTACTCTAGTTGGGCCTTTTGGAAAAGTTGATTGATGTCCTAGGCCGTCTTCACGGCTGGCGCGAACGGAGCTGGATCATGAGCAGTCGGGTCCTTACTCTTTGAACCTAAGCTTTCAAATACTTCACGTATTAGCTGATCTATGTTCTCTCCATTCTTGGCACTGACACTTACAACATCGACTCCTGGAAAATGTTTTCCGATCGTTTCAATAACCTTCTCTAAAGTCTCTGGGGTGACAAGATCGATCTTGTTAGCGGCGATGATGAGCGAGCCTGAAGCATCGATCTGTCTCAGAATCTTATTTGAAGCAGAAAGCTTCCTTTCCAATATCTTCGAATCTTCGCCTGCATCCACGAATACCACTATTGTTTCTGCGTTAGCTATCTCGCTTAATGTGGCATTGAATGCGTCAACTATTATTTTGTGCAGGTCATCAATGAAACCTATCGAGTCAACAAGGATAAGCTCGATTGTCGAATTGTCAACTTTGGCTGAAACCTTTCTGGCAACTGTTGAGAGGGTTGTAAAAGGTCCAAGCCCAGTGCTTTTGCTTTCGTGTGTAATCATGTTAAAGAATGTGGTCTTTCCGCTCTGGGTGTAACCTGCCAAGGCCACTATTGGATAACCCAATTCGTGGCGTCTTTTCCTCAAGAGATCTTTCTTCTCATTGATCTTTGCAAGCTTCTCTTCAATATTGCTGATTCGTTTCTTAGCAGCTCTTTCATAGTCTTGATAAGGATACTCTCCCGGGCCGCTCCATCCAACCTGTTCTCCCAAGATCCCTGTTAGCCTCAAGAACTGGCGACCCCAAGAGAATGTGTATTTCATGTGGGCAAGCTGAATCTGAAGCTTAGCCTCACTGGTCATAGCACGTTTTCCGAACAGCTCCAGGATCAGAAGGTTCCTATCGATCACCTTAACATCGTTTCCAATTTTCTGTTGAATCTTGAAAACATGGGCACTTGAGAGCGTGTTCGTGAATATCAGGAGCTCTATGCGCTTCTCTTCGACAACCTGTTTAACTTCCTGTAGCTTCCCGCTTCCGACGGTGTAGGAATGATTAATGTTATTTCGATTTTGGACTATCCGGTCGACCACATCATATCCAACACTCTCGGCCATAGCTATGACTTCTTCGATTCTTGACGGTACACCGGGCAACTTCACTTCTACGACTATAGTCCTCAAATCTACCATGGCCAACTTTGTTGTTCCAGAGTCGATAATAGACTTGGTAGGATCAACCTATTGAACGATTCTCATGCATTGAACGAGGCTGTTCAGCCTGTATAGAATACGATTTTAACTTCCAAGATTCGAACTTGTCCATGAAATGTTGTTTGCCACTCCGTAGACGCGAATCTGACTAGAATTGGAGCTTGTTTCAAGTTGGTGTCTTGAATGTGATCTCCGCATCTTCGGATGTAGCTCATCTAGTTGTGATCTAAAAAGCTAAGAAAGACCATGATTATCGCTATTTGATTGGAATGCAAAAGAAGTAGATGGAAGTTGGATGAAATCGATGGGTAAAGGATTGTATCGATCAAGGTTGGCAGAGAAACCAGATGAGATCGCTGGAAAGTTTATGTCATCACTAGAGGATGACCAGGAGATCTTGCTTGAAGACATAGTCGGGACCGAAGCTCATGATATAATGTTGTGTGAGCATGGAATTATTCCAAAAAGCGATTTGAAAAAGATCCTAAAAGCTTTGGAGAAACTTCGACGAGAAGTCGAAAAAAGTACTTTGAAGATCAAGGGTGAGTACGAAGACGTTCACGAGTTTCTGGAAGATCGAGTAATCAGGGAGGCAGGCGAAGTTGCGGGAGGTAAGCTGCATACAGCAAGATCGAGGAACGATCAGGTTGTCTTAGACATTAGAATGAAGACGAGAACAGAGCTAAACCGAATATCTCAGAAGTTGATCGAGCTGATCCAGATCCTCCTGAGAAAAGCTTCAGAGACCATGGACACTCCAATGATTCTCTATACGCATACGCAGCACGCTCAGATCGGTAACTTCGCCCACTACTTACTTGCACAAACTGACATATTGTCCAGAGACTTCGAGAGATTGGACTCATGTTACACGAGAGTCAATAGGAGTCCGTTGGGAGCTTCCGCAATTGGAGGTACTAGGTTTCCTATAGATAGATCTAGAACGGCCTCATTGCTTGGTTTTAATGGTGTCGTGGAGAATTCTATTGACGCTGTAAGCTCTCGCGACTTTGCCATAGAGGTGGTTGCATGCCTCGCAACTTTAATGGTGAACATGAGTCGCGTCTCCGAGGATCTAGTCGTCTGGTCAAGTTCAGAGTTCGGTTACGTTGAACTCGCAGATGAGTACGCATCGACATCGAGCGTTATGCCCCAGAAAAAGAATCCATGTACTCTAGAGCTAATAAGAGGCAAGACCGGGAGGGTCTGCGGCTCATTGATGGACCTAGCAGTTTCCGTGAAAGGATTGCCAACAGGGTACAGTAGAGACCTTCAGGCAACTAAGCCACCACTTTGGTCGGCTTTGAAGACTGTTGAAGAGTCGCTGGAAGTCATGTCGGGCGCAATTAGAAGTCTGAAGGTTAACCGTGAACGGTGGATCGACGCAACTCGAAACAGCTATGCGGTTGCCGTGGATCTGGCTGAGGAACTTACTGCTAAAGGGCTTCCATTCCGTCAATCCCACAGATTTGTCGGTGAACTTGTCAGACATTTGGTTGAACGCAGATTAACATTGAAAGACGTAAACCCCGAACTGGTAGCAGAGTTTTCCAAGAAGACCATTGGCATAAAGATCCAGCTAACCGATACAGAACTTTCGCACATACTTGATCCACTATGCTCTTTGGAGGCTCGTCGATCAGTTGGTAGCCCTTCTCCAGAAGAGGTGGACAGGATGCTTCAAGAACGAAGAAAGAGGGTTGAAGACTATTCAGAGATTCTAGGATCACGAACTGCGAAACTTGAAGAAGCTAACACTAAACTAAGAAAGATAGTAGATGAGTACATCGCTGGTTAACTGCAAATTTGAGGAAGATTCAATGACAAAAGTTGCGTTGGCATATTCAGGTGGGTTGGACTCAGCGGTTATGCTAACTCTGCTGAAAGAAAAATATGGGTTCATGGAGGTAATTCCAGTCTTAGTTGATGTAGGCCAAGGCGAGGAAGACATCAAGACAGCCAAGGAGAGAGCTGAGATTGTTGGCGCTAAACCAGTCTTTTTCGATGCTAAGAAAGAGTTTGCGACTGAATACATCTTTCGTTGTATCAAGGCGAATGGATCGTATCAAGGGTATCCAGTCGGCACGTCTATGTCTAGGATCCTGATCGCATCAAAAGTTGTGGATGTTGCTCTCAAGGAAGGAGCCGAAGCGGTGGCGCATGGCTGTACAGGAAAGGGAAACGATCAGTATAGGATGGAAGTGGCGTTCAGGTATTATGCTCCGCATCTTCGTATCATCGCTCCAGTCAGAGAGCTGGATCTTACAAGGTCGGTTGAGGAGGAGATGTTGAGGAAACAGGGGATAGATCCAGCGAAGAAGGTTGGCAAGATAGGAGGCGACATCAACATGTGGTCACATTCCATCGGAAGTGGCCAGATGGAAGATCTTTCCGCTCAAATCGAATCTGACTATCTGTGGGCTGTTCCCATCGAAAAGGCACCTGACAAACCTACAATCCTATCCATTTCATACAAGAATGGAGCGCCAACCTCGGTAAATGGCGAAACGGACCCTGTGAAGATGATCTTCCACCTTAACGAGATCGGTGGGAAGAATGGCATTGGAAGAATAGATATCCTTGAAGATGGAATAATGGGGTTAAAGTCACGTGAGATATACGAAGCTCCCGCAGCTACTATACTCTTGAAAACTCACAGCGACTTGGAGCATTTGGCTTTGACGAAGGAGCAGCTTCGTCTGAAACATGAGATCGATCGACTCTGGGCGGACATGGTCTACCATGGGATGTGGCTTCACCCATTGAGAAGGGACATGGACGCTTTCATAGATTCGACCCAGAGGTTCATGAATGGAACGGTTACGATGAAGCTCTACAAGGGAAATGTTCAGATTACGAAAAGGGAATGCGAGGATTCGCTCTTCGCCCCTGAAATCCGCTCTATAAAGAAGGCTACATTCGACCAAAAGGAAGCGACCGGCTCAGTAAACATGTATACACTTCAGTACAGACTTTTCAGATCTAAGAAGAGGTAGTATTGTTCTGATATACTGACACAAGTAATTGTTTCAAAACACTTCGATTCCATAGAGGTGAACTGATCACAGTGATAGAAAAGGTAAATCTGGCCGAAGAAGCCAAAGGGTTTCTCGACTGGTTAAGCGACTGGTACGCGAACCTGAAACCTTTGCCGCTCAATAAGGTGATCAGTGATCCGGCTCGTGTCGCGGTCTGTTCGGTTGACATGTTAAATGGCTTCTGCTACGAGGGAAACCTGTCCAGTCCACGCGCTGCAGCCTGTGTGAGGCCGATAGTGGATCTGTTTCAACGTGTCCATTCTCTTGGTGTAAGAAATTTTGTATTGATTCAGGAATGGCACAGCGAGCATGCTAAAGAATTCGATGCCTATGGCCTACATTGCGTTCGCGACACGCACGAAGCGGAAACCGTTCCCGAACTTGCTTCACTTCATTTTGCGCGTGACTTTGTCATCGTGCATAAGAACTCACTTCATACGATCGTAGACACTGCTATGGAGCAGTGGCTTGAGCAGCATCCTAGAGTGGACACATTCATCGTCGTTGGCGTATGCACTGACTTGTGCACATACGACTTGGCGATGGATTTGAGGCTCCGTGCAAATGCGCGTGATATTGCACGTCGCGTGATTGTGCCGGCGAATGCGGTGAATACTTACGATCTACCCGTCGCCGTTGCCAAACAACTTGGCGTGTTACCTCACGATGGTGACTTCTTGCATGCATTGTTCTTGTATCTGATGGCTCTGAACAAGATCAAGGTTGTGCGAGAACTCAGCTAGTTTCTGTAGAATAATTTCTGGGCGGCTTGCCGAGTTCGAAGAGCTTTAGATGACAGAGTCAGGCTTCTTCCAATCCATGGGACATTGGATCCAAGTCGTCAAGGCCAGCTCAGTAATCTTTACGCGCCACAACTTGAGTTGTGTCGCTTAATGTATAACAACTGGTTCCATTCCAACAAAGAGTTTAGGCAATCCTGAAACGTCGGGCATCATTCTTTTCGCTTCGGATAAAACTTCTTCAGATGTGTGCCTAAGCGACCGGTGAGTGAGGAGTATGTTCTCAACCTTGGCGTCAAGTCCAATCTTAACGGCATCTCCAACGATCATGTGACCGTACTCGTGCGCTAAGTCACGATAGCTCTCGTCTAGAAATGTTGCTTCAATAATCAACAGAGTTGCTTCTTTGGCAGCCTCTGTCAATTCTTTGCATAACTCTGTGTCGCCGCTGTACACAATTTTTCTCCGTTTCGGATATGAGTAATCTGCAGGGGTCAGAGTCTCGCCCTTGTAATCAACCGTCTCGCCCCTCGCAATCTTGCGCCACAGGTCAGTTGGAACGCCTTTTTCATTGAGCTTCTCGATCAACAGTTTTCGCTTGGTTTTCTCCGAGATGGCGTAGCCAAGACATAGTTGATCTTTAGCATGGTTAACTTGGAAAGCCTCAACTTCAAGACCTGCCAGTTCAAGCTTCTGCCTAGGTTCCATACCTATCACGTTAGCGAGGTCGCCAGCCTGTGACACCTTCGCACACCATTCGAAGAGTTGAAGCTCATTCCTTGGACATACTATGTTGATTCTACGTTTGTGACCTAGCATCCTTCTCAACCATAAGAGCGGCACAAGATCCCAGAAATGGTCTATGTGAGAGTGGGAGATGAGAACGAGCTGTATCTGCGCCAGACCGAGTTTTCGATCATAGATCTCTGTCGTGACTCCAGGTCCAGCGTCGAGTAGGAACTTCACGCCGTCCCAGTCTATGAGTATGGAGGTTGAAAGAACGGCCTTATCTGAAAGTGGGATAGCCTTAAGCAAATCGTGCACCTAGACGCGCAGGTTTTAATCATACCCACCCACATTTTCTCTTGATATAAGCTATAACTTGTCAACTGAATCTCCAGTGGTTTCTGAATGGAACTGTGGAAACTGGAATGTAAGAGCTGCAGGTACACAACTCATTTATTGACTGGCACACCAGAGCCCGACCAGACCTATTCCGACTTGAATGAAGACTTCTCATACTACGGAATGTACGAATGCGCCAACGACAAAACCCTATTATCCATCAACGTTTGGGATAGTGACTTCTTTGGAAAGTGTCCTGAACATGGAACAAAACTCCACAAGCTTAAGAGTTTGCCCAAGAATTGCCCCAAGTGTAACAGCAAGCTCGAAGCCACCAAACTGGAAATGCATCCTCTAGAGGAGAGTGAACGGTCACGACCGGAACAATAGCAGAGAAAATTATCAAGACTCACATTGTAGAGGGTAGGATGGAGCCTGGACAAGAGATAGGCATCAAAACAGACCATGTACTAATGCAAGACGCTACAGGCACGATGACCTGTTTACAATTTGAGGCTCTAGATGTTCCAAGGGCAAGATGCGAGTTCGCGATAGCTTATGTTGATCATAATATGCTCCAGACAGGCTTCGAAAACCCTGATGATCACAGGTTTCTGCAAACCTTCTGCGCCAAGCATGGGATCTATTTCTCAAAACCAGGTAACGGAATATGCCATCAGATACACCTAGAAAGGTTTGCAACCCCTGGAAAAATACTTCTTGGATGCGACAGTCACACACCTACCTCTGGCGGCGTCGGAATGCTGGGCATCGGAGCTGGTGGATTGGATGTGGCAGTTGCAATGGCAGGTGGAGCTTTCTACTTTGAGATGCCGAAGATTCTAGGTGTTCGTCTGACTGGAAAGCTTCGATCATGGGTCACGGCAAAGGACGTCATACTTGAAATATTAAGAAGACTGACGGTGAAGGGTGGAGTAAGAAAGATCATCGAGTATTATGGACCGGGCGTTGAGACTCTTTCGGCCCCTGAAAGATCCACAATTACGAACATGGGGGCAGAGCTGGGAGCAACAACATCCATCTTCCCCTCAGACAAAACGACGCGTGACTACTTTGCCCGCCAGAATAGGCTTAGTGTATGGAAAACTCTGGAAGCCGATCGAGATGCAACCTATGATGAGAACTTGGAAGTCAATCTCACTGAACTAGAACCACTTATTGCAACTCCAGGCTCCCCTGACAACGTTAAGAAGGTGAGCGAAGTAGAGGGCACGCCGATCCAGCAGTCGCTTATTGGATCATGTGTGAATTCAAACTACAGGGATCTTATGGTTGTTGCACGTGTACTGAAGGAAAAGAAAGTTCACCAAGGTGTAAGTCTTCAGGTTAACCCTGGGTCTAGACAGGTACTTGAGACACTTGCAAGATCTGGAGGTCTCTCCAACATAATCTCAGCTGGAGCCAGAGTCTTCGAGTGTGCATGTGATGGATGCATCGGAATGGGTTCCGCCCCTGCATCAAACTCGAACTCCATAAGATCCTTCAATCGAAACTGGCCAGGTAGAAGTGGAACAAAAAACGACAACGTGTACCTAGCAAGCCCAGAAGTCTGCGTAGCTGCAGCCATCTACGGCGAGATAATCGATCCAAGAAAGGTAGGGAGATATCCACACATCCAATGGCCTAGAAGATTCGTCATAGACGACTCGATGATTCTTCCACCTTCAAAGACTCCTGAAGAAATTGATGTCGT
>Ga0315280_10010773_pt1 | contig 11383 bp, 8 predicted proteins | sample YL17G06_40_MG_FD_203697 | JGI IMG/M metagenome (GOLD analysis project Ga0315280, IMG submission 203697) | Sediment microbial communities from Yellowstone Lake, YNP, Wyoming, USA - YL17G06_40 | ecosystem: Environmental > Aquatic > Freshwater > Lake > Sediment | place: USA: Wyoming | collected... | reverse complement strand
CTGCTATTGCAGTCGATGATTACACCAACTTGATCTACGTTGCTGATGCAAGAGACGTTGTCCAGAACGGCGAAGTGCAAATCTACACGGCGGATGGATTCTTTAGAGGGCGGTTCGATACGGGTGTAGCTCCGGTTTCCATAGCATTCAGAAGGTGAGTCTTGGTAGAATTGCGGCTGTATCTTCTCAAATGGTTGTTTGTTCCTGCGTACTATTCCTAGTTGCGAAGGTAATCACTAATCAATATATTGTCACCCAAATATCTACGGAGGTATCTATGCCGTTCCTACTCGCAGTGCTTCTGGTCGCTTTTGCGGCGCTCTCTCGTTTCATTCCTCATCCCGCCAATTTCACACCGATTGCTGCGATGGCTCTTTTCGGCGGCGTCTATTTTGGCAAACGATATGCGTTTGTCATCCCGCTAGCGGCAATGCTCGTGAGCGACTACTTCCTCGGTTTCCATAATGTCTTGCCGTATGTCTACGGCAGCTTCATCTTGATAGGCCTCATTGGAATATGGCTGAAAGGCCATAAGAGCTTGGGTTGGATTGTCGGTGCGTCGCTCACAAGTTCCATTCTCTTCTTTATTATCACGAACTTCGGTGTATGGATGACAGGTGGTTATCCTCAGAACCTTGCAGGACTCGTGGAGTGCTATATCGTGGCGATCCCATTCTTCAGGAATACGCTCCTTGGAGACTTACTCTACGTTGGCGTGCTCTTTGGTCTCTATGAAACAGCTCTTCATTTCCTAAGATTGAAAGAACCAAAGCAGGCGTGAACAAATGGAGCGTCATGCCTCCTCGGCTCAACGATTCAGCTGCAAATTTGCTCGTATCTGAATGCTGGAGCATTGAGGGGCTTGACTCTCGCGCATATGTTCTTACAAGCATCGTACCTCAAGTGTGGAAGCGAAACTAGCTCTTGAAAATGGCACTGTCTTCCGCGGCGAATGTTTTGGCGCCGCGGGAGAGGTGACAGGTGAAGTCGTCTTCAACACAAGCCTCACCGGCTATCAGGAAATCCTCACCGATCCTTCCTACTGCGGCCAGATCGTTACGATGACCTATCCGCTCATCGGGAATTATGGAATCAATTTTGACGATCTTGAGTCGGCGAAGCCCCAGGTCGCTGGCTTCATCGTAAGGGAGTATTTTGATTACTACAGCAATTGGCGAGCGAAACGCTCTCTCGGCGATTGGCTTCGGGAGCACCGTGTCATCGCCATCCAGGGGATTGACACGAGGATGCTCACGAAGATGATCCGGACGGCGGGAGCGATGCGTGGGATCATCTCTACGCAAGACTTGGATGATGAGAGTCTCCTCCAGAAGGCCCGGAGGTCACCCGAAATGGCGGGACTCGACCTGACGAAGGTCGTGACGTGCAAGGAGATGTATCACTGGGAAGCAGTTGATGAGACTCAGTACGGACTTCGCCCACAGGTTGCGGAGGAAGCTCAGAATGGGAAAAGGTTTAGCGTAGTCGTGTACGATTTCGGAGCGAAGCACAATATTCTCCGTCGTTTGACTACCTACGGCTGCAACCTGACGGTCGTGCCTTCAGACATGCCCGCCGAAAGAATTTTGGGAATGAATCCGGATGGGATTTTTTTCTCGAATGGACCCGGTGATCCGGCAGCGACCAAGTATGCCATCAGGACGATCCGCAAATTGCTCGATAAGAAGCCGATCTTCGGGATTTGTCTCGGGCACCAACTACTCGCTCTTGCACTCGGTGGGAAGACCTATAAGTTGAAGTTTGGACACCGCGGTGCGAATCATCCGGTAAAGAACCTGCTTACAAGCGATATTGAGATCACAACTCAAAACCACGGGTTTGCAGTCGATTGGAACTCGATGGACGAACGAGCAGTTGAACTCACTCACATCAATCTAAACGATCACACCGTCGAAGGCTTCAGGCATCGGGAGCTACCGATCTTTTGTGTCCAGTACCACCCGGAAGCCTCGCCTGGCCCGCACGACAGCGACTATCTCTTCCGAAACTTCATCGATCTCATGCAGAGGGCTACTGTAGAAGTAGCCTGATCGTCCTGATATCCGAGTGACCTCCCATAGTATCCTCGAGAGAGTCCGTCGAAGTCTGATGACCCTCCTTGAATAAGAGAAAGACTAAAAGGAGGTTGATTTTTTTATTCCACAGTTACTTTATCCTCCTGCACTTCCTCGAAACCTCCTCAACCTTCTTGGTCGGCACTGCATCGACTCCTCACGCTGACGACGGTTGCGCGGTCTCTTTCGGCATTTCGGCAACGACAACCACCCTTCGGTGACGATCGATCCAGTACGTCCACGGGATAATGATCCACTGGAGAAGCCCACCTATTGTAAGCGCTGATTTGCTCGCTGGTTCCCTATTGAGAATGATTCCGACGTAAAACAGGATGGAGAATACAACGAACGCCCAGAAGGAGTACCGCCCAATGCGGTCGACGGCAGTCGCGGTTCTGATGTAGAGAATCACGCCAGCCACGAAGATGCCTCCCTCCACAATCACGGTGCCTGCCACAGAATTCCACAGACCAAGTCCGACGTAAGACGCGACACCCGGAATGAGTGGCATATCGGGACGATGCGAGATGAAATCAAGAATCCAGTGGCTCAAGACACAAATCCCCAAGACCCAGGAGCCTTTCCGATCGCCGCGGATGGCGAAATAGATGAGGCCAAACGCAATAGACCAGGTGATTGAAGTGATAACGCTGTGAGAGATCGGATAGTCATAGAAATCGTACGGCGCGAAAGCTGTGTTGCCCGGATCCGGCCTTACGTGCTCAAGGCCAAGGAGTGCGAGGATTGGAAAAAGCAGATCAGGGAATTGCGCTGAGATGAGCAGTGTGCCTAACGATGTTTTTGGTGCCGCCTTCTTCGCGGCAAGCGCAACAGCGTAGTGGCCGATGAACATGGGAGGATTCTTGTTGTTGTGTGTATGATTGTTGGAGCGACGTCGGCGAGCCTTCGGTCACACGCGTGAGGGAGGCTCAGTCGCTGTTAAGGATCGTTGTATTCCCATTGGTATTCAGCGACTGAATCGCTATGCGAGAAGGAGGGCTATTAAAACTCCTTCGACCAGTACAAGCTTTACAGCAACCCTCTCACGGGTGATGATCCTTTGGTGTTTCTCTTCTGCTTCTTTTATGTTCCTCTGCATATCCTGATCCGATAATGGATGGACACCTTTGAATAGGTTGTCCAGCAGCCCGCCTTGGAACCGAAATGATTGGAGCAACTCTCCGTAGTTTCGAATAAGTAGAAAAGAGGAAACAAGGCTGCAAAGAAGTATTGCAGAGATTATGGTCTGGTAGCCCGATTGGAGAATTGCCACTGCTACAAAGACACTTATGAGAATTCCGTTGACAGTGAGAAGTGCACCCCAGTACCCAAACATCGAATCGCGGGTAGCATCGAAGAAGTACTTCTGAATCAAGTCAATCTTCGAGTTCGAGTCGTTGTCTGGAGTTGTCATCTGTTGTTGCTAATGAGTGTTTGAGGCGGAGTCAGCCACCCAGTGCTGACACGCGCATGATTTTGCATCGCCTAGGACGACCTGTCCCGACATTCTCCATCGGGATGTGGTTTTCTCGATGAGTCTGCGATTCACGAGTCGTGGACCTAGCGTCTTGCACCCATATTTTTCTAAGGTGTTATGCAAAGTTGACGGGCAGCCCTTGAGATGACTCGAGGGCAGGACTTCTGGCGCTGTGGAAAAGGACTATTCCTCTTCGGGTGACTCCTCTTCTTCAATAGCTGGGATCTCCTCAAGTTGACTTGTTTGCGAGTCTCTTCAAATCGCCAGAGAGTGCGCGTTCCCAACTGACAATCTGAATATCCTTGCCGACTTCTTGACGACAAAAGCGGATTGCTTCTTGGTAGTCGCCGTCGCCAGCAACGAGGATTATCCTATCCAAGTCTCTCGCTCTGGTTCCACCAAAAATGACAAGCTGGGCTGCAAGAGCGACATCGACTCCCTTCTCGTACTTGAAGAGAAACCTTTTGCTGCATTTGTAGCATTGATCAGGGTCGACATTGAGTTTGCACTCGATTTGCCCTGCGTAAGCGTCCAAACACTTGAAGTAGGCCTGGCGCATCCTTAGACCGCATCTGACCTCTGCGAAGCGAAGAGGTATGCCATGCAACACGAAATTGAAGGGTGGATTCTGAATCACCTTGTAAAATCCAGATTGAGCTGACTGCTTCACCATTCGTTCCCATTCCTCTTCGCTCGGACGGCGCTTGAGTCTGCTAACGTCAGCCGCCGGGGGAAGAGAGGCGAAGAAATGTCGTGCGTATATGTCAAGACGAGCATCCTGAGCCTCAAGCTTCTGGATGAGTTTGTCCCATTTCATTCTGAGATATTGGCCTTCTCTGAGTTGACCACTCTTAAGAAGGAAGCGGGAAAACGAGTACATACCTTTGAATATGTTGGAGTTGTCGACGAAGATCGCTGCCTTTTCGGTATGCATAGGCAATCCCTTGGAGTGATGTGGTTTCTGGGGAGCCGTAAACGTTGAGCTTCGACCTAGTTATTCAGTATTTTAACAGCATACCATTTGGCTGCCTGACAATCACGCCTAACGGCGAGCGGGGAAGTATCCCGACAAATCGGGAGCAGCGAACGCCTCTTTCATACATAATGATTGGACCTGTGGCCTAGCGAATGTCAGAATTGTCTCACAGTCTTTTGTTCTTCTGTGAATGCCTGACGCAAGCTCTTTCGGAATTTCAGTCAAGCCGCCCCCGTGACGTGTTCACAGAGACCTTCAGGTAGGTCTACTTCAGTAGGTCTAACTTTGACGAAATGTAGAAAAAGAGGCGAGGAAAGTCAAGAAGAATGATTGAGAAACTCAGCTTGGGCGAATCGGGAGGGCAGGAGAGGACTCCCAACGAGTCTATCGACTCCCAGAGTCGTAGACCTGTCCCATCCGGGGAGTGGCTCTGCCAAAAAAAATGGCTCGCTTTTGGCGAGCCATTTCTATTTCCATGCCCCTTGCCATACCCGTTCCCTCAATCATCTTCGGTACACTTCCTTTCGATGGAGAATGCGATAGATCACCACTGTCCCGCTTCGATCATCGATTTCCAAGAGCATGCGATAATTCCCTATTCGGATACGCCATTGATTCTCCGTCCCTAGAAGCTTCTGGATCCGTGGAGGTCTGGGATTCTGCTCGAGAGAGTTAATGACTTTATCTGCTCGCTGGCGAACGTGTCCCGGCAATGCCTCGAGCTGGCGAGAGGCTGTTCCAGTGAGAAATACGCTGTACTTCAAACCTTGCCTTTGGCTCGGAGAGACTTACGGACCTCCCGGTAGGGAACCAGGCCATCTCGGCCAGCTTTTATGAGGTTCTTAGCCCGCTGAATCTCGAGAGAGTCTCTAAGGTCTTCAATGAGTCGGTGCAGCGCTTCATACTCTTTGATGGGAAGAATCACCTCTCTCGGCTTCCCATTGCGCCTGACGATTCGAGCTTTCCCAGGCAACGCAATCGTTTTTTTGGCCATTGCTCTTTCCTGGATTTCAACAATTAAGATACTGAAGTTGAGGCTGAGAGTCAAAACAAAAATGGCTCGCTTTTGGCGAGCCATTGGTACTACCTGACGGGCTCCGTCTTCATCAAACCTCAGGAACAACCAGACGTTTCTCCATCCGCTAAAGCGAGATGTCTGCCGAAGGCATGGCTTTGCCAGAAACCTCAGGAACAACCAGACGTCTCTCCACAGTTCAGACACTTGTAACAGTTGCCGCTTCTTACCATGATGCTGCCACAGTCGTGGCATGACGGAGCGTCTGCCTGAGCTTGGAAGACGATCTTCTCATTTGACTCCATCGTCCCGGGAGCCCTGGCCGTATCGGCCGCGACTTTGTCCTTTTCTGCCGCGCCGAGCGAATCAGACATCGTCACAACCGGCTGCTCATCTTTCGGCAGGAATTTCAATCCAAGCCACCGGAATATGTAGTCGCAGATGGACTTGGCAATCGGGATCTCTTTGTTGTTTGTGAACCCACTCGGTTCGAACCGCATGTGGCTGAACTTGTCCACAAGAACCCTCAAAGGAACCCCGTACTGAAGCGCAAGCGAAACCGCCGTGGCAAACCCGTCCATGAGTCCGGAGATCGTTGACCCTTCCTTCGACATGGTGATGAAGACTTCCCCAGGCTGGCCATCTTCGTACGTCCCGACGGTGATATAGCCTTCGTGGCCCGCAATACTGAACTTGTGGGTGATTGCCTGTCTCTCATCTGGCAAACGCCTTCGGTGAGGCTTAAATTTCAGTTTTTCGGGGGTTTCTCTTGAGGTGCTGAGCGGCTGTGTCCGCTTGCAACCATCACGGTAGACGGCGATCGCCTTGAGGCCGAGTTTCCAGGCTTCAATGTACGTCTGCATAATGTCGTCGGGCGTGACGTCATTGGGCATGTTCACGGTCTTGGAGATCGCGCCCGAAAGGTACGGCTGAGTAGCGGCCATCATCCTGACGTGACCCATATAATGGATCGATCGCATCCCTTTTGTCGGTTTGAAGGCGCAATCGAACACAGCGAGATCTTCTTCCTTCAAGTATGGAGCGCCTTCGATAGTATCATTCTTGTCGATGAAAGCGATGATGTGTTCGATCTGCTCTTTGTTGTACCCCAGCTTCCGCAGCGCCTCTGGAACAGTGTGGTTGACGATTTTCAAGAAGCCGCCGCCGACGAGTTTCTTATACTTCACAAGCGCAATGTCCGGCTCGACCCCGGTCGTGTCGCAATCCATCATAAACCCGATCGTGCCGGTGGGGGCGAGGACCGTTGCCTGGGAGTTCCGGAAGCCGTACTCTGACCCGAGTGCATGTGCATCTTTCCAGACGTTGGTTGCAGCCGTGTACAAATCCTCAGGGACGAAGCTACCATCAATCTTCTCGGCATAGAGACCGTGCTTCAGAATAACGTCGAGCATTGGCTGTCGGTTGACTGCGAATCCCTTGAACGGACTGAGCACCTTCGCGAGAAGCGCTGACTGTTTGTATGCTTGCCCGCACATGAGTGAGGTTACAGCTGCGGCGTACGCTCGAGCTCCATTCGAATCGTAAGGGAGACCCCGTGACATCAGCAGTGCGCCGAGGTTTGCATACCCCAAGCCGAGGGGACGGAAGTTGTAGCTATTTCGTTCGATGGCCGCGGTTGGATAGCTTGCATTGTCGACGAGAATCTCTTGTGCAGTAATGACGATGTTGACAGCATGCTTGAAGGTCTCGGTGTCGAATTCTCCATCTTCTCTCCGAAACTTCATAAGGTTGAGAGAAGCGAGGTTGCACGCAGTGTCGTCCAGGAACATGTACTCGCTGCACGGATTGGACGCATTGATCGGGGCAGTATTCGGACACGTATGCCAGTTGTTGATCGTCGTGTGGAATTGCAGGCCAGGATCGCCACACACCCATGCAGCCTCGGCGATCTCCTTCATCAAGTCGCGAGCCTGATACGCTCCCATCACCTTACCGGTTGTGATCGCTTTCGTGTACCATTCCTTGTCCTCGAGGACAGCACGCATGAACTCATCTGTGGCTCGGACTGAGTGATTAGCATTCTGGTAATTGATCGAGTCGTAAGCACCACCCGGCACGTTAAACCCACCGTTGTAGCCAGCTTCGATGAGTGCCCAGGCTTTCTTTTCTTCTTCAGCTTTGCAGTGGATGAATTCAAAAACGTCCGGATGATCGACGTTCAGGATGACCATCTTCGCAGCTCGACGTGTTTTCCCTCCTGATTTAATTACGCCTGCAAAAGCATCGTAGCCTTTCATGAAGGAGACCGGTCCACTTGCAATCCCACCGCCTGAGAGACTTTCCTTCGAGGATCGAAGTGTCGAAAGGTTTGTTCCGGTTCCGGAACCCCACTTGAACAGCCTTCCTTCCGTTTTCGCCAGATCCAGAATCGAATCCATTTTGTCCTGGACGGAGTTGATAAAGCAAGCAGAACATTGCGGACGATCTTCCACGCCAACATTGAACCACACCGGACTGTTGAACGCCGCATATTGATTCACAAGCAAGTATGTCAGCTCGGAGTAAAATACATCCGCATCTTCATCCGAAGCGAAATACTTCCCTTTCCTTCCCCAGTCAGTAATTGTCTTGGAAACCCTATCGATGAGTTCCTTTACGCTTCGCTCACGCGCTGGTGTATTGATCTTTCCATGAAAATACTTTGAGGAAACGACATTTGTCGCCGTCATCGACCAGGACATGGGGACTTCGACGTTTTTTTGCTCGAACAGTACCTCGCCCTTCTCATTCGAGATCGTCGCCGTACGGAACTCCCACACAAGCTCGTCGAAGGGATGCATTCCTTTTTTTGAGAATACCCTTTGAACCGTGAGCCCCCGGCCATTTTTCGTCTCGACAGAGGAGGGCGAACAAGCTACATCAGCTTGAGTTGCGGCGAAGGGTTCGTTACTCGCCATATGGCTCTCCATTGTGAACTAGTACGTGAAAAATTTTGTCAAAAAAAGAAATACCACTCTGTCTTCACAGGCTCGTCAGAGTGGTTTTGAGATCTACCTGATTAAATAAACGAAGAATAGTAGAGAAAGGTGTAAAGCGCGACAGCAAACTGCATTGGAAAGTACTTCCTCTTTAAAACAGACTTCGGAGGGTCAGACTCACGACCTAAAGTTGTGGAAAATATAAAAAGTTATGAAGAAGAAGTCAAGTGAAAAATTGACAAAACGGAAAAACCTGTTGATTCTTTTTGCAAGTTCTCTTAACTTGAATCGATCAATTCGTGTGCCAGCATTTTGCGGCTCGGAGTTTCCTTCCATGGGCGTTATCGTCCCGTTCGCAACGATCCCCGAGATGTTCATCAGAGTAACTGACCGCTTTTCGACAAGCGACAGGCCTTACCTGATGCATAAAGTCCAGGGGAGGTATCGTGGATTGACCTTTGCGGAAGTCCGCCAGCAAGTTGAACAGTTTGCGCTCGGCCTGGCTGCCCTGGGCGTGGAAAGGGGAGACCGCATCGGAATTATCTCGGAAAGCCGTCCGGAATGGGTTATTGCGGACCTTGGTACGCTGTTCCTCGGTGCCTTCGACGTCCCCGTTTACGCCACTCTTGCACCGAAGCAGATTGAGTATATTTTTGACGACGCCGAAGTGAAAATTGTGATTGTCTCCAACCAATCGCAACTTTCGAAGATCCTGAAGGTGCTTCCACGTTTGAGGAAGGTCAAGAATGTCATCATTATGGAAGACCAGTATGCCGGCGGTGACCACTTGGTCTTAACTTTTCAACAGGTTTACAATCTTGGGATGGAGTTTGGGTCGAAACATGAAGCTTATCTTCACCGTTCACTGGAGCATATAAAGCCTAATGACCTTTGCACGCTCATCTACACCTCGGGCACAACTGGAAATCCGAAAGGCGTGATGTTGAGTCATCATAATTTTGCTTCGAACATCATCGCTTCTGCACAGGTGATTCCATTCAACCACGAAGATGTCCTGCTCTCTTACTTGCCCTTGTGTCACTCGTTTGAGAGGATGGCAGGTTACTATACTGCAACAGCTTGCGGTGCTACGCTCGCGTTTGCGGAGAGTATTGACACTGTTCGCGAAAACCTGATCGAGGTTGGGCCTACTGTCGTCACGAGCGTTCCCCGGCTGTTCGAGCGTTTCTACAATCAAATCCAGAGACAATTCGACGGTGCGTCTCCCCTCCAGCGAAAGGTGTTTCATTGGGCACTTCATGTTGGCCGAAGGTATGCCAAGGCGCAGCGTCTCGGCCTGGTCTCATCATTCTTAAGAGCAAGGCACCGTATCGCTGACAAGCTGGTTTACCAGAAGTTGAAAGCTCGTGTAGGCGGACGAATTCGATTTTTCGTCTCTGGCGGTGCAGCGCTCGCGAAGGAGTTCGGGGAATTCTTTGAAGCGTTGGGGATAAAGATCATCGAGGGCTATGGTCTCACTGAAACTTCCCCTGTCATTGCAGTCAACCCAATCGACGATTATAAGTTCGGCACGGTCGGAAAGCCAATACCAGGTGTCGAGGTGAGGATCGCTGCTGACGGCGAGATTCTCACGCGAGGGCCGCACGTAATGAACGGCTATTGGAATGATCGCGCAGCAACGCGCGAGGCAATTGATAAGGATGGATGGTTTCACACTGGTGACATTGGGATGTTCGACTCGGAGGGATACCTTGTTATCACCGATAGAAAGAAACATCTGTTTGTGAGCTCCGGGGGGAAAAATATTGCGCCTCAGCCAATCGAAAGCCTGTTCCTTCGGAACAAATATATCGACCAATTCATCTTAATCGGGGATCGACGGATGTTCCTCAGCGCTCTTATCGTACCTGATTTTGACGCCCTTAGACGGTATGCCTCTTCTCATGGGATCGGCTTCGATGACGATTCGGACCTAGTGATGAGAGAAGAAATCATTCGATTTATGGAGAGGAATATCCAGGAGATGCAGCGTGATCTGGCGCACTATGAGCGCGTAAGGAAGTTTACGCTCCTCGATAGGCCTCTCACTATTGAGAATGGAGAAATCACTCCCTCCCATAAAGTGCGGCGGAAGATCGTAGAGGAGCGATATGCAGATCTGATCGAGCAGATGTATCGTGGGTTGACTTGAGTGCCGAGCCTTCCTTAATGGGCTAGAGAGTTCTACAATAGTTTCATATCAGTAAAGCCAACGGCTTACGCCGTTGGCTTTTTGTATCCCCTGGGCCGTGGGTATAATGAACTTCTTCTGCACAGGGGTCGTCTAACATTTAGTTCTGAGCCACCGAATGAAAGAGGACTTCGATCTCGTTGAGAGGTTCAGACGTGGCGACCAGGGCGCTTTTGACGAGTTAGTAGGAAAACACTACCAGCGCGTGTGCAACATCCTCTCGCACACGCTCGGAGCATCGCCAAACATTGAAGATCTGGCGCAAGAGGTTTTCATCAAGGCGTACTACTCACTCCGGCGATACCGGGGTGAATCGGCCCTCTCGACATGGCTCCATCGAATCACTGTTAATGTTGCCCTCGACGAATTGCGTCGAGGAAAGCGGAGACGCATTTTTTCATTCACACGCACCAGTGAACAAGGGCCCTCTGAGAGTGAAATCGCGAGTTCGGTTGCTGGAGGAGAAGAGGGTGCTCACGCCCGAATGGAACGAGAGGAGCTCCAAGAAGTCCTTCAGAGCGCGCTAAAGAAGATTCCTAAGAAGCATCGAATAGTTTTCGTGCTTCGTGAAATTGAAGGATACTCATACTCTGAGATTGCGGAGATAGTTTCGTGCAGTATTGGAACGGTGAAGTCGCGATTGTTTCATGCCCGACTGAGGTTAAGGCGTTATCTGGAACCCTATCTCAGAGAGACGGCGTCAGGCCATA
>Ga0315280_10010772_pt1 | contig 11386 bp, 14 predicted proteins | sample YL17G06_40_MG_FD_203697 | JGI IMG/M metagenome (GOLD analysis project Ga0315280, IMG submission 203697) | Sediment microbial communities from Yellowstone Lake, YNP, Wyoming, USA - YL17G06_40 | ecosystem: Environmental > Aquatic > Freshwater > Lake > Sediment | place: USA: Wyoming | collected... | reverse complement strand
CGTGATACGGTGAATCTGATGGTGGGCATGAATTGATTCGGAGGCACCCTTGGAGCACCGCTGGTACCAGCCGCTGAGTGAAACGGAACTGCAGAGCATTCACGCCGCCACCCTGGAAATCCTGGATGAGAATGGGATCCAGTTCACCCTGCCGGAGGCGCAAGGCCTCTTCCGGGATGCCGGGCTACCGGTAGACAGGGAAGGAGTGGTGCGCTTCCCCGCCTGGGCAGTGGAGGAGGCGATCCGCACGACTCCGCCGCGCTTCACTCGTTACCCGCTGCATCCCTCGTATCAGCCGGTCAGCTACGGAGATGGCGGGTTGTCGTTCGCCTCCAGCTCTACGCCCCTGTACATGCTCGACCATGGCGCCACAAAGCTTCGGGAGGCCTCGATCCGCGATACGGCCGATTTCGCCCGGCTGGTCGACGCTCTTCCCAATATGTCCTGCGCCAACGGCGGGGTATGGTCCCGCCAGATCCCCGCGCCCGTGTTCCACGCGATCTACTTCGAGCTGATGGTCAAGAACACAGCCAAGCCCATCCCCGCCGGCGACATATTGTCGCAAACCATAGCTGACGACCTCCTGCGCCTCGCGGAGATCGTGGCTGGGGGAAGGGAGGAGATCGCCCGCAAGAAGAGCTTCTCCCTGACCGCCTGTCCGGCGAGCAAGTGCCGCTGGGGCGACAACGTCCTGGCCTTCATCAAGGGCGCCAGGGCGGGCCTGGTGCTGAAGATCACCCCCATGCCGTTCGCCGGCTCCACGCACCCGGTGACCCTGGCCGGCCTCCTGGCGCAGACCAACGCCGAGATCCTGGCCTGCGTGGTGCTCATCCAGCTCGTCGCTCCGGGAGCCCCGATCCTCTATACCCCGTACCCGGGGATCATGGACATGGGCACGGCCACCCACTGCTTCGGCACCCCCGAAACGGCCCTGGCGGGGGCGGCCTTCGCCCAGCTGGCGCGCCGGTACCGGATCCCCTCGGCGATTACTGTCGGCACCCCCGACGCCAAGCTCCCCGACGCCCAGGCCGCCTATGAAAAGATAATGACCGCCTTGCCACCGGCCCTGGCCGGCGCAGACGAGATCGGCCTGTTCGGCGGGATGCTGGGCATGGCGGACGCCAACAGCTTCGAGCAACTCGCGATCGACGACGAGATCGCCGGGAACATCCGGCGTATCACCCGCGGCTTCGAGGTCTCGGAGGAGACGCTGGCGGTCCGCGCCATCCGGGAGGTGCCCTTCGGCGGAAACTTCCTGGAGCACGAGCACACCCTGAAGCACTTCCGGGAAGAGCACCACCACGCCGTGCTGGCGGACCGCTCCACCCGGCAGGCCTGGGAGCAGGCCGGCGCTAAAACCATACTGGACCGGGCGGCGGAGCGGGTGCGGAAGATTCTGTCGGAGCACCGGCCTCCAGCCTTGAGCGCGGAGACCGAGCGGGAACTGGAGAAAGAAATCCGCGCCATCTGCGCCCGGGAAGGGGTGGAGTACCGGCCCTTTCGGAGGGAATAGCGAGAAAGGAACTGACAGGGTCAGGAACTGGAAGCGAAAGCTGGAAGGAGTCATCCCTGCGCTCAAGGAGGGGCGGCCTTCTTCGGGCGCTCTAGCCGCCGGATAAGGATCCCCGCCCTCACCATGGGCGAGGAGGAGGCGGCCAAGGTCCGCAGCGTGCTGGAGAGCCTGGGCCTGCTGATTTTTTTTCAGGTCCACAGGGGAAGGCTGGATGAGATCCCCGAAAACACGATCGAAGGGCTGCTCTATGCCTGGCAACTTCCAGGCGCCATTCCGGAGGTGGATGTGCGTGCCCTGAAGTCCGGGCAGATGATTTGCCTTCACGACGAGACGCTGGCCCGCACTACGAATGCCCCCGTCGAGATCAAGGACATGCCGGTGGATCGCCTCGATCTTCCTGCAACAAGATTCCGGCAGAAGGATCTACCTCGATCTGAAAAGGGTCGATCTCGAGAGCCTCAAGCGCCTGATCGACTCCTGTGTCTTGCTGAAGCGCCTTCTCTTCGTCCATCAGGACTGGGGGGAGTGCGGCAGGCTGCAGAGGCTTTTCCCGGGGACAAAAACCATGACCTGGTGCAGCGGCAGTCCTGCGGCTATTAAGAGCACGTTCACCCAAGTGGCTTCCGCGCATTTCCCGGGCCTCGGTTAGACCCAGCTCCATCTGCACCTCAAATGTCAAGGCCCGCCTGGACCGCCAGGCCGATCCGCCCCTCGTTGGCGAGGAACAGGGTTTCCGCCTGCTTCCGGCCGACCTTCAGCAGGACCATGAGGATCGCCGTTTTGGGTCGGCGGCCCGAGGCCTCAAAGGCCCGCTCGGCGGAAGGCGCGTCGCAACCAGTGGCCAGACGGATCAGCCGCTTGGAACGGATCACCAGTTTGCTGTTCACCGGCCTTAAGTCCACCATCAGGTTGTTGTGGACCTTTCGCAGAAGGATCATGGCCGCCGGCGATGATCCCTTGGACCATTTCGGGAGGCACGCCGTAGGTGGGAGAGCACTCGGCGGCGTCCAGGACCCCCAGGCGGCCCGAGGTGCCGGCGCCATCGTAGATCAGCAGGCCGCCCCGATTAAAGCCGTCAACCACCGCGTCCACCACTGCCACGATCGCCGGGATCTCCCGCGCCACCGCCTCCTGGACCCTGCAATCTTCGGTGTCGATGATGCGCGCGATTTCCTTGCTCGTTTTAGTGCCGATTCCGAGGGAAAGTGGGTTGGGCTGCTCGGTGGTAAGCTCTTCCAAATGGTCCATGCCTCATTGTACTCAAGCCGGAGGGTTTTTTCGATTTTGACAGAGCCGAGCCGGTCGGTATATAATACAATTATCTGCATATCTACAAGGAGGAACTCATGAAAAAATTGATTACGTGCATCGGGGCCCTCTTCCTGCTCCTGTGCCTGGGGGCCGTCGCTTTCGCCGGAGGGCAGAAAGAAAAAGCCGCCCCGGTCCAGGCGATTAACCTGGATTTCTGGAGCTGGAGGACCGAGGACACCGAGGTCTACAACGACCTGATCAAGATGTTCCAGAAGTCGTATCCCAACATCAATATCAAATTTAGCACCTACAAGCAGACCGACTACGCCACGATTCTCTCCGCCGCCATGAAGGGCGGAAACGCCCCGGACATCGTGCACCTGCGGGCTTATGGAGGCCTGGAGTAGTACGCGGCTCCGGGCTACCTGGTGGCCCTGGACGACAAGGTACCGGCCCTTAAGAGCTTCTCTTCGGTGGCTCTCTCCGGCGTCACCGCCCGCAAGGACGGCAAGATCTACGGCGTTCCCTTCGCCACGCAGACCCTGGTGATCTTCTACAACAAAAAGGTCTACGCCAAGCTCAATCTCAAGGAACCGGAATCCTGGGACGAGTTCCTCGCCAACCTGAAGGCGATCAAGGCCGCCGGGATCACCCCCCTCGCCAATGGCGGCAAAGAGGGCTGGGCCCTGGAGGTGCTGCACGGCGTGGTCTGCCCCAACTTCTACGGCGCCAGCAGCTATTACAACGCCCTGGTGAAGGGGGAGACCAACTTCACCGACGAGCGCTACCAGAAATCCCTGGAAAAGCTCCTGGAGCTGAGGCCCTACATGCCCGAGAACTTCATGAGCGTATCCTACGCGGACATGCAGATGAGCTTCATCAACGAGATAGCCGCCCACTTCATCGGCGGGATCTGGGAGGCGGGCTACTTCAAGAGCCAGAACCCCGCCCTGGAGTTGGATATCTTCCCCGGACCCGCGGCCAAGAAGGGAGACCCCCGCTACGTTTCCTCGTATGCCGACGGCTCCTACGGGGTGTACTCGGGATCGAAGAACATCGATGCCGCGGTGAAGTTCATCAACTTCACGGCTACCAAGGAGTTCGGCCAGTTCTTCACCGACAACCTCCTGCAGTTGTCCCCAGTGCCCGGAGTGGTGCCCAAGGGGGAGATTCTGCAGAAGGTGCTGAAACTGAATCAGAACTCCACTCCTTACGTCACGCTCGTAGGATTCCGCTGGGAGGAGCCCACCGGCAGTGCCCTGCTCCAGTCAGCCCTGCAGGGGATGATGGCGGACCAGATTTCCAGCAAGGACGTGGTGAACGAAGTTCAGAAGGGCGTGGCCATCTGGTACAAGCCCTTCCAGAAGTAAGAAGCAGGGCGCAGAGTTGCGCCGGCCGCCCGCGGGACGGCCGGCGTTTTTTAAGGATGGCTGGGTGACGAACCGAAACGTACACCGAAACCTCTGGATCGGCTTTTTCGTCCTACCGGGGCTCTTCCTGGTGGGCTTGTTCATCATCCTGCCCCTGTTCCTCTCCCTGGTGAACAGCGCCTTCGCTTGGGAGGGGATCGAGCGGCGGGCCTTCGTGGGCTTGGACAACTTTGCGAGCATTTTCAGCCGCTTTCCCTACCAAAAGCGCTTCTTCAACGCCGTCCGCAACAACCTGGTCTGGTTCACCGGCACGATGCTCCTGCAGAACTCCACCGGGCTGCTCTTCGGGTTCCTGATCAGCAAGCGGATCCGGGGCTACCGGCTCTACAAGAGCGTCTTCTTCATTCCCGTGATTTTCTCGATCGTGGCGGTGGGGTTCCTGTGGACCCTGTACCTGAATCCCCAGCTGGGGATCGTCAACCGCACCCTCAAGGAGATCGGCCTGAAGCGGCTCGCTCTCTCCTGGCTGGGGGACACCCGCCTGGCCACCCCCACCATCATCGCGGTGAACATCTGGCGCTGGCTGGGTTTCCCCACCCTGGTGTTCCACGCGGGGATTAACAGCATTCCTGAAGAGAACCTCGAGGCGGCCACCCTTGACGGCGCCGGCGACTGGACGATGTTCTGGCGGGTGATCTTCCCCCTGATCATGCCCTCGATCACTATCATCACCGTACTCACCTTGATCGGGAGCTTCAACGTTTTCGAGCAGATCTACGTGATGGAGGGGCTCGCCGGCGGTCCCTACTACTCGACGGACACCCTGGGAACCCTCTTCTACCGTACCGCTTTCGGAGCCGTGGACACGGGGATCCCGCAAATCGGGATAGGGAGCGCCATCGGGGTGGTGATCTACCTGCTCACCTTCGCCGCTTCCGGGATCTCGGCGGTGATGCTGCGGCGGCGGGAGGTGGAGATGTGATCTTGCGCATGCGCTTCCGGGAAGCGGGCCTTCCGGGCAAGACCCTGTACCTGTTCTTCGAGCTGCTCCTCGCCACCTATACCGTCCTGATCCTCCTTCCCCTGGTGAACATGTTCCTGTCATCCTTCAAGAGCACCCGGGAGATCTTCTCCAGCCCCTACGCCCTGCCTCGGGAGTTCCGGCTGGACAACTACCTGCAGGTGTGGGTGCGCGGCCGCTTCGGGCGCTATATGCTGAACAGCATCGCGGTCACCGGCCTGGCCATGCTCCTGGACCTCCTCCTGGGCTCCATGGCCGCCTTCGGGATCGCCCGTTACCGCTACCGGCTGAACACCGCGATCTACCTGCTGTTCCTGAGCGGGATCATGCTCCCCCTCAAGGCGGCGGTCATCCCTCTGTTCCTGCTGTTGAAGCGGTTGGGCTTGCTGAACACCACCACCAGCCTGGTGCTCGTTTACGCGGCCATGAGCCTGCCCTCCACCGTGTTCATCCTCACCGGCTTCATGCGGGGGCTGCCCCAGGATCTGGACGACGCCGCCCGCATCGACGGGTGCAGCGAGCCGGGGATCTACTGGCGGGTCATCCTTCCCCTGGTGCGGCCGGCCCTGGCCATCGTGACCATCTACAACGCCATCCCCATCTGGAACGACTTCTTTTTCCCCCTGGTCTTCATCCAGTCCGACGACCTCAAGACCCTGCCCCTGGGGATGACGGTGTTCTTCGGGCAGTACCAGACCAACTGGGCCCTCCTGTTCACGGGCCTGTCCATCGCCATCCTGCCCATGATTGCCCTGTACCTGATGCTCTCCAAGCAGTTCATCCAGGGGCTCACCGCCGGAGCGATCAAGTGAACAAGCCGGGTGCGACCGCGCCCCTGGACCTCTGCGCCGTGGATGCGGGGCAGACGGATATCCGGTACGCCGTCTACCGGGAAGGCCGCGCAGTGCTGCAGGGCGCCACCGGAGAGGGGATCACCAACCTTCTGCTCGCCGGAGCGGCCGAGGCCTTCGAGGCCAGCCTGGCTCGCATCCGCCGGGACTGCGCCGCGGCTCTGGGCTGCTCCTCCTTCCGGGTGGTCTCAGCCGGGCTCACCGGGGTGGCCCCGGAGCGGGAGGAGTATCAGGTGGCCCGGGAGCTGTTCGCCGCCTGTTTTCCGGGGGCGTCCCTGGTATTGAACAGCGACATGGTCACCACCCACGCCGCCCACTTCGCTGACCGCGCCGGGGTGATCCTCCACGCGGGCAGCGGCGACTTCGCCTACGGCCGCGATCTTAACGGCCGGCAGATGCGCACCGGCGGCTGGGGATACCTGCTCGGAGACGAAGGCGCGGGGTTCGGGCTGGGTTTGGCAGGGATCCGGGCGGCGCTGCGGGCCGCGGAAGGAACCGGCGAGGACACCTCTTTGCAGGAGGAGCTCCTGGCTTTCTTCGTGATTCCGCGGCTGGATCAGCTCAAGAGCGTGGTTTACTCGGCCTCCTTCGAGAGGCGACGGGTGGCCGACTTCTCCAGGCGGGTCTTCGAGCACTCCGGCCGTGGAGACCCGGTGGCCCGGGGGATCCTGGAGGCGGGGGCGCTGTCGATGGCCCGGCTGGTACCGCCGGTGGTGCGGAGCCTGGAGCTCAAGCAGCCCGAGGTAGTATTGACCGGCGCCCTGTTCCTCCACCAGGCTGAGTACGCCGAGCGCTGTGGGGGACTGCTGCTGGAGCTCCTGGGTGGACAGGCGAGGGTGGGCGTGGGGGAGAAGAGCGGACTGGGGGGCGCGATCTGGCTCGGCCTGCGGGCTCTGGAAAGCCTGGATCCCGCCGGCGGCCGGGAAGCTGAATCGCGGCCAGCCGCTGCCGCAGAGGGCAGAAAGAGTCGATGAACATCGGCCGCGATGAGGCTCTCCGGGTCCTGGCTTCCCTCCGGGGCCGGCTCATCGTTTCCTGTCAGGCCCGACGGGGACAGCCCTTCGACTCTGTGGACTCTATGGTGAAGATGGCCCAGGCCGCCGCTTCAGGCGGCGCCGCCGGAATCCGAGCGGACAGCCCCGAGCATGTGCGGGCCATCAAGGCCGCCGTGGGCCTGCCCATGATCGGGGTGTACAAGAGGCGCCTCCCGGGTCGCCAAGCCTTTATCACCCTCAACCTCGAGGATGCCCTGGAGGTGAGCGAGGCGGGGGCTGAGATCGTGGGCATCGAGTGCACCTTCCGGGACGACCGTCGGAAGGTGCTTCCCGGCATGGTGGAGCAGCTCAAAGTCCGCTGTCCCTCTCTGCTCATGGCGGAGATCTCTACCTTCGCGGAGGCGGCCTTCGCCCGCTCTCTCGGCTTCGACTTGATCGCCACCACCCTGGCGGGATACACGGAAGCCACGGCTTACCTCGAGGTCTTCGACTACGGTCTGCTAGAACGTCTGGTCGCCGAGCTCGGCCTGCCCGTTATCGCCGAAGGGCGCCTGCGCACCCCGGCGGAGGCCGTCGCAGCCTTGAGGCGGGGGGCTTACGCCGTCGTGGTGGGCAAGGCGATCACTATGCCCTCCGAGGCCACCCGCTGGTTCGCCGAAGCCCTGCGGCGGCTAACCTCACCACAATAGCTGGTGGGTTCTTCAACACGCTGCTTTCCCGCTAGCGCCAGGCCCTGCAGTCCCAGCGCCGCAGGCTGCGACAACTGAAGGAAGCGCTCGCCTGACATCTCGAGGGATCGATGTGGAGGTGCGAATGGGTAATGGATGGAAGCAATGGAACCCAGAGGCGAAGATCCTGCTCGCCCTTGGCGGGATCGTCCTGGCGACCGTCCCGGCCCTCCTGTTCGGCCTGATAGCATTTTTTAAAATTGAAGAAGACCGAAAAAGCGCGATGTCCCGACCGTCCACCAGGATCACCCCCGCGTCCCGCAGCCTGATGTTGATCGCATCGAAGGTGCCGAACGCCCGCTACTCGAGGCGGAATGCCTTGACGACCTTCTGTCTGGAGACGGTCTCCTCGATGAAGCCGTTGAGCTCGCCGTGCGTCCGCGCGTCGAAGTAGCGAAGCGTCAAGGTCTGGAGCTTGTCGAATAGGTCGGCGCGGATGTCGCGGACTGTGCCCTGCGCTACGCCGACCATGATGTGGACCCGCAGCCAGGTGAATAGGGTGGTATAAAAAATTAACAAAAATGTAAATAAATGGTGCCAATAAATTACTTCTATGATAAAATAAACCTGTGAAACGTGTCGCTTTTTCTAAATTAGTGGTCTGGAAAGAAAAGAAAGGGCGTAAACCCCTTCTTCTGAAGGGCACCCGGCAGGTAGGCAAGACCTATCTCCTGAAAGAGCTCGGAAAAAATGTTTTTCCGCGGTATCACTACCTGAACTTCGAAGAGAACAGCCGCCTGGCCTCGGTCTTTGAAGCGGACCTGAGTCCGGAGCGAATTCTCAAGGAGCTGAGCTTTCAGTTGGATGCGTCCATCGATCCGCGGAAGGACCTGCTTATCTTCGATGAAATTCAGGAATGCCCCCGAGCCCTGACCAGTCTCAAGTACTTCGCCGAGACCATGCCCGAGCTGGCCCTTTGCGGGGCAGGAAGCCTGCTGGGGATCAAGCTGGCCGACGCCTCTTTCCCGGTGGGGAAGGTCGAGTTCCTGGACCTGTATCCCCTATCCTTCGAGGAGTTCCTGCAAGGGATCGAGGACACTCGGGCGATTTCGTTTCTTCAGGAGTACAGGCTGCAGGAGCCGATCCCCGAAGTGGTCCACAGCCACCTCTGGAGCCGGCTGCTGCACTACTTTGTCGTCGGCGGGCTGCCTGAAGCCGTCAATACGTTCCGGGAGCACCAGGATGATTCGTATACGGCAATGGAAAAAGTGCGTAAGCTCCAGCGGAGCCTGGTCCTCGCCTACCTGGCGGACATGGCCAAACATGCGGGCAAGCAGAATTCCATGCATTTGGAAAGGCTTTGGCGCAACATACCCGCACAACTTGCACGGACCCAGAACGGATCCGCTTCCAAGTTCCGCTTCAAAGACGCCGTACCCGGTATTGGCGGCTACGAGCGGCTTTCAGGGACCATCGACTGGCTTCTCGGCGCGGGCCTGATCCTCAAAGCATCCATGGTCAACAGCGGTCTTCTCCCTTTTTCCGCCTATATCAAAGAGACGTTCTTCAAGCTATACGTATTCGACGTGGGCATGCTCGGAGTTCTGAGCCAGTTGCCGCCGAAGCTGGTCCTGGATTATCGGTACGGAACCTATAAGGGGTATTTCGCCGAGAACTTTGTAGCCCAGGAGTTCGTCGGCTCGGAGGTAACCCCCCTCGTGTACTGGAAGGAGAATACGGCGGAAGTGGAGTTTCTACGAGAGAATAATGGGAACGTATATCCCATAGAGGTAAAATCCGGCTGGGTCACGCATTCCAAGAGCCTCAAGGTGTTTGCCGATAAATACCATCCGCCTTTTCGGATCATCATGAGCGCGAGAAATATTTCGATCGATCCTGCCCGCAAGCTAATCCACTACCCCCTCTACCTAGCCGGACGGTTTCCCTTGAAAGGGTGATCGATCTTGGGATTGATGCCCCTGGATTTCAGGAAGAGGAGGAAAGCCTTAAGAAGACTCATTCGTCCTGCAGTAACCAAAGGATCCATCGGTATTCCACCTGTCCGAAGGCGATCCATTCCACGGGTTTTACCGGTCAGATCAAATTAAGAAAAAACGGCTGAAGAGCGGGAAATGAGATATCATAGTGATGGAGCGATTGTTGAAAGGAGCGAGAGACGCGTGCCTTTCGCCGAGGCGCTTGGCAGAAACCAAGGCAGGGCGCTTCCGGGCTCCGGCTTCACCCGGCTGAGCAAGGCGCATCTCCTTTTCCTCGCAGCGCTGATCATGATGGGCCCCACGCGGAGCACTTGGTGCGAAGAGTCCTTCACCGACAGGCTCAACGCTTCCGGCGCCTGTGCCATTGACATCCGCACCGCCCGCGCCCTGGAGGCGAGGCTGGGGCAGCTGTTCATCGTCAACGTCGACGGCTTCGGCTATAGCGGCCCCCTGGCCGTGCATCCCTCCTTCGTGGAGATGGTCAAGCGCCTCCAGGTGGGCGGCGTGATCCCCCACTACGGCTCGAGCGACTTCGAGAGGATCCGGCGCACCAACCGCGCCCTGGCCGCCCTGACCCGCCTTCCCCTGCTGGTCTGCTGCGACATCGTGACCCTCTCTTCCGGGGGGCGGACGGCCCGCTTCGGCGACGGGTACGTGGGAGGGTTCATCGGCAAGCACCGAGGCCTGGCCGACGGCGATTTCCAAACCCTCGCCGCCCTCAACGCCTTCGTCTTCTCCGCCCTGGGCATGAACACCGCCCTGGGGCCCACCGTGGACACCAGCGCCGGGGAGGCGCGGGTCCAGGCCAGGGCGCGCACCGTCACCGCTCAGCTGCGGCGCTTCGGCATCGAGCCGGTCCTGAAGCACTTCCCCTTCCTTCCCAAGGGCGCCAACCTGCACCGCGAATCCCGCGACACCCTCGTGCCCGTAGCTGAGGCCGCGAGAAGGGTGGCGGTGTTCCGCGAGCTTGCCGGCGAAGGGGGGATCCTGATGACCACCCATACCTTCGACTCCCTGGTCGACAAGGGGAGCATCGTCACCTTCTCTCCAGCCTGGCTCGAGCTGCTGCGCCGGGAAACGAGGTACGGGGGTCTGCTGATGACGGACGGCCTGCTCATGCTGCGCAACTACGCGGAAAAGAGTGTATTGGGCACGGACATCGCCGCCCCGGCCATTAATCCCAAGATCGACGAGACCGCTTCCTGGGCCCTGCGCGCCCTGCTGGCGGGGCACGATCTGATCATCGTGGAAGGCAGCGCGGCGATCACCACCCGCGTATTCGAAGGCCTGCTGCGGATCGCCTGCGGCAATACGGAGACCGGGAAACAATTGCGGGAGAGGATCGAGCGCGCGTACGAACGGGTCGTCCGTTTCAAGGAAGCGAGGGAGGAGCTCCTGAGGCGGCAGGCCGAGGTGCCCGCGGCCGCCATAGCCGCGGCGGTGGCCCTGGTCCCCGGCGATCAGGATCCCGCCAAGTTCCGTTTCGACGCCGCGGCTACGGCCCGGATCCAGCCCGAGCTCGAGCGCGCGGCGGCGCGGCGGCAGCTTTTCCCGGCCCTAACCGGCTGGGTCAAGGGGTTGTTCCGAAAGGAGAGGTGAGGGGGGATGAGGATTTCCGCCAATGGGTTCCCTGGAATTTTCTTGCTATTGCTTATTGATAAGATACAATGAGGCTCATGATATTTTCTGTGTGATATTTTATGGTACCAATTTTCCAAGA
>Ga0315280_10010771_pt1 | contig 11386 bp, 9 predicted proteins | sample YL17G06_40_MG_FD_203697 | JGI IMG/M metagenome (GOLD analysis project Ga0315280, IMG submission 203697) | Sediment microbial communities from Yellowstone Lake, YNP, Wyoming, USA - YL17G06_40 | ecosystem: Environmental > Aquatic > Freshwater > Lake > Sediment | place: USA: Wyoming | collected... | reverse complement strand
TTACCAGGCGCATAAAATGAAATCCTTAAAAGTCGAGGAAGAGAAAAATTTTCACTCACTTCGGTTACCTTTTTATGTGACCCAACCAGATTCAGTTCGGTTACCTAGTTAAATGATTTGACAGGGAAGGGTTGGATAGCCGTGGTTTTAAATTGTCGGCTATCCATTTTATCAATCATTTATGCTAAAATTAGCTCATGAACGAGCCAACAGAATTAGAAAAGAGAATCCTAAAAACTATTATTTATTTTGATTTATTTAATTACCCAATGACTTCCTGGGAGGTGTGGAAATGGTTAATTAACGAAAGCGGTAAACCTTCATCACAAGTTGAGTTTCATGAAGTTTTAGAGACATTGCAACAAAGCCAATATTTGAAAAATAAAATAAAGATTAAAAATAATTTTTATTTTTTAAATCAGCACGACCGGCTGGCTGACGAACGAATGGAAAAATACGTGATTGCTTGGCAAAAATTTAGAAAGGTCAGGCGGATTGTAAAAATTTTAAAACTCATTCCTTTTATTAAGATGGTCGCCGTTTGCAATGACTTGGCTTATTTTAACGCGCCCGCAGACAGTGACATAGATTTATTCATCATTACTGCAAAAAAAAGAATTTGGATCACTCGTTTTTTAGCAGTTTTCATTATTAAATTATTAGGCCTAAGGCCGACGGAAAGAAATAAAAAAGATAAAATTTGTTTAAGTATTTTTGTTAATGAAGATAAATTAAATTTAGAATATCTAAAAATAAATCCTGATGATATCCATTTTATTTACTGGTTAGAAAATTTAATTCCGATTTATGATGCCGATGGTTATTACCAGAGATTAAGAGAAGCCAATGCTTGGATTAATAATTTTATCCCTCAGGCGTTCCCTTATGAGCCAAACCTCCGCCAGAAAGTTAGTGAAGGGAAATTAATAAAAATAATAAAAAATATTTTTAGTTTTTTAACATTGGATTTTGATGAAAATTTTTATCGTTGGTTTCAAAATAAAAAGTTTTCACCCAAGATACAAGAAATGATGAATAAAGATACTCGGGTAGTGGTTAATGATCAAATTTTAAAATTTCATACTAATGATAATCGCGAGGATTTAAGTTTGAAATTTAAGCAAAAGTGTGAGGAATTAATCTAGGACTGTCCACCAGTTTGTCATTCCTGCTTAAGATTCTATCCTCCTCACTCCGCTCGTCGTCCAGAATGACAAAGAGTTAACCCGTCTTAAGTCATTCTGGAGCCCCGACTGAAGAGAGGGGCGATAGAATCTAAGTAGAACAAATTAATCAAGCAGGAATGACAAGAAGGACAACCGTGGGTGGACAGCCAAGATCATTAATCTTTATGAAAATAATTAATCAACTCATTAAATACGGCTTTTATCTTTTTGTTTTTTTATTGCCTTGGCAAACGAGGTGGATTGTTAGCGACGCCTCATTAAATGGAGGGGTTTGGGAATATGGCCGAATGAGTCTGTATGGTACGGAAATTTTATTAATTATTCTTTTAATTCTTGGTTTAATTAATTGGTCAAAGAGTTATTTTAAAAAGACTAAAGACCAAAAACTTGAGGAAGTAAAAGAAGAGTTAAAAGGCCAAAAATTGTTTATTATCTTATTAATCATTTGGTCAGGTTTAACAATTTTTTGGTCAGTGGATAAATTACTAGCTTGGTCTGGTTTATTAAATTTAATCTGGGGGATTAGCATTTTCTGGCTTATTGAATCACAAAAAATTGATATAAAAAAAATTGGTTATGCTTTAATTTCAGCTGGGGTAGTTCAGTCTCTCATTGGAGTTTGGCAATTCGCCCGGCAAAGTTTTTTTATTAGTAAATGGTTGGGAATAAGTTTATTAAACCCGTCCCTAACTGGAACAAGCGTCATTAATAATGGAAGTGGAAGATTTTTACGGGCTTATGGCTCTTTGCCTCATCCTAATATACTGGCCGGGTTTTTAGTGATCGGTATTTTAATTGCGGTAATTTTAATCAATCAAGAGCCAACCAAGAAAATCCGCTATTTATTAAATGTCGCCGTTGGCTTTTTAACTCTTGGTTTAATTTTGACTTTTTCCCGAGCCGGTTGGCTGGCTTTGATTATTAGCTTAATTATTTTTGTTGTTTATAATTATATAAAAAAGCGAGAACAGAAAAAAATTATCTGGCCATTAATCATTATCGGCTTAATTTTTTTAATTTTATTTTTTTCATATGGAGATTTATTTAAAAGTCGGCTGACTGGCTTGGAAAGGTTAGAACTAAAATCTAATCAAGAAAGGATTAGCTATTACCCACAGGCCTTTTCCATTATTAAAAATAATTGGCTGGCTGGGATGGGGATAAATAATTACACATTAATTTTGTATAAAAATAATCCTAATTTAAATTCCTGGGACTATCAGCCAGTTCATGACACAGCTTTATTAATTTGGGCAGAAATGGGAATTATTGGATTAATGCTGTTTATTGGGATAATAATTTTTACTTTTAAAAATAAAAGTAATTATTGGCCACTTATTTTAGCAATTTTAATATTAGGTTTTTTTGACCATTATTTTCATAGTTTATATTTTGGGATAATGCTGTGGTGGTTGGTGGTCGGAATAAATAGAAAAACCAACAGTAAATCCACTTGCTTTTCTTTTTAAAATAATTTATGCTATTTACAAATCGCAACTTAAAAATTACTCAAACCATTAGGGGAGGCGGCAATGAAGGAATTAATTTTAACTAATCTGACTTCCAAGAATGGAGTTGAGTTGCTGGCTTTGGTGCGGGGAACAAATGGATTCTCTGTTCAGGGAGTTAGTCAGCTACCTGAGATTCGGGTTGACACCAGAAAAAATGAATGGGGTATGAATAATACCACTTGGAAAATCGGAGAGCGTCGGACCAAAGAGCACGATAATCCTTCAGGGGTAGTGTGCGTTTTTGACCCGACCGATTTAAATCAATTTAACCAAGTGTTAGGTATTGTCCAAGAAAGCACTTTTTCTTTTATCGAGGATTAAGTATTTCAACCATCAGCCGGGGGCTGGTGGTTTTTTCTTTGGTCTTGACTAAGCCTCCTCTGGCGAAGGGCTGGGCTTGACAAGCTTTTTTTATTTGCTAAAATGTAAGAAAATCAATTAGCACTCTAAGATATTAAGTGCTAATTAGCAAAAAAGCTCTTAGATTTAATAATTAATTTAGCAAAAATATGAAACTCAAACCTTTAAGTGACAATGTGGTGATCAAAGCGATCACCAAAGAAGAAAAAACCAAATCTGGGATAATTTTGCCGGATACGGTTGACAAGGAAAAACCTGAGCAAGGCGAAGTGATTGCCGTCGGTCCTGGCAAACTTTTGGATAATGGCAGTCGCGGGCCAATGGAAGTTAAACCAGGCGATCGAGTTCTTTTTAAAAAATATTCTCCTGATGAAATTAAGGTCGAGGGAGAAGAAGTGCTGGTTCTAAGCCAAAGTGATATTATCGCTATCTTAGAATCATAATTAACTGATAGTCTTAATTAACTAAATTAACTCGAATTATATGGCTAAACAAATTTTATATAATGAACAAGCTAGACAGGCAGTTAGACGCGGCGTTGATAAACTAGCCAACGCAGTTAAAGTAACTCTTGGCCCATTAGGACGCAATGTCGTTTTGGATAAAGGCTTTGGTTCACCAACTATTACCAAAGACGGTGTGACGGTTGCCAAAGAAATTGAATTAGAAGATAAATATGAAAATATTGGTGCGGAGTTAGTCAAAGAAGTTGCTTCCAAGACTAATGATATTGCTGGTGATGGAACCACTACAGCGACCTTACTTGCTCAAAGTATTATTGCCGAAGGTATAAAAAATGTGACCGCTGGCAGTAATCCAATGGAAATCAAAAAAGGTATTGATAAAGGTGTTGAAATAGTAGTTGAAGAATTAAAGAAACAATCAAAACCAGTTTCCTCTCAAGAAGAGATTGCTCAGGTGGCTGCCATTTCTGCCAATGATCCAGAAATCGGCAAAATTATTGCTGAAGCCATGGAATCAGTTAGCAAAGATGGCGTCATCACCGTTGAAGAATCACAAAGCTTTGGTTTAGAAAAAGAAGTGGTTGAAGGCATGCAATTTGATAATGGTTATCTCTCTCCTTATATGATTACTAACCCTGATCGAATGGAAGCGATTTACGAGGATGCTTATATTTTAATTACTGATCATAAAATTTCTGCGGTTAACGATTTGTTACCGCTTTTAGAAAAATTAGCTCAGACTGGTCGCAAGGAATTAGTAATTGTTGCCGAGGATGTCGAAGGCGAGGCCTTAGCGACTTTAGTGGTTAATAAATTAAGAAGCACTTTTAATAGTTTAGCAGTCAAAGCTCCTGGTTTTGGCGATCGCCGAAAAGAAATGTTACAAGATATTGCTACTTTGACTGGGGGCAAGGTGATTAGTGAAGAAGTCGGTTTAAAGTTAGAAAATGCTAATTTAGAAATGTTAGGTCAAGCACGGAAAGTTATTGCGACAAAAGAAAATACCACTATCATTGAAGGTAAGGGTGAACCAGAAGACATTCAAGCAAGAATCAAACAAATTAAAAAAGAATTAGAAAATACTACTTCTGATTTTGATAAAGAAAAATTACAAGAGAGACTAGCTAAACTCTCTGGCGGCGTAGGGATAATCAAAGTTGGCGCGGCGACTGAAACCGAAATGAAAGAAAAAAAGCATCGGATTGAAGATGCCCTTTCAGCGACCAAAGCCGCAGTTGAAGAAGGGATTGTGGTTGGCGGTGGAGTGGCTTTATTGCGTGCCCTACCAGTTTTAGATGAATTAAAACTTGAGGGCGAATCTCAAATTGGCGTGGATATATTAAAGCGTGCTTTAGAAGCGCCAACTCGGCAGATTGCAATTAATGCTGGTAAAGACGGATCAGTCGTTGTTGAAGAAATTAAAAAACATACAGGTAGTTTTGGCTATAATGCTTTGATTAATAAATATGAAGATTTAATAAAATCAGGAATTATTGATCCAACCAAAGTAACTAGAAGTGCTCTACAAAATGCTGCCTCAATTGCCACCATGTTTTTGACGATGGAAGCAGTAGTGACTGATTTACCCGAGAAGAAAGATGAACATAGTCACGCTGGCATGCCAGGTATGGGTGGGATGGGTGATATGGACATGATGTAAAAAATATTTATTTTGGAGCAGGATTTGTAGGGGCAGAAAATTTTCTGCCCCTACAAATCCTGCTCCTTTTATATTTCTCCCCGACCTTGACAATATTTTCAAACTACTATAATATATTGTTAGGTTCCTTAATTAATAAATTAATCTAAAAACTTTCAAAAATAATTTTTTCCAATTTCAATAATATTTGAGAAAAGACAGTGGAACCAAAGACAAATTTTGGCTAAACTTAGAAAAAATTTTGGTTTCTCTGTTTTTTCTTCGTCAAAGCGAGGGAAAAAAACTTGCATCGAATATCCTCAATCCGCCAACTATCGGAAAGGGGAAGTCAAGATGTGAACTTTGAAAACTAAAAAGTGACAGAGAGAACTTCATACTGATAATCATCTAGATTATCCGTTTACTAGATTTCCGTTATAAATCTAAAAATCATATTTTGAGAGCTTAAAACTTTCAAATCTTTTTTGAGAGTTTGATCCTGGCTCAGGATGAACGCTGGCGGCATGTCTAAGGCATGCAAGTCGAACGGGCCAGTGCTTCGTACTGGAAATCCCAAGCACCAAATAACAAGTACCAAATAATAACCAAAGCGCCAATATTCAATTACCAAAACTTTAAAGTTTGGAAATTGAAAAATTAGGTCATTGGAATTTATTTGGAAATTGAAAATTGGAATTTGGAAATTCTAGCGCGAAGCGCTGGTTAGTGGCAAACGGGTGAGTAACACATTGGTAACCTACCTTGAGGACGGGCATAACTCGGCGAAAGCTGGGCTAATTCCCGATGATAATGGGGGGACATAAGTCATTCCCATTTAAAGCTCCGGTGCCTCGAGAGGGGCCTATGGCCTATCAGCTAGTTGGTGAGGTAATGGCTCACCAAGGCAATGACGGGTAGCGGGTGTGAGAGCACGACCCGCCTCACTGGGACTGAGACACTGTCCAGACTCCTACGGGAGGCTGCAGTCGAGAATTTTCCTCAATGGCCGAAAGGCTGAAGGAGCAATGCCGCGTGCAGGAAGAAGCCCTTCGGGGTGTAAACTGCTTTTCCCAGGGATGAATAATTGACAGTACCTGGGGAATCAGCCACTGCTAATCACGTGCCAGCAGCAGCGGTAATACGTGAGTGGCAAGCGTTATCCGGAATTATTGGGCGTAAAGCGTCCACAGGTGGCTAGAAAAGTTTCTAGTAAAACCATCAAGCTTAACTTGATGTTTGCTGGAAAAACTCTCTATCTTGAGACTGGAAGAGGCAAGTGGAATAGCCGGTGTAGTAGTAAAATGCATTAATATCGGCTAGAACATCGATGGCGAAGGCAACTTGCTGGTACAGTTCTGACGCTCATTGGACGAAAGCGTGGGTAGCGAATGGGATTAGATACCCCAGTAGTCCACGCTGTAAACGATGGATACTAAGCATTGGCAGTATCGACCCTGTCAGTGCTGTTTTCTTAAGCTAACGCCTTAAGTATCCCGCCTGGGGAGTACGGCCGCAAGGCTAAAACTCAAAGGAATAGACGGGAACCCGCACAAGCGGTGGAGCATGTGGTTTAATTCGACGATAAGCGAGGAACCTTACCAAGGTTTGACATCCTGGGAATCCTGGCGAAAGCTGGGAGTGCCCGCAAGGGAACCCAGAGACAGGTGCTGCATGGTTGTCGTCAGCTCGTGTCGTGAGATGTTGGGTTAAGTCCTTTAACGAGCGCAACCCCTACTCTATATTGAATATTTATAGAGGACTGCCTCGGTTTAACGAGGAGGAAGGTGGGGATGACGTCAAATCAGCATGGCTCTTACACCTTGGGCAACACACGTGCTACAATGGGGAATACAAAGGGTGGCAAAACCGTAAGGCGAAGCTAATCCCAACAAAATTCCTCTCAGTTCGGATTGAGGTCTGCAACTCGACCTCATGAAGCCGGAATCGCTAGTAACCGTGAATCAGCTATGTCACGGTGAATACGTTCTCGGGTTTTGTACTCGGGTGCCCTGCAGCTTACAAAACTAGTCGGTGATCCGTAAATGGAAAGTCCGACCGTAGATATTAGAGAATCTGCGAAGCGAAATCACAGGTTAAAATCGTGAGGTTTTAACTGAAGGGTGAAAGTAGCATATTTTAGCTTGAATAATCGTCTTAGGCATATATATTTGGCGACCCTTCGAGTACCTGGGGAAGCTATCTCTAAATTTATAAATATATATGTGCAGGATTATCAAGATAATTTAAAAATGTTTGGTAAGTGACCGGGGGAGATCTTGTTTGGTCCTTGATGTTTTTAAATTCATAATTCTATGGTATACTAACATCGAGGTAGAATATAAAGCAATTTATAATCAAAGCCATGCAAGAAGTCAGCAGAGTTCATAGTACTAAGCGCAAACTGTATCAAAGAAATTTAACTTTGGACAAGCCGCTTGGGAAGGAACAAATTCAGCGAAAACCTTTAAACCCTCATTATATTTCAGGGTTTATTGATGGTGAAGGATCTTTTTCAATAAGCATAAATCGGCATAAAACTTTAAAAAGTGGAATAGAAATAAAGCCGGAATTTGAAATAGAATTGCGCGCCGATGACCTCAAAATATTAGAACGGATAGTTAAAACAATCGGCTGCGGTAGAATCTATGATTGTTCATATGAACGATATGGCTGGTATCCGCATGCTAAACTAAAAATAACCAGTGCTCGGGAAATGGAAGAAATATTTTTTCCGTTTCTTGATAAATATCCTTTACAAGCTAAAAAGAAAAAGACCTATGAATTGTTTAAAAAAATTGTGCTGATGGTGAGAAAGAAAAAACATCTTACCGAAAAAGGTATAATGAGAATAATTGAAGTACGAAATCAAATGAGAAAAAACGGTAAAAAGCACAATTTTATTAAAAAAATAAATTCATCGCTGGAAACCGCCAGAATACGGGAAAACCGTTCGTTCGGTGGTGTGGGACATTAAAGATATTCAAAATGATCCCGATACCGCCCGTCACGTCAAGAGAGTCGGTAATACCTGAAGAAACCCCGCAAGGGGTGGCCAAGGTAGGATCGATGATAGGGGCGAAGTCGTAACAAGGCATCCGTAGCGGAAGCTGTGGATGGATCACCTCCTTTCTAAGGAGAATAATGGGAAATTATTGCATCTCAATAATTTTCACTTAGTCGATCTCTCTGTCACTTTTTAGGGTTTAAGGGCAAAGATCCGGAAGCCTGCGGTAAAAGCCGCAGGTTGTTTTTATAAGATTGAATCTTGAAAAAATGTATTTATTAAGTTAGAATATTGTTAATTACTTTAGATGGGCGCATCGCTCAGTTGGGCCGAGCCGAAAGTGAGGGCACAACTACTTGTGCCTGAACCGGCGAGGCGGGTTTGCCGATGCCGTAGGCCGGCAAACCCAGGACTAGAGCGTTACACTGACCCGCCTGCCAAAGTACGAGAAATAATACTTTTTAAATAAAATAATAAACGCTGGTCTGGGTGGGCGCATAGCTCAGTTGGTTAGAGCGTTACACTGATAATGTAAAGGTCCCTGGTTCGATTCCAGGTGCGCCCACCCAGACCAATGAGTTTTTAAAATAATAAGAATTTACTATTTCGTACGGCGGGCAGGTAATGTAAAGGTCACTGGTTCCCTGCCCGCCAACGGCTACGCCGTAAGGCGTAGGCAGGCGGGGATTCCAGGTGCGCCCAACCACCTTGATTGGATTTTTTTAATTTTTAGATTTCGCCCTATTTTTGGGCTATTAGCTCATTCTTGCCCGCCCACTTTTGGGCTTGTAGTTCAGTTGGTTAGAACGTCGCATTTGCAATGCGAAGGTCGGCGGTTCGAATCCGCCCAAGTCCAAAAAGTGGGCGGGTGAAGTAGAGCACTGCGTTTGCCCGCCTGCCTGAATTGCCTTCAGGCAAGTCGGGCAGGCGGGCAATGTGGAAGTCATCCTGCCAAAGGCGGGATCGGATCCACCATTTATTATTCAAATAAAATAAATGCTAAGTTTTGTTGTTGGATTAATAGGTATTGTTTTCGGTTTTATTTTAGTTTGGAAGGCGGATTGGATTGTCGAGAATATTGGTCGGACAAACTGGGCAGAAGAACATTTGGGCGTTGAAGGTGGTAGTCGGATTTTTTATAAATTAATTGGTCTTGGAGTAATAATCTTGGGTTTCCTTTTTATGTTTGGTTTTATGGAGGATATTGTTGGGGCAATTTTTAAGCCAATTACCACTGGCTTAAAACCACCTAAATAAATTTATTGGGCAGCTAGAGATTCCACCAGAGGCGAACAAGCAACTGGTTATATATTTTAGGACGCGTAGCTCAGTTGGGCTTTTGCCGTCCGCGAGGACGCAACTGCTTGCATCAGAGCAGGCAAAAGCGGGTTGACTGATGTCCTCAGGCCAGCCAACCCAGGATAGAGCGTGCGGTTTACAACCTGCCCGCCATGGCCAAGGACGATTAGCTCAATGGTAGAGCATCTCGTTTACACCCGCCCGCCTTGCTTCGCCGTGAGCAGGGTGATAATAATTTTACAATTATATTAATATATTATAAGGACGCGTGGCTCAGTTGGTTAGAGCGTCTCGTTTACATCGAGAAGGTCAGAGGTTCGACTCCTCTCGCGTCCACTTTCGAGAAAAAGTCAATTTCTTGTTTGCCGCCTCGCTTCGCTCGGCGGCAAAATTGAACGGAGAATTGAACAAAAAAATCAATTTTTGGTTTTGCATTGTAAAAGAAAATTTTTAATCATATTTTTATCTTATGGGATTATTTTCAAAAATTTTTGGAGCGGGAGATTCTAAAAAGAAGACTCAATTTAAAAAAATAGAACAACAACTTGCTGGCGATTCCGACATGATTAATTTTACCAAAGCTCGTTGGTTGACGAGTAGGGGTAATTACTACGGACAACAGAATTGGCTCAATCAAGCAATAACGGACTTTAAAGAAGCAATAACATTGAATCCCAATTATACACCAGCTTATGTCTCACTGAGCATATGTTATAGAGTAAAAAGGATGTTTAGTGAAGCAATTACCATTCTAGAAAAAGCACCTAAGGAATATAAATTCATACATGATGACCGAACTATTGACTGGGATTCTGATATAAACCTCAAAATATTTAAAGAAACGATAAAAGAATTTCCCAAAAAATTAGAAGTAAAAATTATTGATTGGAAATTTCAGATATATCTCAATCTTGGTTTGGTATATATGGATATGGGCGATAAGGAAAAAGCTATTGAATTTCTGGAGAAATCTTTAAAGATAAATGATGCTATGGCACACGATCCTAGAGTTATTAAAGAACGAGAGATTCTAGAAATGATGGAACATACCAGAGAGGAAGACATGAAAAAATTAAGAATAGAAACGCCTAGGGAGCATGAAGAAAAAATCGAAGATATTAAAAAATTAGTGGAAGAATTGAAAAATAAGTATTAATTGCCGCCAAAGAAAAACTTGAAATTGTCAAAGAACGCGGCGAGCCCGCTTGCGGGCGAGCCGCAAATTACGGGGGCTTGTTTTCGCCGCCTGCGGCGGCGAAAAATGTTCGAACTAATTTAAGGATAGTCCACCAAAAAAATATTTTTGAAATGCTCGCAAGGCGAAGCGGGCAGGTCGAGGAGGTTGTAGGTTCGAATCCTACATCGTCCATTTATAATCATCAATTGAAAAATAGAACAATTGATTAATAGTTAATAATTATTTATGTTAAATCACGATCAACATAATAGTTATAAAATTAGTTATGAGTTATCTAATATTATTTAGAAAATTGTCAAAAAATGGGATCGACTCGCACAAGATACAATAGGAAAACAATTAATCCGAGCTGTCGATTCAATATCAAGTAATATTACCGAAGGTTGGCATCGTTATTATAAAAAAGACAAAGTTTTATTTTTTAATTATGCTAGAAGTTCATTTTACGAAACAATAGATTTTATTAATAAAGCAATAAAAAGAAGATTAATAAAAAGTGAAGATGTAAAAATTATTAATAGTTTAGTTCAAAAGTTTCCTTGAGAGATAGACGGATTAATAAAAGGCACAAAAACAAATTTGAGAAGGTAGGAATTTCTATTATTCAATTAATAATTAATCAAGGTAATTGGTAAACTCCGTTACAGTTAAGAACTTTAAAAATTCGCTTGGTTAAGGTAAATTTAAGGTATGAAATGCCCTCGTTGTAACAATGCATCATTTT
>Ga0315280_10010769_pt1 | contig 11386 bp, 13 predicted proteins | sample YL17G06_40_MG_FD_203697 | JGI IMG/M metagenome (GOLD analysis project Ga0315280, IMG submission 203697) | Sediment microbial communities from Yellowstone Lake, YNP, Wyoming, USA - YL17G06_40 | ecosystem: Environmental > Aquatic > Freshwater > Lake > Sediment | place: USA: Wyoming | collected... | reverse complement strand
CTCCTTTCGTTTTCTCTCTTGGCTTGCTTTCCAAACAGCGGTTTGATACAATAAAAGAAGTTAAATAAAGCAAGCCACCCTTACCAGCCAAGACAAGGGTTCTTGTTAATACTCAAGCTTCTTTTGATTCCTTATAGGAGAGCTAATTACTCTCCTGTTTTTATATCTACCTCATCATCTCTAACCTGTCTTTTATACTTTCCTCTATCTCCTTAGCTTTCTCTTCCCGCCACGCCCTATATACTTTCAAAACTTCTCCCGCATCAAAGCCTAAACTATACAGCCTTTCTAGGATTCTGGGTGATAGCCTAGAAGCATACCCATGCTCCAGTTTAGATATTTCTGCCTGATTCACCCCCATTAAAATAGAAAATTTCGATGGAGTCAGCCCTAGCTTTTCTCGCATCTCACTTATCGGGTTTCCCATGTTGATCATCTCCTAACAAAAATTTTTCATGCTTCTTTCATACCCTTTCATCTATATTATACCATTCTTTTGGGATTTTATTATGCTAAATCTGAACAATTACTCCTAAAAAGTGGATAATTGTTCACCTCTCTATAATTTAGGCTAACTTCTATGATCTACCCACCCCCTATGCCTCTTATCTATAGCCTTCATTCCTTCTCTTTTTTTAGGTATTCTTTTATCCCCTCGATGCTCTCAAAAACGATAGGACAGCCATCTTCAACTTTATGATCTCTCTCATCCTCATCTAGTTTTTTTAAAAGTAGATAACCTACCAGTTCGTCTCCTGTATCTCTGACTAGTGTCCCTGCTGCGGGAGTGTAAAGATAGATAGTGAGGTAGTAAAGAGACTACAAGAATTAAGACATAGGATAGATAAGCCTATAATAGTAACTTCTGGTTATAGATGTCCAAGCCATAATAAAGAGGTTGGAGGAGTAAATTCAAGCTATCATACAAAAGGCTTAGCAGTAGATATCACAGTAGATAATATGGAGCTAGAGGACTTGCTTATTAAAGCTAAGAAAGTTGGATTTAAAGGGATAGGGATATATCCTGAGAAGAGATTTCTACATCTAGATTTAGGACCAATTAGAACTTGGGAGGCATAATGGAAGAACTCTTTAAGGCAATAGCAAACTGGGGTTTCCCGATGGTAGTAGCGGTATACCTACTAGTGAGGATGGAGAATAGGATGAAGGACCTAGAGAATGCAATAAATAACCTAGCTATCGTGATAAACGAAATGAAGAAGTAAAAAGATGGCAAATTTGATATAATCTTGCTTATAGGTTTTTATGCCGTTACTCCATTGTAAAATTTAAAATTCATGTGATAATTAAATAGGGGAAAAATTGAAGAAGTATAAAATCTATTTAGATGTGTGCTGTTTAAATAGACCATTCGATGATCAAAGTCAGGATAGAATAAAGCTTGAAGCAGAAGCCATAATTATAATTCTTGCTCACATAGAAGTAAGGAATTGGACTCTTGTAGGAAGTAAGGTAATCGACTTTGAAATCTCTAGAATTCCAGATGAGGAGAAGAGACAGAAGGTTATGATTCTGTCAACTATGGCAAAAGAGTATATCGTAGTTACTGAAGAAATAGAAGAAAGAGCTCTAGAACTGGAAAGACTAGGTTTCAGTCCATATGACGCTTTACATATTGCCTGTGCCGAGAAAGCTAAAGTAGATATTTTCCTTACTACAGATGATAAACTTCTACGTAAAGTTTCAAATACAAAATTAAACATAAGAGTTGAGTCTCCTATTGAATGGATATTGGAGGTGATGGAAAATGAACACTAAGACATTAACACTAGCTATTATAAGGAAGCTAGGGATAGAGGCTATAGCAAAAGAATTAGGTCCAGTAGGGATGATACGTTTTCTTCAACAGTATGAGACTGGATATGGAGACTACACTAAAGAAAGAGAATTTCTACTTCAAGATAAGGATGTAAAAAGTATTGTAGAGAAGATAAAAGAGCGAAGAAAAGAGACTTAACATCCTCGAATGGAGATAGAATATTCAAAGTCAGCTGATATACTTTTAATTAGGCTTAGAGAGGGCACTCTTACAGATTCTATCGATCTAAAAGAGGGGGTAATCCTTCATCTTGATGAAAAAGGACTGCCTCTTGAGATAGAGTTATTGGATGCTTCTAAACTAGGAATGCTTAATGAGATAAGTATAATAACTCCTCTAGAACTTGTTAAAAGCTGATGAGTCTAAAGTTAGAATTATATTCCAGAACGATGAGGCTTATTCAACTTTAAAGACAGGATAAGAGGGGTACCTATAGACTATGTTAAATGGAGGTTTACACGAGATTCTTGGCAGACCCATTTACCTTTTTATCTCCACTTTACAAATCTAATTCAAGTACGATGGGGAAATGGTCTGAAAGCTCATTAATCTTGTCAAAGTTAATTACCTCGCAGGACTTTATTCTTTCTTTTAAATTGCTACTGACAAAAAAGTAATCGTCCTGCCAGGGAAAATCACCTCTATTATGTGAATAGGTTTTTATATGTCCTCCGTAAAAAAGTTCCGTGCAATTTACAAGTCCAAAATCTTCTAATCTATCAAATACTATTCTATGAAGTGGATCCTTATTCTTATATCTTTCATCCCATTGCTTTGATATATTAAGATCTCCACCTAATACTATAAACTTTTTCTTACGCTCTTTATGTAGTATCGGTGTAAGGTCTGATAACATATGATGTAGAGTGGTTGTAGCATAACCATCAGGGTCAATTAGACCGTAAATATTTATTACTGTAACGCTAATATCTTTTGAGACTTGAGCCTCAGCGACGATTAATCCTCGTGAACCTGGATAGTAGTTCTGTATATGATGTTCAAATAACTTAGAATTCTTTGCAACAATAGCAGATCCCCAATCTCTCTTCCCATCAAGCTTATGGTAAATAAGATTATAATTATCAAGATGTAGCGGTTGGATCTTTACTTCCTGTAATAAGGCTATATCAGGATCAAGTTCATTAAATAGATAAGACCAAGCGGTTTTTCGCTGTTGCTTATCTCGACTCCAATAGTTCATATTCCACGTAACAAACCTCATAGTCTTCTATATTCCTTTATCTCTTAATAGGTTTATTACTCCCTTATTTATAACTGTTATAATTTATCCCATCCTTTCTTCTATATATTCTAGGGAGTTTACACAGATTATTTCACACCCCCCTTTTTATGGTAGTACTATCATAGGTCCTGCCATGGTATTCTTCAACACTAATGCTATTGCCCCAACAACTCCTGCATCTAATCCTAACCCAGAGGGTATTATTTTTACATTTTTCGCTAGGTCCTCCATAGCATAATGCTCGAATCCTTTTCTAACTGGCTGGAATAATATCTCTCCTGCTTGAGAAACTCCTCCCCCAATAACAACTAATTCTGGAGACAAAAGATTCACTGCCGTTGCTATTCCCTTCCCCAAATACCATCCTGAGTTATTAAAGATTTCTGTAGCCACCTGATCTCCATTCTCTGCTGCCTTAGCTACAATTTCTGCAGTTACTCTGTTCTTTTGTCCTTCACACAGCTCGGACATTAATGTTGGTGTTCCATTTTCTAAAAATTCTTTAGCTCTTGCTTCTATAGCTGAGCCAGAGGATACTGCCTCTAGGCAACCTCTCTTCCCACAACCACACTTTGGTCCGTCTTCTAGTACTGGAATATGTCCGATCTCACTTATATTTTGGTATACTTTTCCTTCTATAACAATAGCAGATCCTACCCCGTAACCAACATTTATATAGAGTAGATTCTCTCTTCCTCGAGCACTTCCGAAAGTAATTTCTCCTAAAGCCATTACTCTAGTACAGTTATCGATATATGTTGGGATGTTCAATCTTTCTTCGACTAGATTTTTTATCAGTACATTCTTCCATGAGAAATTTGGAGAAAATATTACCTCTCCTTTAGATGTATCTATTAATCCAGCCACTGCCATCCCTATTCCAATTATTTTAGTTTTTTTTACACCTGAAATAGAAATTACCTCAGAGACTGCATATTCTAGATTAGTTAACACTCCAGATAAGCCTTTATAGACTTCAGTAGGAATACTAACTTTCTCCTTTATTTTTGCCTTTAAATCTGTAACAATAGCTATTATATTATTAGTTCCGAGATCGACTCCTACGATATAGAATGCTTCAGGGTTTAGTTCCAATAGAATCGGTTTACGTCCCCCATTACTTTTTGCTTTATCCATTCCAATTTCTTTGATAAGACCAGTACTAACTAGTCTATTTACAATACTAGAGACAGTAGCACGACTAAGCCCTGTTATTTTAGCAATCTCAGCCCTCGAAAGTGGCTCTTTCTTCTTTAAAAGGTCTACTATAATTTCTTCATTAATCTCTTTCATTAATTTCGGGTTTGCTTTTTGTTTAACCATATATCTCTATTTTATACCCCTTCTTTTCAACATATAACCTCCTAGAAACTCAAAAATAAGGCACATAAAATTTTCTAGGAGGTTATTACTCATATTTCTCTAATCATATTTTACAATAATAAAGCTAAAATGGATATTTTCTCTCAATTTTAAATACATAGGCATGATCACATGGTTTCTTAATAGGTGTCTTAATTTTAAGTCCATCTTTTGTCATCTTCCACCACAGTGTTTCATCTACCCCTAACATTTTTATGGATTTGATCTCTGACTCATAAAATTTTTCTGCTATAGATTTAATAGTTACTTCTTCCCCTGGCCAACCTAAACAGATAGCATAAAGGGTATCATCTTTAACTGTAAAACGTATGTCTTTCCCTGTATATTGGACTTTCTCATCTTCACTAAACATTCCAGACTTGGCCATCTTTGTTGGTCCTTCTCCATATATCATCCATGGGGTGGTTCCATAGATAGCCTCTCCGTTTACTTCTAGCCACTTCCCTATTTCTAAAAGAACTTCTCTGGCTTCTTCTGGTATCTCACCATTAGGCTTTGGTCCTACATTGAGAAGAAGTAGACCATTTTTACTCACATTGTCAATCAGGTAGTGTATTAACTCAGTTGCGGTTTTATATTTAGCATCTTTTAAATAGCCCCAGCCACAGCCATCGTCAACAGTTGAATCTGTAATCCATATATGATAGGTCAGTTCGTTAAAGCGCCTTAATTCAAGATCTACGACGCCAGCTCCAGGAACAAGATGATGCCATTTATATGTTACAACTACCTCTTTTCCCCATTCTTCCGCCTTATTGTAATAATAAGCAAGAAATTCTCTTCTGTAATGCTCCTGCACATAGTTAAGTCCAGAATCGAACCATAACATATCTGGCTGATACTTATCTATAACCTCATAAATCTTAGCTAGCCATTTATCAAGGAACTCTTTACTAGGCTTATCTTGTAAATGCCACTCTTCTTCTATACCCTTACCTTTAATCTCAGACATTTTTTCAGCACATTCTAGATTATGGAAGGGACCATATAGACCAGTATACCTAGGGTCTGATGTATCGTACTCCTTCTTCCAATGAGGGAAAAACCACCAGTTTTCCGCATGATGAAGCGCTACCATAAACTTCATACTTTGTTTTCTAATAGCCCTTTCTAATTCTCCTACAACATCTCTTTTTGGACCCATCTTCGTTGCATTCCACTCATTGATCTTACTGTCCCACATGCTAAACCCATCATGATGTTCACCTACAGGCCCAGCAAATTTAGCACCAGCCTTTTTAAAAAGCTCAGCCCATTCGTCTGGATCGAATTTTTCTCCTGTGAACATTGGGATAAAATCTTTGTAACCAAATTTCGATGGATGTCCATAATTCTTTACGTGATATTCGTATTGGGGTGTTCCCTCTCGATACATATTGTAGGGATACCAGGTTCCATTTGGACCACAAGCTGGGACAGAATATATCCCCCAATGTGTATATATTCCAAATTTTGCATCCTGAAACCATGTTGGAATAATATTTTTTCTAATGGAATTCCATGTTGCTATGTACATTTAAATACACCTCCTCAATTTTTGAAAATCTTTTTATATTAGGATCGGTAAAAATGTCAAACTCATCTCTACTTGTTGTAGAAAATTCTGATACAATCGCTCCTTCATCTCCTGCTTGAAACCAGTGGAGAATATTAGGGACAATTGTATATTGCTCCCCAGGTTTAAGTTCTATCTCATACCAAACAGTAAAGTAAGGTCTTTTATCTTCTGGAATAATAGCCTTGAAATTTTTTGTAGGCTCTCCAGGAACATAAAGATAAATCTTCCCCCACCTGCATCTGAATGTCTCTTCTTTTCCAAGGTCTCCATTAATATAAGGGTGTCTATGTTCAGGGCATATCTGTCTAGGGAAAAGAACTAATTCTTTTGCACAGACACGCGCCGTATTAATGTATACTAGAATCTGAAGGCCTATCTTATCTAACATATTCAATCCATAGTCTGTAACCTCTATAGAATCTTTCTCCTTATCGGTTATGACTATATTCGCTTTCTTTAGGTATTTAATTGCTCGAGATTTTGCCTCTTCGTATTCTTTTCTACGCATTATAGCCTCCTACTTTTATAAATTCGAGTGTTTCTTCAAGAGACTTAACCCCTTGAGAAGCTCCTACTTCCATTACGCAGCAAGCTCCAACTGCATTGGCAAATAGTCCAGTAAATTCAATATCCCATCCCTTTATAATTCCTGTCAAAAAACCAGCCACAAATGCATCACCTGCTCCTGTAGTATCTACTGCTTTTACTTTAAATGCAGGGATATAGAGTCTCTTATCTTTACTTTGGATATAACACCCTTTATCCCCCATTTTGAGCCCTACTACTTTTACTCCATAAGAGAGGAAAAAATTTGCTATCTCTTCTAGAGAATCTTTCCCGGAGATCATACTTGCCTCTTCAATATTAGGGAGAAAAAAATCTACAAAAGGTAAAGAAGGTTCAATCTTCTCTAACCACTGCCCCTTAGCATCCCATGCAGTATCTAAAGAAGTAATTATTCCGATATCCTTTGCTTTTCTAAGTATCTGAGCGATAGGCATTCCATCAAGGGCAGGAAGCAGATAGATTGCTGCTACATGAAGAATTTTCGTTTCCTTTATGATGCTAAAATCTATATCTTCTATAGTCAGTTTAGCATTTGTCCCTGAATAGTGTAAAAAGGACCTTTCTCCATCTGAAGAGACTAGGACAATAGTAGAAGAAGTATTGCTTTCATTATCTTGTTTCAGCCCCCTTACATCTATTTTGTGCTTAGTTAGAAGGCTTATCAGAAAATCTCCAAATGTATCTTTTCCTACTTTACCTATTACTCCAGTAGAAATTCCAAGCCTTGCTAGATCAATAGCTGTATTACAAGCACAACCCCCATTATGAAGCTCTATCTTATCTACAAATATAGACTTCCCTTTCTCTGGCAATTTATCTATTCCTTTTACTACTACATCAGTGGTAAATTGTCCTAAGCATAGAATATCCATCTTGTTCCTATCTTAATTATTTAATCTTCTTAATATCAATTTCACAGATCTGCAAGGGCAAGACCTCCTTTAGAGGTATAATTTGATTTACCTGCCATCCTTCTGCAAATTTCAGTTGAAGTTTAGTAGGTTCTCCAAAAGTTTCATAGAAGCGACACCTTAAGCCTTCTTCTGTTCTCTGTATAGAAGTAGGAATTATATTAACAAGTTGAAAAGTAAATAAAGACACTTCCGAAGGCAATATATAGTTACTATTTTCTTGAACTTGAAACCCAAGAAAAGGTTCACTATAACTTTTAGCAATATCAAGAACTCCTGCCTCTTGCCAGTCCCCTTTATGAGGATATATTGAATAATAAAAGGTCTGTTTATCATCTAATCTTAAGTCAAGTTCCTTAACCCATTCTCCTCCAGCAGTGGCTGGCCCTCCAACTTTAAGCCAAGGGTCGACTTCCTTTATGGCTTTTGCCGAGTGTTTATAGAGTTCCCAATATTTCTCCTGGGTCCCTGACCAAAAAACAATATTTGGTTCATTCCATACCTCAAAGTACCATTTTCTTACCTCTTTTCTGCCATATCTCTTTACGCAATGTTCTACGAATCCTTTAACTAAAGCTTCCCATTTTTTATAATCCTTCGGAGGAGAGGTATTTCCTTTCCAATGGAATATATAAGTATCTTTAGATGTTAACTGTTCTGGCATGAAGCTTAATTCAACAAAAGGACGAATCCCTATATCTAGCAAATTATCATAAAGTTTATCTATCATCTCGAAGTTAAATCTTGGATTCCCCTGTTCGTCTTCACTATAAGCTTTCAAGTTATCATGGAATATACCATGAAACCTTATGTATTGAACTCCGAGGTCATTATGAGCAATTTCATAATGCCCTAATAAATCTTCCCGCAAGGGAAAGTCAGCCCCCTCAGAACCCATAACAATATTCTAGAAATGAGGAAATTTTTCTCCTTTTGCAGAAAAATCAATACTGGTCATAATTTTATCTTCCATCAATGTTACCTCCTCTTTCTATAGCCCTAGATATTCTACATGATTATCTGTAAAAAGACAAAGTCCCTGTATACTCTTTTTAATGCAAGCTTTAAACCTATAGGGAGGAAGAGGTATCTTCCTCCCTATAGGTTCTATTTCCAATAATATCTAATATAGCGTCGTTTTTACTTCTTAAAGAAGAACTGCTCTGGCCTAGCGTTTTTAGGAGCCCTTACAGTATTATCCCAAATAATACCATCTGGGACATTCCTAAAGTTATTCTTAACAATTACAGGCTGAGGTAATTCTCCTACAATACCTATCATCCAGATATTTCTCTTGTGGAGGTTAATAATTTCTTTAAAGAGTCTTTCCCTCTGCTTCTCATCTGCTGTAACTGTAACCTTATCCCAGAGTTCATAAAGTTTCTTTATGTCTCCCTTAGGTTCTTCTCCACTCTTGCCTCCTGTCCTCCACCACAGACTGTATAATCTTGCCCAAAGAGGATCAAGTACTATATGGCCTGGATCGGAAATTACCGCCGCATTCCTATCAAAGTTCCATACATCTATCTCTATCACTCCAGCAGAGGTTCTAGCCTCCCACAAAGAACGCTCGATAGGCTTTGTTGCCACTTTTATCCCTATATCTTTCCAATATTTCTCTACCATTTGTAAAACATCAGCCCATGGGCCAAACACCCCGCTTGCAAATTCTATAGTCGAAGTTAAAGTCCTTCCATCAGGTCTCAACCTAAACCCATCTTTATCTCTCTTATTAAGTCCAATCCTATCTAAGAGCTCATTAGCCTTCTTTGGATCGTACTCTGCCCACTTCTTCTCCCACTCTGGGTCATAGAAAGCAACCCCACTTATAAGAGAGCACTGTCTGGGTTCTCCTAAACCTAGGTAGATAAGTTTCCAGACTTCTTCTCTATTTATAGCTATAGATAATGCCTGTCTGAACCTTCTATCCTCGAATATCTTACGGAGTACAGGGTCCTTAACATTCTGGTTTAGACATATCATAACATCAGAGCCTACTCCTTGTTTCCATTTGAGAACCCTATAGTCTCCTTTAGCTCTATTCTCCATAAGAAGTGTATAGTCAGGAAGTTGAATATGTCTTACCTGCATATCTATTTCCCCAGCTATAGCCTTCATCGTAATCATTTCTCCATTTTCTACAAGAGTCTGAGATATCCTGTCGACATAAGGAAGCTGATTCCCTGCTGGGTCTATCTTCCAATAGTAGGGGTTCCTCTCTAGTATCATAGTAGTAGCAGTTGGAGGAGTAACTGCTCTCCATGGATAAAGAACAGGTAATTCACGGTTCTGTAACCATGCATTAGTATTACTACCTTTCTGATCAAACAGCTGATACCAGAACTGAAATCCAGCTTCTTTTGCCATTGCCTCAACTTCTTCTTTTGGAGTGTACTTAGGATGGAACTGTTTTAGATAGTGTTTAGGGGCAAAGAAAGGGTATTTACTCTCTACTGCTAAAGTGGTTAAGAAGAAAGGATTAGGTTGAGCGAACTTTACTCTAAACGTGTACTGGTCTACTACTTCTACTTCACAGGGTTTACCTCCAGATATAAAACAAGTTGGAACGTTAGGAGTAAGTTCTTTATTCATTAGGATATCTTCATACCAGAACATTACATCCTCTGCTGTAAAAGGAACCCCATCAGACCATTTCATACCTTTTCTAAGCTTAAATGTATATATCTTGGCATCTCTAGAGACTTTCCAACTCTCTGCTACGTTCGGTAAGACTTTTATTCCACCTTTATCAAACATTACAAGATCCTCATGGCAGATCTTATTTGAACCCCATTGGTCAGATAGACCTAACCATGCTCTTCTCCATGTTCCACCGTACTGCCCAATCTCTTCATAAGGGGTTACTACCAGAGGATTCTTTGGTAATCTCTGTTCTACAGGTGGAAGTTTCCCCTGCCTTACAAGGTCTGCTAACTGTGGAGCTTCGTTAAATTTAGTGGTCTTTTTACCAGTAAGCTTTTCATAATCTGAGAGATTGTAGTACTCTCCAGGAGTTACCTTCTCCTGAGCAAATAAAAGATTGCCTGTATTTAAGACTAAACCTACTAAAAGTATCAAACTAACAAAACTTTTTAGTACTCTACTCACTTTTTTCCCTCCTACCAATGATTAAGGTTTTTGTAAACTCTCAACCCTCTTCTAATCTCAACTCTCTAGATAGCAATCTTTTACTTTACCCCCACTATTTAAACCCCTCTCTATTAAACTTTCAAGGCGTATTTTCTAAGACTGCTATCTAAAACTACCCTTTCGGGTTAACTGGACTGAACTGCCTCCCAAATATTTATGATTGTTTTATTCTTCTTTCCACTCTCATCTCCCTCCATTCCCCTATCTTTCTAGTAAAGATTATAGCTCATTTATATATAAAGTGTCAATAATAAAACGGTTGAATAATTGTTGCAATTTCGGTTGATAAATCAGCATAAATATTGATGATTACTTGAGTAAATGAGATTAGACCCCCGAATGCTTTAAAAGTAAGTATTCAACTATAAGATTGGAATTTTATCAATCATTTTTGCAAGAATCACGAAGAAATAAAGCGATACTGTTTCTAATTAGTCTCAATTTTGAGACAAAGTCCTCTATATTATACAGTGACCTTTTGCCCCAGAGATATTCGTATAACAATTAAAATCTTTCTATAAAACCTATTTATCACGAATAGAATAGCTATTAAGGTGCGTATAATAACCCTTATACGAATTATTAAACATCTATTTGAGAAACAGTTGCAGGAAATCAGCTGGAGATAATATTCTTATTCCCTGATATTCTTTTAAAGATAGAAGATGTCTTTTATCTCCAGAAACAATATATTGAGCTTTTCCCTCAACAGCACATTCAAGAATTCGGTTATC
>Ga0315280_10010768_pt1 | contig 11386 bp, 8 predicted proteins | sample YL17G06_40_MG_FD_203697 | JGI IMG/M metagenome (GOLD analysis project Ga0315280, IMG submission 203697) | Sediment microbial communities from Yellowstone Lake, YNP, Wyoming, USA - YL17G06_40 | ecosystem: Environmental > Aquatic > Freshwater > Lake > Sediment | place: USA: Wyoming | collected... | reverse complement strand
GATGCTCGATGGATGCGCCCCGAGGGCATTCATCTGACCCTGAAATTCCTCGGAGAGATAGCCGAGCCGCAGGTGAAACAAGTGACGGGAGCTTTGGCAAACCTCGGGCAGGTCGAAACATTTCCAGTGGAGGTCAAAGGCTTCGGTTTCTTCCCTGACGCCCGGCGGCCGCGCGTCTTTTGGGTAGGAATTGAAGCGCCTCCGGGCCTCAGTCAACTAGCCGCGCGGGTTGAAGCCTCGATGCAAGAACTTGGCTTTCCGAAGGAGGCGCGTTCCTTCACGCCGCATCTGACCCTGGCACGTTTCAAAGTTCCCCGCCCACAGCCGGCTCTCCAGGCGCTGCTGGCTCAGCAACGCGAACTGCGCCTAGGCTGCTTCGAGGTCTCGGAATTTTTCCTGTTTGAGAGTAAACTCTCGCCGCAGGGCGCGGAGTATCGCAAGGTCGCCCGTTTTCCATAGTGATAGTGTAGGCTGGTGGCGATCAAGTGCGAAGTGAGAAGTATAAAGGCTGAAAGAAGACATTAGGTTCTGCAGAAGATTCATACTTCATCTTTTCCATTCCCCGGCGTCGCGCGGGTCGAGGCAGAAAATGGTTGGACCGCTCAGCACGCTCCTCGCATACCTTCTCGGTTCGATTCCCTTCGGCTACCTGATGGTGCGCTGGCAGAAAGGAATCGATGTCCGCATGACCGGCAGCGGTTCCATCGGGGCAACCAATGTCATGCGGAATCTGGGAATCATCGGCTTCGTCGCCACTTTTGTCCTCGACGTGGGCAAAGGAACGGCTGCGGTGCTGCTGACTTCGAAGATCACGGGACAGAATCCCTATTGGGTGGCAGCCACAGCCATCGCGGCCATCGTCGGCCATTGTTTCCCCGTCTGGCTGAGGTTTCGCGGTGGAAAGGGCGTAGCAGCGGGCGTCGGCGTGTTCCTCGCGCTTGCCCCGGTGCAGGTCGCGCTCGTGCTGGTGATATTTGCAGTGGTGGTAGGAATCTGGCGGTACGTTTCTCTCGCGTCCATTATCGCCACTGCCGCGTTCCCCCTCCTCGTCCATTTCATGAAGCACGCACCGCTGCCGATCGTCCTGGGGGCGGCAGGCGCAGCCGCCATTATCATTGGCAGTCACCACGCGAATATCCGGCGGCTTCTGAACGGGACGGAAAACCGGCTGGGAAAGAAAAAACCAGTAGCCAGTAGCCAGTAGTCGGTTGTCAGTTGTCAGTTGTCCGTGGCACGTTGGTTCTCATGCAGCTCGCGACTGACGACTGACAAGTGAGGGGTCTGAAACCTGTTTGCTCTTGGGCCCTTGTCGCTCGTTACTCATCACTGATTTTATGCGACGCATTGCCATCATTGGTGCAGGTAACTGGGGTACAGCGCTCTCGGCAACACTCGCCAAGATGGGCCACCAAGTAGCCCTCTGGGCTTACGAGCCCGAGGTTGTCGAGAGCTTCCGCACTCGCCGCGAAAACGAACTGTTCATGCCCGGCGTGAAGCTCCCAGAGAGCATCGCAGCCACAGGCGACCTCGGTGAAGCCCTGGAAGGCGCGGAGATCGTCGTGAGCGCCATGCCCTCGCACGTCTGCCGCGCTCTTTACGACAAGATGCTCAAGCATCTCCGCCCGGAAATGACCTTGATCAGCGCCACCAAAGGCATCGACGTCGAGCGCCTGATGCGCATGAGCGAAATCATCCAGACCGTGGTAGGCCAGAAGTTCGCTCCGCGACTTGCGGTACTCTCCGGACCGAGCTTCGCCCAGGAAGTGATCCGCGGTGATCCCACCGCCGTGGTGGTGGCTTCCCAGGATCGCGCGGCGGCTCAACAGGTGCAAAGGGAATTCTCATCCCGTGTGCTGCGCATCTACACGTCGAGCGACGTCGTAGGGGTAGAAATCGGTGGTTCGGTGAAGAACGTCATTGCCATCGCTGCGGGCGTGATCGAAGGTTTGGGTCTCGGCCACAACCCCACTGCCGCGCTCATCACGCGCGGCCTAGCGGAAATAACCCGCCTGGCCTGGGCATGCGGGGCCAAGCGCGAAACCCTGGCAGGGCTTGCTGGCATGGGCGACCTCGTCCTGACCTGCACCGGCAAGCTGAGCCGCAATCGCAGCGTGGGCGTCGAACTGGGCAAAGGCCGCAAGCTCGCCGACATCGTCGGTTCCATGCGCATGGTGGCGGAAGGCGTCAAGACCACTACAGCCACCGTCGCACTGGCCGCCAAGCATAGCGTTGAGATGCCCATCACCCAACAAGTCCACCGCCTCCTCGAAGGGCAAATCTCACCCCGCGAAGCCATCCGCGAGCTGATGGAACGAACCCTCAAGGACGAGTAGCTAAGAAGAATCTTGTCCAGCGACGGACACCCAATGGAATTCGAAATGGAGGTGGGGAAAGATGAGACGAACCGCATCACTTGGTACCCAAACGATTCTTCTTATATGCGCTCTTGTCTCGATCCATTCTGCCGCTGAAGCTTGTACCCGAACTTCTCCCCTATCAATCTACGCAACCTGTGCGGGGGCAGATGTCACTGTTAGAGCTGTGGCTGTGAGGTACCAAATCCCTCCCGAAGGGACCATGTGGACAACGGGTGTCCCCCTTGGTCCTATGCCCTAATCATGGAAAGACCCGGAGTATGCTGCACCACTTTCCCGCATACAACGCGTCCTGCGACCACAGCCCAAAGCTACAGTCGCCGTCACGCTTCGCCACTGTCAAGCATCTACGTCGTGTAAACCTGGTACATCACTGCAAAAGGCTTAAGGACGGTGCGGTAAGGCTTCTCAGGGCAGTCTTTGAGGGGCGGGGTGAGTTTGATCGAAGTCAACAAAACTCCCTCTCCCCAGGCCTCAGCGTATTGATTTCCTTTCCAGCTTTACCTAAGATGTTCTATTATTAGGGCGCTGAATGAAGGCAAACAGAATAAAGCGGCTGCGAATCCTGTATGTGCTCCTGATGATCCTCATCGGGATTAGTGTGGGGCCTCTGTGGTTCTACGGATCCAAGATGATGTCCATGAACAGGGAGAGACTGGAAACGCAGGAAAGCGTGCTCCAGACCATCACGTCACAATCCCTTGCGCAGGTGATTTCCCTCTACATGGAGAATCTGAATCAGCAACTGAAAGAGTTCTTCGACACGGTTGTGCCGCTGGCGACTTACATTCCGGCCGCAAAGTACAGTACTGATTCGGGCCTGCGCAGTGCTCTCGAGAGTTTTGTTACCGATCGGCCCAGCGTCCTCTACGCCACGGTTTTGAACAATGAGGCACGTGGGGTGCAAGCGGGGGGCTTCAACGCCGCCGCCGATACCTTCCTGCGCAAGGCTTTGGACGCTGCGTTCGTGGCGGCGCGGCAAGGACAGGAGTATCGCAGCAACCCTATCACTATTCTCCGTTCCGGCGCGAACGAACCGGTTGTGATCATGGCGCGCCCCATCAAGGTGAAAGAGCAGTTCCTAGGGATGGTCGCCGCCGTGGTAACCCTTTTGCCAATCCTAGACCGATTAAAAGAAACCAGCCAACGAACGGGTTTGGAAGCTTACATCGTGGACAACGCCGGTCGACTCGTCGCCTCCTATGACCCGGACAAGAACATCGCTAACATGGACATGGTGGACCTCCCCATTGTCCAGAAATTCCTCGCCTGGAAGAGTCAGGCGCGCGTGGCCGAAACGAGCACCTTCGACCTCCGGCAAGGTGACCAAGTCGTCCCCATGCTCGGCACTTACTGCCCCACGCAGGGACTCGGCTGGGGCGTCATCGTGCAGCGGAAGCTGAGCGAAGCCTACTTTACCGTCTTCGAAATGCGCAGGCAGACGTTGCAGTGGGGCGTGTTGGTGGTTGTTCTCAGTCTGGTCGTAGGTTTCCTGGCCACCAAAGCGATCACGCGTCCCATCGACCTGCTCACCCAAACCGCCCGGTCGATCGCGCACAGGGATTTTTCGCGGCGCGCGGACATCCGCAGCCGCACGGAAATCGGGGAGCTGGCCGAAACCTTCAACCAGATGGCCGAAGACATCCAGCGGTACATCAGCGACTTGAAGACGGCCTCCGAACAGAACCGGCAGCTCTTTATCGACTCGATTGAAATGATTGCGGCCGCGGTGGACGCCAAAGACCCTTACACTAAGGGCCATTCCGGACGCGTGGCCAGCTATTCGGTGATCCTGGCCAAAGAGCTGGGGTTGCCGGATGATGAGGTCGATCGCATTCGGATTTCCGCCACCCTTCACGACGTGGGCAAAATCGGCATCGAGGATCGCGTACTAAAGAAGCCCGGCGTGTTGACCAATGAAGAATTCGAACTCATGAAGCGGCACACGGTCATGGGCTACGAGATCGTGCGGCAAGTCAAGCAGCTCACCGAGATGCTCCCCGGCATTCGCTGGCACCACGAGGGTTTGAATGGGAGGGGGTATCCGGACGGGATCACGGGCGATGAAATTCCCCTCATGGTGCGCGTCATTTCCGTCGCCGACACTTTCGACGCCATTACCACCGACCGGCCTTACCAAGCGGGCTCCGAGTTCCCGAAGGCTCTCGAAATCCTTCATAAGCACGCGGGGTCGAAATACGATCCTGTGGTTGTGGACGCCATGCACGCGGCGTACAGCAAGGGGGAGCTCCGCAAGCACGACGTCCGCCGCAGTAACGTTGTCGCCGTCCCTCAGGCCGCCAGCTAGCTCCCGATTCCGACCTTCCCTCCGCGCGATATAGTTCCCGCCCAAGCGCGCTTCAAGATAGAATGGCGCTTTATGGTCCAGGTCTTATTTGGCTCCAACGATAGGGAGAAGAAGCCGGGCTTCTTCGACCGCCTCAAGCAGGCCGTGGCATCCACTAAGGCGCAATTGGTGGAGCGGATTGAAGGGATTGTCGAAGGAAAGCAGACTGTTGATCAGGCCTTGCTCGATGACCTGGAGACTACGCTCATCACCGCCGACTTGGGCGTCAAGACCACGCACGAAATCCTGGACAGCTTGCGCGAACAGGTGAGCCGCCGCCAGCTCATCGAGGCGCGGCAATTGCGCGCCGCTCTCGAGCAGGAAATCCTGGCCATCCTGGAGAACCCCGCCGGAGGGCACGGCGTTGCCCCCGCCCCCAAACAGCCCCCGCCCGGTATGCCGGCTGTGGTGTTCGTGGTCGGGGTCAACGGGGTGGGCAAGACGACCAGCATTGCCAAGCTCGCTCATCTCTACCTTCAGCAGAACCGCCGGCCCCTGCTCTGCGCGGCTGACACTTTCCGCGCCGCCGCTATCGAACAGCTCGAAATCTGGGCTCAGCGGCTCGGCATTGAGATCATCAAGCAGAAGCCCGGAGCTGATCCCTCCGCGGTCCTCTTCGATGCGCTAGCGGCTGCCAGGGCGCACGACCACGATCTGGTGATCGTGGACACCGCGGGACGCTTGCACACCAAATACAATTTAATGGCGGAACTCAAGAAGATGTGCCGCATCGCAGGACGAGAGATCCCCAACGCCCCGCACGAGGTCTTATTGGTCATCGATGCGACCACAGGGCAGAACGGTCTGGCGCAGGCCCGCCAATTCGTCGAGCATGCCGGTGCTACGGGAATCGTTTTGGCCAAGCTCGACGGCACAGCCAAGGGCGGCATCGTCGTTGCCATTGCTCGTGAACTCGGCCTCCCCATCCAGTTCGTGGGCATCGGCGAAACGGTCGAAGACCTCCTGCCTTTTAATCCGCGCGAGTTTGTGGAGTCGCTGTTTGAACCGTAGGTAGGGGCGAACCCGCGCGTTCGCCTAGCCAGGGGAAACCCGCCGCAGCGAGTCGGGTAGACCGCTACTTGCGCGGCGGACGAGGCGGTGAGAGCTTCTGGAGCTGAACTTCCGTGCTTGTTGTCTCGCCAGGACGAACGCTGGCAGTAACCCTGCGCCCACGATAACCGGCTTTATTGACGAGAACCGAATAACGGCCTGGAAGCAGTCCGAATCGGCAGGTCCCGTTCAGACCGGTGGTGGAGCGATACCCGGGAACAGCAACCTGCGCTCCCACGAGCCGCTGGCCCGCCTCATCGACGACCACAATATCCAGAATGCCTTTGCCGCGAGTTGGCGCGGTTGGTCCCTGCACTCTCGCTTCACCCACGTTGCTTGGCCACAGTATTGCCAGCGTGAGAACGAGCGTGGGAACAATCCTTCGCATGGCAGCACCCCTTTCGTCCTGCGGGAAATCCTCCCAGCGTTCTGTGCGTCCTCCCTTGGTGGACTGATCCCAATGGGACGGAAGCGGCGCAGACTCGTCTTGTGAGTCTGCGGCTTTTCACGTTTCGCAGTATACCGGCTGCCGCAGACCAAGGAATTTGGCCTGCGCTACAAGTTCCTCCTTAAGACCGCAACCTCGGCGGGCGTGAGGGCCCGCCACTTGCCTGCGTCCAAACCGTTCAGGCTCAGGGAGCCGATGCGGGTCCGGACTAGCTTCAGAACCTTGAAGCCCACGGCTTCGATCATTCGCCGAACCTCGCGGTTCTTCCCTTCCGTAAGCACGACTTCCAGCCGCGTGTACTTGCCGCGGTCCTCGACGCGCCGAACGGCGAGGGCCTTGGCGCAATCACCCCGCTTCATTTCTACGCCACTGTTCAGCCTGGCAAGGATTTCATCGCCAAGGATCCCACTGATTTTGACGAGATATGTCTTGGGGACTTTGGATGCAGGATTGGTGACAAGATCCGCGAACGCGGTGTCGTTCGTGAGCAGGAGTAACCCGGAAGTATCCTTATCCAATCGGCCCACCGGCGAAACCCATTGCCCAACCTTTCCCAGGTACTCGTACACAGTCTTGCGTCCGCCCGGGTCCCCATGGCTGGTGATGACACCCTTGGGTTTGTAGAAGAGCAGGTAAATCCTGCGCGCAGGTTTGAGCCGCCTTCCGTCCAGATGGAAAGTGTCGCGGTCCGGTCGCACCCACAGGTCAGGATTGCGAGTTACGCGACCATTCACTTTCAGCCGGCCAGCCAGGATGGCCTCTCGCGCTGCGGTCCGCGAAGCCAAGCCGAACCGCGAAAGAACGCGGTCAAGGGTCATTGAAGGCTTAGACTTCATCCAGTAAACCCGATCCTCAGTCGACAGTGCATAGTCGAAGGTTAAAAGTCGAAAATCCTGGGCTGACTCCTTCTCACCCGGACTTTCAACTGTCGACTGTTGGCTGTCAACTGCTCTTAACGAACGACACCTCGTCGAGCTGAATGAAGTCTTGGATAATGGGCTCGGCGGATTCGTCCAGTTGGCTCATGGGGCCGAAGTAAGCCACCCGCCCATCGATCAGGAACACCACCCGGTCAGCCAACTTGCGCGCCAGCTTCATGTCGTGCGTGACCACCACAGACGTGAGGCCCGTCTGCCGCTTGAGCTTGAGGATCAAGTCGCCGATCATTTGAGCCATCAGCGGGTCGACCATGGTGGTGGGTTCGTCGTAGAGGATGGCTTCGGGTTCGGCAGCCAGGGCGCGTGCGATGGCCACCGCCCGCTTCATCCCCGTGCTCAGGTCCGAGGGCATCACATCTCTCGCGCCCTCCAGTTCGACCAGCGCCAGCAGTTCTTCCACCCGCGCCTGAATTGCCTCTTCGTCCAACGGGAGCCCACGCTCGGCCCGTTCGCGCAGGGGATAAGCAACGTTTTCACCCACGGTCAGCGAGTCAAAGAGCGCCCCGGATTGAAACACCATGGTCACGCGACGCCGGATGTCCGTAAGCTCCCCTTCACTCATCTTCGACACTTCCTGGCCCCGCACGAAGACTTGGCCCTCGTCCGGCTGAAGAAACCCCAGGATGTGCTTCAGGGTGACGCTTTTGCCTACGCCGCTCCGCCCCAGAACTACCACCATCTCGCCGTGGCAGACCTCGAAGCTCACGTCCACGAGCACCGGCTGCTCGTCAAATGCCTTGTACACGCGCACGAATTCAATGTAAGGGCGATCGTGACTGTCGCGTTTTGGCTCGTGGGCGATTGTTTGCCCAGGCTTGGCGTTCTGCCCCTGAGAGGGGCTAGAGCCTTCAGACTTCAGACTTCTGACTTCTGGCTTCCTTTCCATAAGTCTCTTCGCCGCGTCGTAGTCAGAGCACGTGTGTATGTTATCAAAAATGCGTGAAGTAAACCCGGTGCGGGCGATCTCATGCCAAGGAATCACTAGGCAACGAACCTGCGAGTAAAATCGGCTCACTTTGTTCTCACCGGCCGCAAGGCTGGCTCGGATGGCACCGAGCGCGCGCCTTCGGTACACGGCACTCAGCGGCTGCAACTTACGCTCCTGCGTGTCAGGAACGGTTACGTCCGCCTCCCCTTGGAAGGCTCGCCCGCACAGGTAGCGGAGAATGCGTGCCTCCATAAACGGCATGTCGCATCCAACGGAGAGGTTGAAGTCGGTCCGCGCGTGGAGAAGGCCAGTGTAGATCCCGCCCAGCGGACGCCGGCCAGGAATCCCGTCCGGAAAGACCTGCGCGTCGAGCCCCTCAAAGTTTTCGGCCGGCCCCACCACCCTCACCGAACGGCAGACACTGCGGAGCAGGCAGCTCCGGCCTCCGAGCAGCGTTTCTTGACCCAGCAAGAGCTTCGCCTTGTCCCGGCCCATGCGCCGGCTGGCCTCTCGCGCCAGAACAAACCCATTAATAGACATGAACGGATGCTTCATTCCCCAGGAAGAATCCCGACCGATCCCGAACGGTGCTCCCCTTCCCCCCGCTCCAAACCGGTCAGCAGGAACTTCTCGCCAGCCTCGAACGTCGGATAGTAAACATAATGCTTTTCAGGAAGCTCGAAGGCGTACTCATCTGGCAAGCCTGGGGCGGTCTCGTGCGCCTCGAAAACCTGATCGTCGAGAAACTCCGCCCACGATTCCTCAATGAGCTGGCGAAACATCTCCAGATTGGGCGACTCCTTGTTCAGGAACTTCTCGGGGTCTATCAACGCGTACGCCGCTTTGAAATCATGGAGGTGCAGGGCTGAGATGAAGCGGTACAACGTGTAGTCCGGATTGACGGAGTATTGGGTCTCGTACGGAATATAGGCACGTCCGTCCCACCGATAGACGGTTCTCGCGCCAAAGCCGCGCCGGCCCCCTTTCGCGAAGACCAGCAGGCCCGGGTCGGCGCGTCCCGTCACGATCATCTCGGTTGGGTCGTTGCGCTTCACGTCTTGAAACTCCACACGCCCCCGCTCATAGCCGCGATAGCGACTTTCCTCAGCCTGCCCATCCCAGATAAGCGTTGCCGCGTGGTCCTTGACTCGAAAGACCGCCGGCACAGGAACCGCGGTCGGTGCATCCAGCGTCACTACAGCGATCCCGCGAGTGGCAGCGCCTTCCAGGCGAATGACCTGGAAGCTGACGGTTTCTGCCCCGGCGACGAGACGTGAGACTCGCCACCGAACGCCATCCCAGGCAAGTAGGAAGAGCCCCCAGGAGGCGGGCGGCCCCTGCCGGCTCTGGGGGTCCTGCCCGCGCGGCTCAGCCAGCAGCCACTTCAAAGCTACTTCTGGAATTCCATCACCGTCCAGGTCCCCGAGTTCAGCCAAGCTGCTGACCCGCGCACCGGCGGTGACTTCGTCCCTGCCACCCTCCGCAATCCCCAACCTCCGGGCAAGCGCCTGCACGTCCGAGACATCAAGCAACTGCAGCGCCGATTGGATTCCGCCTAGCACTTCGTCAGGCCGCTCGGACTCTGGAGTCGCCGCCTGCTCGGAAGTCGACCCAGTCTGCCCAGCCATCCCCGAACTGCTTTCGTCCGCGTGGGGTGACCTACCCTCGTCCACAGACCATAGTGCGCTCACCAAACCTATTGAAATGGCGACCACGACCAGCGGTTCCCTCAAGAGCGGATTCATGAGGTAAGGAGCGCGTCGAGGCGTCGAGGCTCGCTGCAGCATTTGGCCGAGGATTATAGGTCAAGGTCACAAGCCATACAAATGGCTGAGGTGAAATCGTGACGGCACGCCCGGGCTTAGCGAATCGGCGAGTCTTCCGGCAGACAGCGGATCTCACTGGGGAGAAAGAACTTAGCAGCATCCCAGAAACGGGAAGTCAACCCAGCCGGGCTGTCGTTTTGAGAAGCTGGTGCCTTGCCAATGATCCGGACGCGCGATTATCGACACAAAGTCGGCTCGGTTCGCCGATTAGCACTCTTCTATGGAGAGTGCTAAGAGAAACCTTCCAAGGCTAACTTGGCTCTTGACAGAGACCGTCCTAGGGATTAGATTAGCACTCTGGGTTCGAGAGTGCTAAGGGCCCAGGTCGAGACTTGGCTGCTGGTTAATCAAAAGATTCAAAATATCTTAGCTTCCTGGCACCCCAGGCCCGGCAGGGCTCTCTGAGGTCGGCGAGTTCTCGATGACCCAGACGCGTAAGGCGTTTGAAACCTGAGGAGGAAAGGAGACTCGAAGATGAAGGTTAGACCCCTTCATGATCGGATTCTGATAAAGCGGATCGAGGAGAAGGAAACCGTGAAAGGCGGCATCATCATTCCCGACACCGCGAAGGAAAAACCCCAAGAGGGTGAAGTCATCGCGGTGGGTGGCGGAAAGAAGACCGAGGATGGAAAGGTGATCCCCGTAGATGTAAAGGCGGGCGATCGCATTCTGTTCGCGAAGTACTCCGGCACGGAGATCAAGATCGCGGATGAAGAGTACCTGATCATTCGCGAGGACGAAGTGCTGGGAGTGATTGAAGCGGCGAAACACGCCGCCTCGGGGAAGAAGTAAGGCGGTTTCACGGCTCGCCGCGGCGCCTCGAGCGGTGATTCCGAGCGGCGCTGCGCCGGCAAGACCGAACCTGTAAACTCCGCTGGTTGCCCTGGATGCAGCGCGGAGTGAAAAATTGGAGGGAGTGAAGATGGCAAACGCAAAACAGATTGTGCATGGCGAAAACAGCCGCCAGGCGATTCTACGCGGAGTGAATCAACTGGCCGACGCCGTGAAGATCACGCTGGGCCCCAAGGGGCGCAACGTGGTACTGGACAAGAAGTTCGGTGCCCCCACCATCACCAAAGACGGCGTGACGGTGGCGAAGGAAATCGAACTGAAGGATCCGCTGGAGAACATGGGCGCGCAGATGGTGCGGGAGGTTGCCTCGAAGACCTCCGACGTGGCTGGCGACGGTACGACCACGGCTACGTTGTTGGCCCAGGCGATCTTTCGCGAGGGCGTGAAGACCGTGGCGGCGGGCGCCAACCCGATGGCCATCAAGCGGGGCATCGAGCTGGCCGTGCGTACGGTCTGCGGCTACGACGAAATCCAGAAAGACGGCAACAAGAAGCACGTCAAGGGCGAGCTCGACAAGTTCTCGAAGAAAGTCGAAGAGAGTTCGATGATCGCGCAAGTTGGCTCGGTCTCAGCCAACAACGACATGACCATCGGCACCATCATCGCCGAGGCCATGAAGAAG
>Ga0315280_10010767_pt1 | contig 11386 bp, 14 predicted proteins | sample YL17G06_40_MG_FD_203697 | JGI IMG/M metagenome (GOLD analysis project Ga0315280, IMG submission 203697) | Sediment microbial communities from Yellowstone Lake, YNP, Wyoming, USA - YL17G06_40 | ecosystem: Environmental > Aquatic > Freshwater > Lake > Sediment | place: USA: Wyoming | collected... | reverse complement strand
ATCCAGATTCCGGATAGAGTGGATATGACGGACCGTAGGGCCGACCGCGACTCGTGGCCCACCACCAGCATGCGCCTCTGCCGTAGAGCCACCCTGGGCGTTCCCACGGCGGCAGATGACTGAACGGTCCTCTACCAGGCCAAGGACCAGACCAACCGCCACGTCCTCGCCAACTCATACACATCACCGCCTTTAATGTGCAATTGCACATAATTAAGCCTTACTCGGCAACGAGATGCCAGCGCTGTTGACTCAATCTCCTAAGCCCCCCACAGTCCTCGGAAGCAGCCGCCTTCAATGGGATCCACACGTTCACCGGCACACCTTTAGTGTCCCGTATCACAAATCCCTATAGTTATGATTCATGTTCAGCTGGGCGCGAACATCTCTCTCTTCATACTAGATTTCAGGCATGGGCACGCGTAAGTGGTTCAAATCATAATCCTACGTCTGTCAGTTACAGGACACTAGATCCGAATGCGGCGCCATGTGCGAGTTTTGTCCGCAGATTCTGACGTGAGCTACCTGGTCCGAGCATCTCGTACTAGATGCGCGTCTCAGTATGGGTATCCAGGTTGCACGCCTGGGATCCCCCAGCGGTACCGCATACCCATCCCTTGCCCGTAGCCCATACCCACGCACATGTCAGGTCCACATGCGTACTGTGGTTGCGGTTGCGAATAGGGCGATTGCCCCCAATACATGGCCGGTTGGTGCTGCTGAACCATTCCAGGCATGGCCTGCGCAGGCTGCAAGGGAGGGACATACTGGTATGGCAAGTTGGCGTACTGGCCCATCATGGGGGCAGGTTGCAAGGCGCCTGTTGATGGGTAGCCAGCCCCGGCCCATTGCCTGCTCGGCGTTCCAGGAGACCAGCGGCAGAAGGGCGAAAGATTCGGACCCAAACCTATGCCGCCAGAGATCTGGCGACCATATCCACGTCCATAACCTCTGTAGCCCACTTGGGACACCAAGCTTATGTGCAATTGCACAAAATATAAACATACCGTGCAGGAAACCAATATCCGCTTCCAGTTCACATAGTTCAGGTGAGAGGTTCACACACGTGCCAAGAAGATGGCGGTGGCGGCAAGGATCATTAGAAGGCCCTGGTCGCCCGATGAAGCCAAGATGGATTGGGATACGTCCCGAGGTGAACCGCTTCTCACCGTCCACGAGGACTAGCGGTGAACCCCCGCGGCAGCCTGTCATGATCACCTACGATGAATTGGAGGCCCTTCGTCTCGTCGACTACCAAGGGCTCACACAGGAGGAAGCCGCCCAGAAGATGATGGTCTCGCGAGGCACGGTCTGGCGCTGCCTAGACAGCGCTAGGAAAAAAGTTGCGACCATGCTAGTGGAAGGCAGGGAACTGGTCATAGGAGACTTGCGCTCTCATCCCGTTCCCGGCACGCCAATCAAGCGAGCCTGAACGGGCGTGATGTGGATGCAGAAATGCCCGACCGCCCTAGAATAAGCTTGGCGGCAAAGATGGCTATTGGTAGCAACGCTACCTATTTACCCTCCCAAGACGAATTGAACTGAAGTTGGGTGACGGTGGAAGAATGTCTGGTGCCGTCAGAAGAACTTGTGAGACGGCCGAAGCTCTCCGTGGAGAAGGCCGACCGTGGTCGGAGATCCTGGTCGAAGTGGAAAAGGCCGGCATCAAGCAGGGTGCTTTTGAACCATTGTACGCCGGATGTGAACACGCGCCGTATCGGATACGTTTTGTTCCCAAGGAGAGGCCGAGGGTATTCTCGAGGGAATTCGTCGAAGGACTGACGCGTCTCGCGAAAGAGCACTCCCTTGTCGTTCAGACGCGATGTACTGGGTACAACCTCTTTCTAGACACCGGGAAACCCAGCGGTCTCTACGGGAGAATAAGGAAGAGCCTTGGCTTGACACATAGGACGGAACTCTTGAGAGTATTCTGGCTTGACACATACGAGATCGAGCTGGAACATCCCGAACTAGCCGGTATGCCGGAAGCCCTCGAGAAGGTCGGAAGCCAACTCTACGGAATGACTGCCGACTAGGGTTCGTACAAGGCCCGACACTGACCGATCCAATCGGCTGTTGATGCAAATCCGCTTGTGCAAGCGGGGTCCGAGAATGGACTTCAGCCTTCTCTCCACAGTCAGGGCGGACGTTCGCCTGGTCTCCGCCGCTTTAACTCATCTATGGTAGATTCTAGGTCACCCAATTCGTGCATCAAGCTCTTTCTGCGTTCTTCCAAGGCAGTTAGTTCATCTTGAGTAGTCGGCGCGGGCATCAATCCTCCTTCTCCCATAACAGATGCAGGGGATTGCCATGTTCCCATTTGCGAAGGCCACGACTGACATGACTCTCCACCACGCCGACCGAGACCGCCTCCTCTCCCCCTGCCTGGCCCGAAGCCGAAACCTCCAGGCGGACTTTGCCCTCCACGCAGCTGTCCGGTCTTGTACCTCTGGATGGCATCCTTGACAGTTCCTGAGACTCCAGTGATAATCTCGATTCCTGCTGTCGATAGCACGCGATGGGCATTCGGCCCTACCATGCCAGTGATTACCGCCTGAACCTTCTGGTTAGCAACCATCTGAGCCGCCTGAATCCCGGCTCCGTGTGGCGATTCATACGCAGCATTGGGCAGGCATTGGAAATCGATTGTATCGGGATCTGCGATAATAAAGTAGGCACATCGCCCGAACCTCGGATCGATCTGTGAATCGATCGAGCTACCAGCTGCACTTACGCAGACCTTTGGCATGGCTCGTCAACAGCTCTAAAACTTGTGACGAGCGTCTCTGCAGGGCTCAGTCAAGCCGCTTAGTCTGCCTGCGAGGTAGGATTCGATGGCCTCACCGACATTATTCACGGGGCCCGTGAATACCGCGATTCCGTTGCCCTGGAAGGCCTGGAGTCCTCTCGGTCCCATGCCCTTGACGACAAGAGCGTCCGGGCCTAGCCCTGTGACAAAGGACTCGGCTCCGCCCTGCCCTCCAAAGTGCTCCCCAACATTCTTCTGAGAGGTCATCGAGATGACGCGACCATCGCCCGATATCTCGATCACCGCAAACTCGGGAGCTCTTCCAAAATGCGGGAAGATCACTGATCTCTCATTCTCGAAGCTCTCAACGGGAATCACAAGTCTAACCATGTGGCTGCACCGTCGCCCTCGAAGCCCTTAAGAGCTAATGAATATTTATTCCTTATTATGGCAAGGCCGAAAAAGCACCGGTGGGTCTGCTGTGAGCCATCGGTCACATTCTTCAAGCCGAGAGGGATACCGCTGACGGAGCTCCAAGAAGTGTGTTTGACCGTGGAAGAGCTCGAAGCCGTCAGGCTAAAAGATCTGGAAGGACTCGACCAAGAACCGACCGCGGCCAAGATGGGAATCTCTCAACCAACCCTTCACAGAACCGTTGTGTCTGCACACAAGAAGATCGCAGATGCTTTGGTGAACGGAAAAGCCCTCAGGATTGAAGGCGGGACTTACTTAGTCAGAGAAGACAGTGCCAATCGTCGGCCCGTGGCTGGATGATCATCGAGAAGATCCGATATCAACGTTATGTCGTGGATGAGATGATGGAGAGATTTCAGGCGAGATTTCGGGCATTCTGTCCCACGGAGAGTCATCGAAGAAGAAATGCGGAAGTCGGGGTATCGATTGCGTGAGTTCCACAATTTCTTGCCCGAACAGTCGTTCACCATCTACTCAGCGGAGCACGGTGACAACGCACGACCGCCTCCAATGACGTGACTCTTTCTTGGTCAAAGAGTCAGTCCTCGGGCCTTTGGAGTTCCCAAAAGCCATGATAAGAATCAGTGGAGAGAAATGCCGAATGGGTTTCAATTCAGCTAGATCGTTGTCGGTAGAGGCGTAGGGCGAGCTGGAGAGAAAGAAGATGAAACCTGCTCGCGTCCGCGTCTCCAAACGCATGAGATTGGATGAAAGAGTGAGAGAGCTGCAAGCGAAACTTGCCGAATCTATTCCTGTAGCTGAAGCCGAAAGGCGGCTGAAGAGGGCCAAGGCGCGGCTGAGAGGGAAGGTCAAGAGGCTGGAGGAGCGGCTCGCTGAATCTGTGCCAAGGAGCGAGGCTGAAGCCAGAATCCGCGACGTTGAATCAAATGTCAAGGCGCTCAAGGATACGTTGGATCAGTCACTGCCAAGGGCTGAAGCGGAAGCCGCGAAGGCTGAACTACAAGGCAAGATCGTGAAGCTTGAAGCGGAACTGGCTGAGTCTGTGCCGAGAAGCGAAACTGATCAAATACGCGCCGAAGTCGAAGAGCTCCAAAAGGAGCTCGCTGCTTCGAAGTCGGAGGCGGACTCCCTCCGCGAACAGCTCGCGCAACTACAAGCCAGGCTGGTGGACTCGGTCCCAAAAGCTGAGTTAGAGGCTAAGGCGAGCGAGCTGGGGGCGAACCTCTGGCGCGCAAGACGAGACCTCGAATTAGTCAAATCGAACGTCGGAGACCGTGAAGCCCTCGAGGGTGAACTACAGTCAAAGGTTGTCGATCTTGAAACCAAGCTGGCTGCCTCCATACCGAGGACCGAAGCAGACGCTCTGGTGGACAGGGCAAATCGGCTGGAAGCTGCATTGAGCGAAACCCGTGAGAAGCTGGACGCGGCAGATAGGAAGAGCAGAGAGCTCGAGTACAAACTGTCAGAATCGGTTCCCAGGAGAGAGCTGGATGCTGCCAAAGCAGACGCCAAATCTGCGATCCATGATCTCCAAGAGAAGCTGTCGGAATCCGCAAACGAGGCTGAGGCCTTGAGGCAGAGAGTCGCTGAGCTGGAGTCTCGGATTGTCGAGGCTCAAAAAGAGCTTGAGGTTGCGAGAACCCGCATCAGGCAGCTGGAAGCGCCATCAGATTCGTCTTCTGGTCATGCCGTCAGCTAGGAGCGCCATTCTCCAGACATCACATGGTCAGTATGGCGAAATCAGCAAAGCGAAAAGGCACCAGTGCGGAGAAAGCGGCACGTCGTCTAGTCATTTGCTCTCGTAGCAGAGTCTGTTCAGTCCAAGCTCGTAGGCGGCCGCCGCGATGGTCACGCCGTAGAAGTACAGGGACTTGCCGCCGGCTCGGCAAGCAATTTCGTCGATCGATCCGTTCACGAGAGTCGAGCCTGTGGCTATGACGATGTCGCTCCATTCGAGGGCTTCCAAGTTGCGATCGTAGGACTCCACGGACCCTCGTACTATGAGCTTGCCGATCGTTTCACTGTCCATATCGGTCACTCGAAACAACCTGAACCTCTTGGCAAGGCGGTGGGCTATCGCTGGCTGGAACCCTATCATCAGAACCTTCGTGTCTAGATCGTGTCTTCCCGCTAGATACTCCGCGATCCTTGTAGCGCAGTCCTCTGGTCCAGAATCCCTGCAATGCCTTGTTCCGTCAATCAAGCCCAGAAATGCATACGTCGCGTTAATGGCCGCGACTAACAGCGCTGTGGAAGCGTTCGTGTCCAGAGGGAGGCCCTGTAGCTCTGATGCCGGACCCGCGAATTCCGAAGGCTCATCCGTGAACGCTTGCCCCAAGCCGCCCCTCAGGTCGGCTTGTATCATGACCTCTTTGCCTCGCAGCAGAGGAAAGCCAGCGCGTATGGGTTTCCCGATCACTTCTTCGGGCTTGAGAGGCCGCGTATGTATGATGACTCGCTCATCTGCTAGGCCGTGCTTCACTACCTTCTCGTACCAAACTCGCTTGAGCTCTTCAAGCATCACAGCATAGAGCCTCCATGACCAACTTTCTCGCGCAGGAGTAAGCCCGTTCGACAGCCCGCGTCGGCGCACAGCATTCCGAAGAGACCGAAAGCAACAGCACAAATCGCAAGAGACAATTCAAGAGTCCCAGCTAATGGTCTGATCCAAGAAACTACAGCCGTGGCTGGCGCAACAGAGAAGACCAACGGAGCCAAGACTACGCCGTACAGAACGTGGAGTGCCGACCCTGCAAAGCCCACGACTCGGCATGAATGCCTGTTCTCAGTTTTGGCGCCTTGGAATAGTAAGCCGTAAACCGGTATCATCAGCTGTCCGGGCATCATCGTGCCCCTGACCAACGCTGTCACAAGGAAGGCGATAATACCTATCGCCAGCTGTTTCCTCGAAAACGCGAGAGTCACGCCGAAAAAGAAGCACGTCAGAAACGGGACGACGACAATTGGCGGGAGCAGGGGATAGACAGTGCTGAAGATCATTGCCTCGAGTACTCCCAGTGTCGCCGAAGCTATCGCCACGATTGCCGTATCTTTCGAGCTGAAGTGAAAATGCGCTCCCATATGCCATCCGGTGACCTATCAGGCGGAAGTTACATTTAGCACTCTGTGTAAGCAATAGTGATTACTCCAGATACCGCGGGAGCTTGGCCGCGGTTTTGAAGCTGGGCTTCTCTAGCCTGCCGCGCTGATTAAACTATTCTCGGTGGAGCAGAATGGCCGTCGTGATATTCAATTCATATTCCAATTACCTCTTGGGGTTCTGTACAGTCTTCGTCCTGAGGAGCCTGAAACAGGAAGATCCTCGACACCTGCGGCGCTGTTGATTTGCAGGCGCTTTCAAGGTTGGATCCCCAAATCATCTTCACAACGACAGGGGTCCAAAGGCAACTCGCATTCGAGCTCTCCAAGTGCTTCAATGTTCGTCCAACCCTGCTGCCAGCGAGCGTTGGCGATATCATTGGACCTGTAGTTGAAATCGGACAAGTTCCCGGCAGATACGATGAGGCTGGACAGCAGGCTTCGACCTGCCCGGCTATGATACGACCATAGGCAAGTGTGAACAGGCTCTCATTCCCGTTCTCTCGCACGTGACAAATGCCGCGCTTTCCCCGCGCGATTACGCATCGATGAGCGCGCAGGTTGCAGCGTACAGAGTCATCTGATAGCTTCTCGTGGAGCATCGTCTCCTTCACGGAATCTGACGGCGTCGATGTTCGCTCATGCTCCAATTTCGAAGGCTCCGTGTCACGCTACGTTCCGTGAAGCTTTCTCATGTAGAAGTATCGTCCTTCATATTCCGTCCGGATGAGTTGACCTTGGGTCACCAGCTTCTCCACAACAGACCATTCAGCGTTCGCTCTTGCCAGTAACTCGCGCACGGCTTGCTCTCTCATGGGATGTACTGCCGTAATGCTGAGTATGTCCTGTTCAACATCTTCTGTGGACGCAAACGCGTTGCCTTCATAGCCTATGAGATACTCTACGTTGTCGAGTCTCTCGCTGAAGGTCTGGTATGCGCGGTTGATGGTCTCCTCGCGTGAAGGCTGAACCCACTTTTCCGCAGGTGGTCTCGTAGGAATCGACAGGTAAGCCCTAGCCCCTTTGAGTTGAGCAACGAAGCCAGCCACTTCTTCGACATGACGATCATTGTCGTTAAGGTCCCTAACCAGCATAGTCTCTGTTGCTAGATCACCATCATAACTGCTCGAGAAGTCGATCATACCATCCAATGTCGCGCGCAGTCGCAATGTCCCCTGTGGACGATTGATTCTACGCCACAGGACCTCTTGTGTGGAATCCACCTTTAGCGAAACCCAGTCTGCCTGCATGAGGTCATCTCTGACGTCCTTTCGCGACGTAAGTGAGGCATTGGTGATCACAGCGATCTTGATGCCCAATGGTTTCAGAAGCTCAATCTCACGCCCAAGGTTGACGTCCAGCGTGGGCTCACCGTCTGGCACGAATGTGAGGTAATCAATCGATTCACCAATCTTCCTCGCGCTTTCCACCTTCTCTTGGACACGCTTCACGAGCTCCTGGGGTTCGTAGAAGGTCTGGCGGCTGACACGCATGTTGCTGGTTCGCCCCAATTGACAGTAGATGCAGGAGTAGCTGCAGATCTTCGGAGGGATGTTGTTGATGCCCAAGCTGCGTCCTAGACGCCTCGATGGAACCGGCCCGTAGGCAACTTGTTCCAGCTCCAAGTCCACTACCTCAGGATTCGCCATTCGGACGATGCTGCGTGCTTCCTGTGTTCTCGATTGCGACGATGGTCGATCCGACCTTGCATCCGAATCGTTTTGCGATTGGATCGCATTTGACTTTGGATATGTAGACCGTCGTGGGCTTTCTGTTGATGCGAACGAGGGATTCAAGATTGCCTTGGCCCTTGCTTACGATCAGGTCGGCATCATTGAACACTTTTAGGAATTCCTGTGAGGATTCTGCTAGAACTATGCCACATACAGCCGCTCCCGTAGTTATGGTCCTCGCGAGCATCATCATCTCGACATCACGCGCGTCATCGATTGTCGCGTCATTCATTACCGATCCTCCCCTTACTGCCACTGTGACGTTGGGTCCAAGAGTCTGGATGGTCGAGACCAGAAGCTTGTCGAAGGCGATCTCTCCCGCGTTGTCACAGAGGTATAGTACGTGCCTGCTTGCCTTCACAAGGCCCTCAAACTGCGCGACCACTTCCGGATCAATTCTTGTATCCATGGCTTTCGCAACGAGTGCTGCCGGGCTTTCGGATGTGCTCATCGCCCCGTAGTCGATCATGTTCCCACAAGCTGCAATCGAGACAGCATCCATGAAACTGAGATTGCTGTGGACGCTTGCTTTCGCTTTCGAGAGCCATTCCAAGGCCACCCGGTTTGACATCTTCTTGAGCTCACGATACGGATCCGGATTCCCTGTTGTTTGTCTAACGATCCTATGGAGGTCGCTTCCAACCCTAACATGGTCCAACTCATCCAAGCCCACCGTGTTGAGATACATCACGGCATCTCTTACAGCTTGATAGCACAGCCCAGTATCTTTGCTGGCTTCTTCGCATGCTTCCAAAACCTGCCGAAGAATGCATGCGAGGCACTCAGCCGTTAGCTCGAAGTCCGCAGGCATAATCTCACAACTAGGAATCTACGAGAATAAGCCATTCGTTCAGGGAGTGTGGCGTACTCATGAGTTATACGCGCTGATCCATGATCAGTCTTGGGAACATGATGGAGGTGCGCCATTGTTCCAAAAGCGCTTCAAGCGGCCAGTGCTCTGTCGCTTACCAAGTAGCAGGGGCGAAGCTTGGGCAGGCCGGCCCATTCGCGGGCACAGATGCTCCTCGTAGTGTGCAGAGGCCATTGCTGAAATGCGCGCAGTTTGTGTGCGTTGCGAGGCCTTGCATGGAGAACTGAGGATAGCTAGGTGGCTGGGGAGGCTGGAAGAACGCGGGAGGTTGCATGTATCGGTATTGATTTACGTCTTGCTGGGAGTATTGCGTCGGCGTCGGATTTGAGTAGGTTGGATTGGCCCCCCATCCTCTCGGCTTGTCGGGGAACTGTCTGCAGAACTGGGATTGGTTTGGGCCCATTCCCCTTCCAAACCCTTGTCCAGGGCCGTATCCGAAACCCTGACTTGGACCTCCTTGGGACCCCCATCGGCGGCCGTATCCGCGGCCGCGCCCTCTTCCGGAACCCCAGTAGCTCATCTTGAATCGATTATTATTGTGCTACTGCACAAAATATAAACTTTCCCGGCAGCTACTGATCGTGAGCGGTCGTCAGAGGAATCCGTGTGTGCTCTTCCGAAAGATCGACTGAAAGGACCCCGGATACAATCCAAGTCTTCGAGAAGTTCCATAACCGGTACGACAAGTGGTTCGCGAGACACCAGTGGGTCTACCGTTCCGAGATTGAGGCTGTCAGCAGGCTAGTCCCGCAAGGAGGTCTTGGATTGGAAGTTGGAGTCGGCACAGGGAGGTTCGCGACGCCGTTCGCAGTGACAGTAGGGCTTGATCCTTCGAGAGCGATGGCATCCACAGCCAAGAAGAAGGGGGTCGAGGTTGTGCGTGGCGTCGGTGAGAACCTCCCTTTTGCGGCAGAGACATTTGATTTCGTTCTGCTTGTCACAACCATATGTTTTGTTGAGGATCCACGCACAACTTTGAGGGAGGCGAGAAGGGTTCTCAAGAACCATGGATCCGTGATCGTGGGACTTGTAGACAAGAACAGCACGCTTGGTAGGTTCTACGAGAGAGGGAAGGAAGCAAGTGTCTTCTACCAAGCAGCAACATTCTACTCAGTGAATCAGGTCAGAGACTGGCTCACGAAGCTTTCTTTTGCCGATTTCTCCACATATCAGACGATATTCAAACCCCTGGACAGGATAGAACGGACGGAGCCGATCAGGGAGGGATATGGCCAAGGAGGGTTCGTAGCGCTGAGAGCTACAAAAGCTTCCGATCGGACCGGCTCACAACACGTTTGATCGCTCGCCTACAAAGCCTCTTACTCGGATCTCTCTCCACGAATCGCCATGAACAAGGATGTGGTTTTCGCCAACCGTGAGACGGCTCCGCGTCTGATAATCAGCTCTTTCTCAAGGAAATCTGTAATGGATTCGAAGAAAAGAGAGGACGAGTTGTCCTACGTCCTACGAGCAATTTCGCTGTCTGGTCTTCTCGTGGCCACAACGCAACGCATATTTATCAGGCCGAGTTCGCCAAATCGAACCAAGTGTTGCACTGAGACCCGTGTAGCAATGGAGGTTCAGATGTTGGATGTGGATGCACCGGAAAAGGCCTACCGTTTGGCTTTCGATTATGAAAGCAAATATGGTAACTGCCCACAATGTGTGATAGCCGCAGTAGCTGAAGTATTCTCGTTGGAGCTCGATGAACTGTTCAAGGCCAGCCACGGTTTGGCCGGTGGTGTGGGGCTAAGCGGATCAGGGACTTGCGGTGCGCTGTCCGGAGGCATCATAGTCTTAAGTCATTTGCATGGTAGACGGAGAAAGGATTTCGCGAAAGGCAGGTTTCTGCTCTCCTATCAGCTCGCGAAGGAGCTATGCGACAAGTTCACAGCGGAATTCGGAGGATGCACCTGCCGTGAAGTTCAAACAAAACTGTTCGGCAGGCCTTTCAATCTCTGGGACGCGGAGGATTTTATGAGGTTCGAGGAAGCTGGGGGTCATAGAGACAAGTGCCCGGCGGTTACAGGGAATGTGGCGAAATGGGTCGCTGGAATCCTCATCAAAAGTCGAGGCGTTCGAGTTTGAGCCATCTCTCTCGGAAGCCACATGCCTGAAGAGCGACCCTGTGCTCATTCCCAGACTTGAACTGCCTTCCGTGCGGATGCTTCTCATGGCATGCACACACAGTTGGCACGGAAAGCGGTATTCCTAGGGGACTTGAAAACGGTGCCTCCATCGCAGATCTGCAAGGCTTTGAACTTCCTCTGAAAGTGAACATGCAGAACCTTGTGCGGTATCATTCAGCCTGCCTCGGATTCACAGGTTCAGGCAAGTCGAACCTAACCCCCTCAATCTTATCCGCGAAGGGCAACTTTCCACCCGTGAAAATTTCTGGTCGCTTGAGGCTATCCTAAGCTTCCCTGTCAAGCCGCAAATGAATCTGTGGAACTGCCCATTAAAGCTAAGGCCTATAGCTTACGCTAAGGTTCGTGGGAA